>Ga0180434_10005500_pt1 | contig 14887 bp, 15 predicted proteins | sample SS_ome_7_FD_132453 | JGI IMG/M metagenome (GOLD analysis project Ga0180434, IMG submission 132453) | Hypersaline lake sediment archaeal communities from the Salton Sea, California, USA - SS_1_D_2 metaG | ecosystem: Environmental > Aquatic > Non-marine Saline and Alkaline > Hypersaline >...
ACCCAATTCGAAGTAGTTTATATCATACTAATGTTAATTCCACTAAAAAAGCTGTAGATCCGCTACGGTTTTCTATTATTAAATTAAGGCTGATTTTAGAAATTGTGAATCATTTCGAAAATGAAACCATGATTAGTTATTTATTTCCATTGATCCGTTATCATGACAGATGGAAAGACATTAATAAGAGTGATTTTTTATTTGATCGATATGATCCATATTATGGTCAATATGTTGTTTTTCATAAAAGACGGTCAAAAATCCCTGATGATTTTATGGAGCCAGTCGACGAAGTACTGATTCCTGATGATGGTGTACTACTTTATCATCAAAAAATTATCGATCTATGCGATAGGCAAGGAATTGATCTCATATATTTAGACATGCCCAGGATCAAAAAATCAACCTACACCAGATATCTAGCTACTAAAAAGATTGCTGATGCAAACAATCTAATATATATAAATTATGCTTTACCGGAATTGTTTGAAGACGTTGGTTTTGACATTGAAAAAGACTTTCAAAATCTAAATCATTTAAATATGTCTGGATCGATTAAAGTTACCAGACATTTTGGTTCGTATTTAAATGATCAGTTTGATCTTACTGACAGACGGTCTTCAGCGGTAGCGGAGCAATGGAACAAGGATTATCAGATATTAAGTGGAATGATGGAGGAGCACAATATTTCACAATAAATCTTTTGGTTAATTGTTAGTCAATATCCGATATAAATTAGGATCGCAAGATTCCTTAGGAACAAGGTGAAAAGATTGTATGTCATTCTTTTTGTAAAAGTGACCAAATATCCTTTCAGGGTTTGATCATACCCTAAAAAATTTCTAAGTTCAAATCAATCCTGCGATATTCCCACTCCTCATTCCTGCTTGACGTTTTCATAGCACGCTTCTAAGAATAAATCGACGATTTCTTCCAACGATCTGTTACACCACATATTCAATTAATCACCCAGTGTTTGCATGGCTCTGCTGACCTGGCTGGCGCTGATCTGTGTCGCGCTTCATTGTTCGGTGATGGCAGAGGCATTGCGGGCGGATACACCCTGCATATACATCTCTGCCAGGGTCATCAGCAAAGCCTGTTCACTGCTCATGCCCTTCTCCAACGATAGCCGCCTTACCGCACCTGGTGAATATCAAAGGTGACTTTTACCTGCTCTTGTTTTGACTGTTTTTGGTTTGAAACCATTGGCGTGCCCCGCCTTTCAGGTTTGCGTTGATAGGCCTTTGCGCCGAGATAGTTTTCCCGTTCAATGCGCATGGCTTCGTTCACCATCACCCGGGCAGCATATGACCTTAATCCCCCGTTTGCCGGCCGCATGACACTAGCCCTGGGCGGTTGTGTGTTTGTATAATCAGCTGCCATGAAAACAGCCAAAACGATCAACACCCAGCGCAGCGCGATCACGGATATTGCCACCATCCTGGTGGGGGCTTTGCTGCAGTCGGCTGCGATGCGCCTGTTCCTGATCCCCGGCATGATGGTGAGCGGCGGCATCTCCGGCGCGGCCCAGATCGTGCAGTCGTTCACCGGCTGGCCGATCGGCGTGATGGTGATGTTCGGCAATCTGCCGCTGTTGATGCTCGGATGGCGGTATCTGGGCGGGAACCGCTTCGCGCTGCGCACGGCGGCGGCCGTGGTGCTGTTCTCGCTGTTCACCGACCTGCTCGTGCCGGTGCTTCCGCGCGAGGGCATCACCGGCGACATGGTCCTGCAGGCGCTTTATGGCGGGGTGATGCTGGGCGCGGGACTGGGCCTGGTTTACCGCGGGCGCGGCACCAGCGGCGGATCGGATATCCTGGGCCGGATCCTCAGCCGCCAGCGCGGCATCTCGATGACACAGGCTTATGTGATCACGGACGGCGTGGTGGTGCTTGCCTCCGGTTTTGTGTTCGGCTGGGAGCGTGCCCTGTACAGCTTGATCGTGATCTATGTCAGCGGTCTCGCGGCAGAATTGATCTCGGAAGGCAACCGCATCCTGCGCACCGCCTTGATCGTCAGCAACCACCCTGAGACGGTTTCGAACCGGATCTGCACCGTCCTGGAGCGCGGTGTCACGATCCTGCCCGGCAGCGGCGCCTACACCGCCCAACCCCGCCCGGTCTTATTCTGTGTGCTGACCCGCGCGGAGATCAATATTCTCAAGACTATCGTGCATGAGTCTGACCCGGACGCTTTCATGGTGATCGGCCAGGCCAATGAAGCGCTGGGGGAGGGTTTCCAGCCGCTCAAGCGAGCGTGACGCGGGTGGTTTGCAGAATGGCACCGGCGGCGAGCGCCAGCTGCCCGAGGTGATAGGTGACGCGCACGATCAGGCGCGCCTGAGGCAACGGGCGCACGAAGCGGTCAAAAGCCAGCGCCAGGTCTGAGAAGAGGAACAGGAGCGCGCCTGCCGACGCCAGGGCTGCGGCAGCGAATCCCCAATCCGAGCGGAAAAGGGTCCAAGCCGCGAACACGACCATGAGGCAGATGACTCCGGCGTAGAGCAGGATCGGCAGCGCCATGCGGCGATGGCGCGGGTTCTCACGCACCGACGGCACCAGGCGCCGCACGAAAACCAAGATGACGAGGAACACAGCGATCAGCAGGATCCAGAACGGCGGCGTTAGTGACTGCACACCGATGATGAACCCGCCCAGGTAGCCGATGTGCGCGAGCAGGAATGCCGCCAATGCAGCGATGAAATAGCGCGGCGGCAGCAGCAGGAAGGCGTCCCCGATGAGCGAAAAGAAGAAGCCGATCAGAAAACAAAACTGCAGCCATCCCGCGCCGGCGCCGGACCAGAACCAGAGCATGAGGAAGAGCAACGCCAGCGGTTTGGTGAGGTAATTCACGGATGGGCGCGCTTTCCACAGCGCAACCCAGTCAGCCGCCATGCAAGCCAGCGCCAGGAGCAACCAATAGTTGATCATTTTTTGCCGGTGTTATAGCCCATTTGTTGCAGGAAGACCGGGTCGCTGCGCCAGTTCTTCTTGACTTTGACGCGCAGGTCGAGGTAGACGCTGCGCGCTGACATGGCCTCAATGGCTTTGCGCGCCCGGGTGCCAATGTGCTTGATCATACTGCCGCCCTTACCGACCACGATGCCTTTCTGCGATTCGCGCTCCACAAACAGTGTTGCGCTGATGCGCGCGCCGATGTCGTCTCTTTCTTTATATTCATCGATGCGGACGGCGATGGCGTGCGGGACCTCATCCTGCAGAAATTCCAGCGCCGCCGCCCGGATCAGGTCCGCGGCGATATGGCGTTCATAGATATCCGTTACCTGGTCCCGCGGATAGAAGGGCAAGCCTTCCGGCAGGTGGGAGATGATGGCTTCTTTGAGGGCTGGAAAACCCGCACCCTGCAGCGCGCTGATGATGATCTGCTGCGCGCCCGGGGCCAGCTTCTGATAGCGCGCGCGGGTCTTCTCCAACAATTCCACGTCCTGCAGCAGGTCAATCTTATTCAAGGCCTGGACGAGATGGGCGCGCCCCTTGAGAATGCGCGCGATGTTTCGATCTTGCGCCTGCGGCGGCACGGATGCATCCAACAACCACAGGATCATATCGGCGTCATCCAGCGCGTCCCGCGCCTCCGCGTTCATGGCCTGACCCAGCGTGTTGACTGGATCATGGATGCCGGGGGTATCCACAAAGATGATCTGCGCCATGTCCTGCGTCCATATGCCGAGCTGGTTAGAGCGGGTGGTCTGCGGCTTTTCAGAGACGGCCGCGATGTTCTGCCGTAAAATCGCGTTGATCAAGGTGGACTTGCCCACATTCGGCCGACCGACAACCGCCACGTAGCCCGCTTTGTATCCATCAGGTATGTCAAATTGCATAAATCCTTCTATTCTTTATTATCCGTTCATCGCACTTTATGATCTTCAATGTGGAGCCCTTCATGGCGCAGCAGCCATGCTTTGGTGGTGATCCCACGCGGGGAAGAGAAGCCATGCAGGCGCCGATCCTGCGCTACGACACGGTGGCAGGGGATGATGATGGCAACCGGGTTGCGCGCCAGGGCGCCGCCCACCGCCCGCGCGCTGTTTGGTTTTCCGATGCGAGATGCCACATCGCCATAGGCTGCCACCTCCCCAAAAGGGATGCGGGCTGTTTGCTGCAGCACAGCGCGCTGGAAATCCGTCAATGCGTCCAGACAGATGGGCGCATCAAAGCGGCGGCGCCGGCCCGCAAAATATTCCGCCAATTCCCTTTGTGCCCGATCAGCGATGATTTCCGCCTGCGGGCTGCCGCTGCGGGAAGAGACTGCGCGCGCATGCGCCCGCGCGAGAATCTCCAATCCGATGATGCCTGCTGGCAAGCAACGCAGCAGGATCGGGCCGACCGGAGTTTGAGCGAGCAGGCGTTGTGCTTCGTGCTTATGGGCAGCGGGTGTTGGCTTTTGCACGGTTATCGTTTCCATTACCCCTTATTATATAGAAAAAGCGTTCCAAATCGTAGGGTAATCGTAGGGTTTGCGTCAAGTAGAAAAATGGCACTTCCCTTATATTAAGCATAAGAGTAACTTCTCTTCTTCTCCTCCTTATGAGAGGGCCAGAACCGGCGTTTCTGGCCCTCATTATTTTAACCGCGTTTTCCCCCCTGTGATACACTGATTGATAAACCAAAATTTCCATGCTGGAGGGTTGTATGGCTGATGAAAAAGAGACTTATCCGATCGAGATTGGCGGCGTGAAACGCAATCTGCGCCTGTTTGAGATCAAGCCGGGATTGAAGATCGCGATCATCAACATCCTCGGTGATACAGAACTGGTGACAGCCTGCGCGCGCGCATTGGGCGAAAAGCTGGCGGCGCATGATTATGATGTGCTGGTGACCGCAGAATCCAAAAGCATTCCGCTTGTGCACGCCCTGTCCGTGGTGACGGAGAAGCCCTATGTGGTCCTGCGCAAGGACTATAAGATTTACATGGGAGACGCAATCCGGGCGGAGACACTTTCGATCACGACTGGGAAACCGCAGACACTGATCCTCGATGAAAAGGATATTTCGCTTATAAAAGGAAACAAAGCCGCTATTGTGGACGATGTGATCAGCACCGGCTCCACCCTGGAGGGGATGCGTGCCATCCTCGAAAAAGCAGGCGCGGAGATCAGCGTTGAAGCGGCTATTTTCACTGAAGGGGATGCAGAAAAATGGTCGCAGATCGTTTCCCTGGGGCACCTGCCGGTTTTCAGCGATTAAGCGCCATCGATGCGCGCTGTGCTGCGCGGGGGTTTTCTATTTAATCGCTTCGACATGCACACCGCGGGAGGGCTTACAGATATGCACTTTCACGTCGATGCCCGTCTGCTGCTGAAAGCGTGCGTGGATGCCTTGCGCGACGCGCTCCGCATGGGCGCTTTCAACCAGGTTGACTGTGCAGCCACCGAAACCCGCGCCGGTCAGTCTGGCGCCGAAGACACCCGGCAATGAGCGGGCGACCGCAACCAGGCGATCAAGCGCAGGGGTACTGACTTCAAATAGGTCGCGCAGTGAGGCATGCGACGCGTTCATCAAGCGCCCAAAAGAGACAGCGTGATCATTGATCAGGCAGCGGCAGCCTTGCTCTACGCGCGCGATCTCTTCGACCACATGGTGAACCCGTTTGAAGACATGCGCGGGCATGTTTCCTTGCAGTTCCGGTAAATCTTGCGGATCCAGGTCGCGCAAGGATTGGACCTGCGGGAAGACTATTTTTGCCGCCGAAAGCCCGTCCCGGCATTCCTGCCGGCGCTGGTTATAGGCGGAATTGGAAAGTTCTCGCTCCACTGCTGAATCCGCAATCACAATGGCGGTGTTAAGCGGAAGCGGGATCGGTTGCCAGGACAGGCTGCGCGTGTCAAACGCAAGCGCGTGCCGGGCGACGCCATGCGCCACCGCAAATTGGTCCATCAATCCGCACTGCACGCCGACATATGCATTTTCAGCCCGCTGGCAGACCTGCGCCAGTCGCATGCGCGGGATCTTGAAATCCCCCAACTTTTGCCATGCGGCCGCAAATGCCAGTTCCACCGCCGCGGAGCTGCTCAGCCCGGCGCCAATCGGCAGGTTTGAGCGAATGACGGCATCCATCCCGGCGGGTAAGAATCCTTCCTGGAGCAATGACCATGCCACAGCGGCGATATATTGCGCCCAGTGCGGCAAGGGCGCCCCACGCAGATCCACTCTGGCACCGATATCCGCGATAGAAAATTGTACGGCGGCATCGAGGTCGATCGAATAAATTTTAACGCGGCGATCCGCGCGGGCGGAAAAGCCTACCTGCACGTATCGGTCGATGGCAGCGGGCAGAACGAGGCCGTGATTGTAATCAACATGGCCGCCCAGGAGATTGACGCGGCCGGGAGAAATCGCCACCCATTTCGCGGATGGCAGATGCTCACACAGCGCTTTACCGATCTCTTTTTTCAAATTGCCTCACCAAATCTCTCTTGTGTGTATGCGACAACCGCTTGAGGGCATATTCCCGGCGCATCGCTTCAGAGCGGCCTGCGCATTGCTCGTAATAACACAGGCGCACAGGCAGGTGAGATCGGGTATAGCGGCTGCCTTTTCCCGCCCGATGTAAGGCAACCCGTTTGTCAAGGTCGGTCGTCCACCCGCAGTAATAGCTCCCGTCCGCGCATTCCAGAATATAGCAATATGCAGGCATAAATTATCAGCAGGACCTTCGCGATGGTTCAGCCCAGCAGCACGCTGGCAATGCCGTTCATCAGCGGGGTCAAGAGCAAATTGATCACATTGAACCCGATGAGCGGACCCAGCACGAACAAACCGATGAGGATATAGGGGCCATAGGGTTTGACGCGTGCCCAGGTGGACTCCAGCGATGCCGGCAGGAGATATTCAAGGATCTCCTCCCCATCCAAAGGGGGCAGCGGGATGAGGTTGAACAACATGAGGCCGAGGTTGGTGTAAACAAAATAGAGCAGAAATTGGTAGGGGGTGGGGAAGAAAGCGATTTTCGCCGCAGATGGCACAACCAATCCCAACCGCAAAGGGATCGCACCAAGGACTGCCAGGGCAAAATTGGAGAGCGGGCCGGACAGGGCTACCAGCATCGGAGCGGCGGGAGAATGTTCCCGTAAGCGCCGCGGGTTTATGGGCACCGGTTTGGCCCAACCGAATCCGACGGTGATCAGCATGAGACTGCCAAGGAAATCCAGATGGGACAGGGGATTCAGGGTTAATCGACCGTAAAGCCGGGGGGTATCATCGCCAAAGTAGTCCGCAGTCCACGCGTGCGCAAATTCATGGAATGTGAAAGCAATCAGCAGCGTAATGACTCCCGACATAAAGAAAGGGGGTGAGTTATTAATCATGGTTTAAATATAATCGCAAACGGGCATATTTTCAACTTTAATATTATGCTTGCGTTATAATCCCAGCATGCTCCCAGACCTGGAACTGAAAGATATTCTGCGGCTAAAAAAACCCCATCCCTGCGGTGGATATGAATGGAAGGTGATCCGCCTGGGAGCGGATATCGGCCTGGAATGTCTCACCTGCCAACGCAGAGTCATGCTTACCCGCCGAGAAGTCCGTAACCGTTTAAAAAAGAATTTATCCAAGGAAAACGATGGCAGACAATAAGAAAGTGAAAAAACGCATTGTTTTCCTTTTTTCCGATACCGGCGGCGGCCACCGCAGCGCGGCAGAAGCGATCATTGAAGGGTTAGATCTCGAATATCCCGGCTGTTTTACAACGGATATGGTGGATTTCTTCAAGGAATATTCTCCACCCCCGCTCAACCAGGCCGGCCCGATGTATCCGCATATGTCACGCATTGAATTCTTATGGGAATTGACCTTTAAGGTCAGCGACGACCCGGATTTCATGCGTATTCTGTATACCTCCTTCTGGCCATATATTCGCTTCGGTATGTATAAGATGCTGCGTGAACATCCCGGGGACTTGTATGTATCCGTACACCCACTGATCAATATTCCGTTCCTGCGTGCGATGCGCAGGCGCAAAACCACTACCCCTTTCATGATCGTGGTCACCGACCTGGTTTCTTCGCATACTGCCTGGTTCGCAAAAGAAGCGGATCTGATCAGCATCCCGACCGAACAAGCCCGCGTTCCGGCGGAACGCGCCGGCGTGGACGCACAACGGCTTCGCGTGATCGGACTACCGGTTGCCGAGCGCTTCTGCCGGCCTGTCGGTGATAAAAATGCCCTTCGCAAAAAGCTGGGCTGGCCGATGGATAAGCCAACCATCCTGATGGTTGGGGGCGGAGAAGGGATGGGACCGCTCGGCAGCATCGCAAAAGGAATCAATGGCGCAGGGTTGGATGCCAACCTGGTGATCGTTACCGGGCGTAATGACAGCCTGAAGCAGGAATTGGAAGCGCTGGATTGGAAAATGCCGGCGACAGTATATGGATTCACCACCAATATGCCTGACCTGATGCGGGCATCCGATATGCTGCTCACAAAAGCAGGCCCGGGCACGATCTGCGAAGCACTGATCGCAAATTTACCGATCATTCTTTATCATCACCTGCCAGGGCAGGAGGAAGGCAATGTGGCTTTCGTCACTGATGAAGGCGCCGGCGTTTGGGCGTCTGAAACGGAAGAGATCATCACCACGTTATCGGAATGGATCCACAACCCGGAAAAACGTAAGCGTGCAGTGGAAAACGCCAAACGCCTTGCGCGGCCAACTGCCGCCCGGGATATTGCGCATACGATCAATGAATTAATAAGCAGGTAATATTAAGCCATGTCAATACTTGATCCCGATACGTTTGAATTCATCAGCCGCAGCCCGGACCAGACCCGGCGCATTGGAATTCGGCTGGGTAAACTATTACGGCGCGGCCATGTGGTGTGCCTGTGCGGCGATCTTGGGGCGGGTAAAACCACTCTCACGCAGGGCATTGCCAGAGGGTGGGGGGCGCTTGAACGCGCGACCAGCCCAACCTTTGTATTGGCCAAATACTACAGCAAACCGGATGGTGGACGGTTCTCCCACCTGGATGCCTATCGGTTGCAGAACGCGAGGGAAGCAGAAGACCTCGATCTGGAAATGATGCTGGAAAACGGCCCTTTCATCATTGAATGGCCGGAAAGAATTCAGCAAGCGCTGCCCAACCAATATTTATGGATAGACCTTTCCTGGCAGAGCGATCAACAGCGCGGATTGATCTTCAGGCCGTCGGGAAGCCCATATATTAATATGGTAAATACACTCAAACATGAAATGATAAAGGGTTATTGATGATACTGGCGATAGATTCCTCCACCCAATGGATCGGTATTGCGTTATTTGATGCCAATATGATCCAATATGAAAAAATTTGGAAAGCGTCCCGACGCCACACCGTGGAGCTGGCTCCAGCAATTAAACACGCTTTATATGAAACTGATACAAGGGTCGACGACCTGACAGCCGTTGGCGCGGCTATCGGCCCGGGATCCTTCACCAGCCTGCGAATTGGACTGGCGATTGCCAAAGGATTGGCACTGTCCCAGCGGATACCCATCATTGGCGTGCCTTCTTTGGATATCCTTGCAAAGTCCATCCCACCGCAGGATAAGCCGTTGATGTGCCTATTGCGTGCCGGGCGGGGACGATTGGCTGCTCAGCTTTATCTCAGGCAGGCGGATGAATGGGCCCGTGAGGGTGAGATAACAGCCGTCACCGCGGAAGAGCTGGAATCTTCGATAACCAAACCCACGTTGATCGCCGGTGAACTGTCAGCCGATGAAAAGAAGATTGTCTCAAGGCGCTGGCGAAATGCCATTTTGCTGGAAGCGCATGAAAATATCCGCAGACCATCTATCTTAGCCACGATCGCACAAGCAAAAATGAACGCGGGCGATGTGAGTGACACGGCCGCGATTGCCCCGATCTATGTGCGAACAGTAAGAAATGATGCGCGCTGAAACCATTATAATTCTGGCAAACTATCTGAGAATTAACACGCTAACGATCAAGGAGAGAATGTGGAATCTGAAACCCGCTTAGCACAAATTGCCGCGGAAATTCGACAATGTAAAAAATGCCCGCTGGGTTCAACCCGCAAAAATTCGGTGCCGGGTGCCGGTCCAATAAGCGCGGAGATCATGGCAATTGGTGAGGGGCCCGGCCATCATGAAAATGAGCAGGGATTGCCTTTTGTGGGCGCATCAGGGAAATTTCTCACTCTGCTTTTCAAGGATGGCGGCATCCCGCGCGAAACAGTATTTATCACCAACGTGGTAAAATGCCGTCCGCCGGGGAACCGCGATCCAAAGCCGAGCGAATTGGAAGCCTGCAGTATGTATCTAGAACAACAAATCGAGGCGATTAATCCTGTTGTGATCATCACACTTGGGCGGTTCTCGATGGCGCGCTATTTCAAGAATGTCCGCATCAGCAAGATTCATGGCGAAGCGAGCTGGCGGGATGGGAGACTGATCGTTCCTATGTACCACCCTGCCGCTGCGCTCCACCAGCCCAAATTACGGCCGGTGATCGCCCATGATTTCGCTCAGTTGAACGATATGATCGAGCAAGAAAAAATACGCAGGACTAAAAAAATGAGTGAGGAAAAGGGCAAAGACAACGCTTCACAGCTTAACCTTTTCTAACGAGGAATATGGATGGATACCACGAAAACATTAATAAAGAAATTTGAAGATAAAAGTGCGGTTGTCTCGGTGCTCGGGCTGGGTTATGTCGGGCTTCCGCTGGCGGTCGTTTTCGCGGAGAGCGGATTGAAAGTCATCGGAATTGACCCGATCGCAGAAAAAGTGGATACATTGAACGCCGGAAAGAGCTATATTCTCGATATTTCGACTGAGAGAATTAATCCTTTGGTGACGTCAGGCATGTTATCCGCCACGACAGATTTTTCTGTCCTTTCCGAGGTGGACGCGGTCAGCATCTGCGTACCCACGCCTTTGAGAAAAACCGGTGATCCGGACCTGTCATATATCCTCTCGGTAGCAGAAACACTCCAGGAATTTATTCATCCCGGCCTGGCAATTGTGCTTGAGTCAACAACTTACCCTGGAACGACGCGGGAATTGATCCTGCAAAGACTGTGTGAAGAAACCGATCTAAAAGTTGGGAAAGATTTCTTTCTCGCTTTCTCGCCTGAACGCGTTGATCCCGGCCGTGAGGATTGGACGACAATCAACACACCCAAAGTGATTGGCGGGATCACCAGCAATTGCCTGCAGGTAACAAAAACCTGGTACAGCCAGGCCCTGCAAAACGTTGTGCCGGTCTCATCCGCTGAAGTAGCCGAGATGGCCAAGCTGCTCGAAAACACATTTCGCATGATCAATATCGGAATGGTGAATGAATTAGCGATCATGTGTGATCGATTGGGAGTGGATGTGTGGGAAGTGATCGATGCCGCAGCAACGAAACCCTTCGGTTTCATGAAATTTCAACCCGGACCGGGCCTGGGCGGGCATTGTATCCCAATCGACCCACTGTATTTATCGTGGAAACTTAAGTCTTTAAATTATTCCGCACGCTTTATTGAATTGGCATCCGAGATAAACACCGGCATGCCGCGTTTCACTGTTGGTAAGATCCAGGACGCGCTTAATCTGCAGAAAAAAGCGCTGAATGGTTCGGATATCCTGATTTTAGGCGCCGCCTATAAACCCGATATCGATGATCTGCGGGAATCGCCGGCACTGGATGTGATGCTTTATTTAACACAAAAAGGCGCCAGCGTTCGCTACCATGACCCCTATATTGCGGAAATTGATCATGAGAACATCCAGCTCAAGTGTGTCCCCGATCTGAAAAAAGCACTTCGTTCAGCCGATTGCACCGTTATCATCACCAACCATTCAGATTATGATTACGATCAAGTGCTGGATCTATCAGAATTAGTTGTGGATACACGGAATGCGTTGGGTGAAAAGGGTAAGGATAACCCCAAAGTGGTGAGGTTGTAATGGGAAAATATCTGGTCACCGGTGCAGCCGGCTTCATCGCTTCGAAGGTTTGCGAAGACCTGTTAAATGATGGCCACGAAGTGATCGGTATTGACAACTTTGACCCGGTGTATGATCTCCGCATTAAGGAATGGCGGCTCAATCGATTAACCAGTAATCCCAAATTCTCTTTCTACCGCCAGAGTATTTGCGACCGGAATATTTTAAACATCATAGCGAATAACCACCCAAATATTAATGCGATCATCAATCTTGCTGCAAAAGCGGGTGTGCGCGCTTCTTTGTCAGATCCATGGTCCTATTACGATACGAATGTGACCGGCACGTTGAATCTCCTGGAGATTTGCAGGCAAAATGACATCAAGAAATTCATCCTGGCTTCCACCTCCAGCATCTATGGTGAAAACGCACCATACCCGACTCCGGAAACGGCTGATTCAAGCCATCCGCTGCAGCCATACGCTGCCAGCAAGAAAGCTGCTGAAACACTCTGCCACAGCTACCATTTCTTATATGGGTTGGATGTATCGGTTGTTCGTTATTTCACCGTCTATGGCCCAGCCGGGCGACCGCAGATGTCCATGTTCCGTTTTAATAAATGGATTGCGGAGGGAAAGCTGGTGAGAATATTTGGTGACGGCACACAGACACGCGGCTTCACGTATTTGGATGACATTTCACGCGGAACCATCCTTGCCTTGAAAGAACTAGATTATGCGGTTATCAACCTGGGCGGGCATGAATCGATCAGCATCAACGATTTGGTTGGAAAATTTGAAAAGGTCAACGGTAAGAAGGCAAATGTAACCTATGAACCCGCTCATCCGGCAGACATGAGTGCCAGCTGGGCGGATGTCAGCAAGGCAAAAAAATTGCTGGGTTGGAGCCCAACGTTTACTTTGGACGAAGGCATCAAGCAGGTATCCCGATGGTATCAGCAGGAATATAGCTGGGCCAGCGAGGTAAGCATAGAATGAGTTTTTTCTCACGCTGGTGGAAGATCCTGCGAAATGACAAATTGCTGCAGCAGGTAATCCGCAACTCGGGTTATCTTTTAAGCAGCAACGTTTTCAGTATGGGTCTGAGCGTTATTCAGAGTATCCTGGCCGGCAGATTGCTGGGCGTTGCCGGGTTCGGCGTTATCGGCACAATAACGGTGTTCGCAACCACCCTGAACAAAGTGTTTTCCTTTCGGATGAACGAACTCGTCGTGAAATATTTTGGTGAAGCCATCGCAGCAGACAATAAGGAGAAAGCAGCCGCCGTGGTGAAAGCCGCGGGTATTGGAGAAACACTCAGTGCGTTAATATCGTTCAGCATTCTCGTCCTGCTTGCGCCGCTGGCAGCTGAACGGCTGGCTAAAGACCCTGGAACTACGCGCTTATTCATTATCTACGGCACGATCATCCTTGCGAATTTCACCTATGAAACTTTTTTTGGGGTGATCCAGGTCCGCAATCACTTTCGCAATCAAGCGATAATCAATCTGATCAGCAGCATCATCAACGCATCCGTGATCGCCTGGGCATATTTCACACAAAAAGGTCTTGGCGAAGTTCTTGCGGCATATATTCTGGCGAAGTTCATTCTTGGCCTGGGTACATCATTGCTCGGCTGGAATGAAATGAATAAAGCGCTGGGTAAAAAATGGTGGAAAACGAATTTTGATGCACTTCCTCCGATCAAGGAATTGCTCAGCTTCGCTTTCAGCACCAATATCAGTAATACGGTCATCCATCTGGTGAGGGATAATGAAGCGCTGTGGGTCGCGTGGTTTCTGACACCGGTTGAGGTTGGTTATACAAAAACAGCGCTCGCGATCATTAACCTTGTGCAAGTACCCATCACACCATTCATTTCCACTTCCTATCCCGAAATCAATAACGCAGTCATCAAAAAAGATTGGAAATTACTACGCCGCCTATTAAAACGCATCACCCTGATTTCTGGTTCCTGGACCGGGTTGAGCGCGATCGGCCTGGCGATATTCGGACGCTGGCTGATATCATGGTATGGGCCGGAATTTTTGCCCGCGCATATACCGATGTTGATTTTCCTGATCGGTCTTGGTTTTGCCAACATTCTATTCTGGAATCGGCCACTGCTTTTATCCCTGGGGCTTCCTTTAGTCCCTTATCGCGTCAGTTTATATTGCGGCATCGCTAAAGTTGCCCTGGCGTTTGTTCTGGTTCCTCGTGTTGGGCTGAACATGGAAGCCTTCTTATTGTCCGCGTTTTTTGTTGTATCCATTTCCATCATTGTATTGCGCGGGTTTAAAGAAATACGAATCCATGAGCAAAAAGCGCAGGAGGCAGTCTCTGTATGAAAATTGGATGCATCACTACATCAATCATTCCTTCAAAAACCGCCAACAGTATTCAAGCGATTAAGGTTTGTCACGCATTAAAGCAGTGCGGGCAGGATGTCCGTTTATGGGTGCCGAAATTTAAACGGGCGGAATGGGCGGAAATTGCCGATGTTTATGGTATTTCAGAGCAATTTGATATCACCTGGATCCCTTTTAATAAAAAGTTGAAACAATATGATTTTTCCTACAAATCCGTATCCGACGCTGTAAATTGGGGTGCGGATGTTATCTATACGTGGGCTTTGCAGGCGGCATTTTTGGGCAACTTTTTGAAACGTCCAATCGCAATGGAATTCCATGATTTCCCGATGGGATTCATGGGACCTAAATTGTTCCGCATGTTGATGCATTTTCCTTCCGAAAAATTGATTTTGACAACCACACAAGCTCTAGCAAACGGAATTGAAAAAAGATTTGGGATAGCCTTTAAACCGGGGGAATTGCAGATCGCGCCCAATGGTACGGATCCGCAGCGTTATAGCGCATTACCCTCTCCCGCCGTCTCCAGAAGAAAGCTTGGACTAAACAGTGGATTTACCGTTGGGTACACCGGGCATTTCTATCCCGGGCGCGGCATGAATCTATTGGTATCAATTGCGAA
>Ga0180434_10005501_pt1 | contig 14887 bp, 11 predicted proteins | sample SS_ome_7_FD_132453 | JGI IMG/M metagenome (GOLD analysis project Ga0180434, IMG submission 132453) | Hypersaline lake sediment archaeal communities from the Salton Sea, California, USA - SS_1_D_2 metaG | ecosystem: Environmental > Aquatic > Non-marine Saline and Alkaline > Hypersaline >...
ATCCGACATCGGTGGAGGGGACGGCGGAGGCCATAGCCCAGTTCGCGCCCGAGGATGCCAAGACCTTTCTGAAGTTCGCGAAGGATTTTACACCTTTGGTCAGCGGGCTGGTTGAGAACTTCTTCTATGATCCCTGCATGAGCTTCCTGGATTCCCTGAAGCTGGTCATCAGGTATCCCCAGATGCTCAAGGCCCTTCCTTTGTTCGTTACTACCCACCAGAAAGTGGTGTCCAAGTACTTCAAGAACGAGGACGTGACGGCCTCCATGGCCTTTCAGTCCTTCTACGGCGGGCTCCCCCCTGACCTCTGCGCCGGTCTCTACGCCATGATCGGCCTGCTGGAGCACGAGGGGATCTTCTATCCCGAGGGCGGCATGATCCGCGTCCCCGCCGGCATCCAGGAGGCCTTCGAGGACCTGGGCGGCGAGACCAGGTTCAACGCCCGGGCCATACGGGTGATAGTGGAGAACCGCGCCGCCAAGGGCGTGGAGCTCTGGGATGGGGAGGAGATCACCGCCGGCTGCGTGGTGGGCGCCATCAACGCCAAGAAACTGTACGAGGACATGGTCGGCCGGGAACACCTGCCCTGGCACGTGTGGCGGGGGGTGCAGTCCCTGGTCCTGTCCATGCCCTGCCCCATGATCTACCTCGGGGTGGACTACGAGCCCCCCTTGAGAGCCCACCATACCATGAACCTCACCAGCGCCGATGTGATGAACGATTACTGGAGCGATTATTATCTCAAGGGGAAGCTGTACACCAAGGGCGGGCGGACGGAGGTAATGGGCCTGATATCCTGGGCCAGCAAGATCGATCCCTCGCTGGCTCCGGAGGGCAAGCATGTCCTCACCCACATGGGGTTGGCCCCTTATAACCTGGTGGGGAATGACTGGGACAGGTTCAAGGAGCAATACATAGATGAGGCCATCGCCACCATAGAGCGTAGCATGATCCCCGACCTATCCGAGCATATCGTCTACAGGGATATGGCCAGCCCCAAGGACCTGGAGCGCATGCTGCTGCATCCAGGCGGGGCGGTCTACGGCATACAGACCGATATCTCCCATATGGCCGTGTTCAGGCCGGCCAACCGCTCCAAGGCCATCAAGAACCTCTACCTCGCTGGCGCCTCCACCCACCCGGGAGGGGGGATACCGGGCGTGCTGGCCGGGGGGATTATCACCGGTGGTATTATCGAGAAAGATATGTCATAGGGGGTAGGCGGGAATGAAAAAGATGATCGTCGCCGTTGGCGTCATAGCCGGAGTGGCCGCCTACCTGGCCGCCACCACCGAGCCGTCGGATTGGCGGTATCCTAAGATGTTGATGACGCAGTTGCCCAAGATGCCTTTCAGGTACTTTGTATAGGTAATGGCTGCGCCGGGAGCCGGTAACTGAGGCTCTCGAGCAGAGAGTTCAAATCGCTGCTACCGTTATACGTGTTATGACCATGGGGATAACGGTAGAAGGCCCGGGGACGGGTCCTGCAGATTGGGGGATAGCACCTATGGCCTCGCATATGGAAGCCTTCTTCAATCCAGCCAGCGCCGCCGTGGCCGGCGCCTCCAAATCCGGCATGAAACTGGGCAATGTGACTATCGCCAACATGCTGCGCTTCAACTACCAGGGAAGAATATACCCCATCCATCCCGAAGGCGGGGAACTCATGGGCCTGAAAGCCTATCCTTCATTGAAGGCGGTGGGCAACAGCATAGATGTAGCCGTGGGGGTGCTGCCGCGGGAACAGACCCTGGATTTCATCGAGGATTGCGCCGACGCGGGCATCCGCAGCGTCATCATTTGTGCCGCCGGTTTCGCCGACGCCGGACCGGAGGGGGCCGCCCTGCAGGAGAAGGTGGCTGATGCGGTCAGGCAGCGTGAGATGCGCATGCTGGGGCCCAACAGCGTGGGGACGGTGAGTACGGAATCCGGTTTCGCCACCTCGCTTATGACCCTGGAGCCTGTAAAGCCGGGGAAGATATCCATCGTAGCCCAGACCGGCCTTTTCGCCGGCGGTTTCGCGCGCTGGATAAGCTCCACCCAGGCCTTCGGGCTGTCCAAGCTGGTCAGTATGGGGAACAAGGCGGACATTGACGAGATAGACATGCTGGATTACCTGGAGAAGGACCCATACACCGGCGTGATCGCGCTTTATTCTGAGGGTATCGGGGACGGCAGGTCTTTCATGGAGATGGCTGCCAGGATATCCCGTACCAAGCCTATCGTGATGCTCAAGGGGGGCCGTACGGACCTGGGCGGAAGGATGGCATCCAGCCACACCGGCTCCATGGCCGGTGAGGACGGGATATACCGGGGAGCCTGTGCCCAGGCCGGGATCATCCCCGTAGACAGTATTGAGGAGTTGTTCGACTGTTCCAAGGCCCTGGCTTACTGCCCCCTGCCGGCGGGGCCGAACATGGGCGTAGTGTCCATCTCAGGTGCCGGCACTGTGCTGTCCGCGGATGCCTGCAATCGCAGGGGGTTGAAACTTCCTCCTCTCAAGGAGGAATCCCTGGGAGATGACCGCAAGCGGCTTCCCGACTGGATGTCGGTGAGCAATCCCATGGACATCTGGGTGGCGGCCATAACGGAGAACGTGGGGGGCGCCTACGACGTGTTCCTGAACGCTATGGCGCGGCAGGAGGACATCCACATGATCCTGGCCGCCTTCACTATCGTGCCGGAGTCGGAGTTCGAGGCGGTGGAAGTGTTCAGGACTGTAAAAGAGAGACATCCGGACAAACCCGTCCTTGCCGCTTTTCTGGGGGCCAGCGAAGAGGACCACAAGAGGTGGTTCAACTGGCTGGAGGGTATCGATATACCTGTCTTCGATTCCATAGAGAGAGGCGTGAACGCCGCCTGGGCACTAAGCCGATATGCCGCCTGGCGGCGGAAAGAATAGAAATGATGGAAGGTATTAGGTAGATGGCTTGTTTTTATACACGGCCTGAGCATGCTGGGGGCTGATGTAGGAAAGGGAGGTGGAGGCATGAATGTGCAGGTGATTGAGAAGCTCAAGGATGTCTTATATGAGGGGGAGCTCAAGACACAGAAGTCGGCATTGGCGGATTATTTCAAAGACCCGCCGGCGGATATAAAGCTGACCCTGGCCATGCCGCGGGATGTGGAGGAACTGGGCGCCATGGCCGACGTCGCCTATGAGAACGATATCCCCATCTATACCTACCGGCGCGGCTATCTGCCCCAGGAGCTGGCCTCCTCGGAGGGTATGCTCTTCGATCTCAAGATGATGGACAAGATCGTCCGTATCGATGATACAAACCTGATCGCTTTCGTCGAGTACGGCGTGACCTTCGAGCGCTTGAAGGAGGAACTGGATAAACTCGACCTGCGGCTGCTCATGCCGGCCGCTGCCACCTCCTCATCCATAGTCCGCTCCTACATAGACCGGGACATCATCCTGGCCAACGGGGCCACCCGTCCCTACCAGTTCACCACCTTTCACGCCATCCTCGGCGATGGGCGCCTGTGGATGAGCGGGACCGACCAATACACCCCCGACGGCCACAGCGAGTTCCGCGAGGACCTCGGCCCCATGTATTCCAACCTCTTCCACGCCAGCGAGGACATCTTCGGGATGCCCTATGCCATGAAGGCCTGGATCTACAGGCGCTGGGAGGAGAGGCGCGTCAGCATATATGGCTTCGACGACGCGGAGTCAGCCCTGCGCGCCGCCCGCCTGGCTTGCAGGCACGACCAGGTCTTCGAATGCGTGGCGGCCGATTCCACCTACCTCTCGGTACTGCTCTCCGGGAGTCCCGACGAGGCGGACGCCATGGCCAAGGAGCTCTCCCCTTGGAACGTGGTCTTCGGTTTCGACAATCATCCCAAGCTGGTGGACGTATGGGACCGGCAGACCTTCCAGATGGCCGCCGACAGCGGGGGGAAGAAGGCCTCGGAGGAGCTCTCCAAGCGCATGCAGGAGAGGTTCGAGTGGCCCTGGTATATCTCCGAGCGGGATCATTACAGGGGAGATACCACCATCATCGATTATTACACCTTGACCGGGAAGGCGGCCGGGATGTTTGCCGATACCGCTGGGATGGCCAAGAAATACAGCATCGGGCAGGTGGTGATCCCCATGTATTACGGCGGCGCCTTCTACGCGGAGACGGACCTGTACCACGCCAAGGATGACCCGGAGGCCCATCAGGTGTGGGTGGATGCCTACAAGATGCTCCTGGATAAGGGAGCCCACCTCAACCGCCCCACAGGTGAGGTGGCGGAGATAGTCTACGGGCGCATGAACGAAGAGAACATCAGGATGATCAAGAACCTGAAGAAGGTGTTGGACCCCAAGGGATTGTTGAACCCCGGCCAGCTTATGGAGGGGGTGTGAATCATGCATAAAGGATTGTCCAAGAAGAGGGAAAAGCTCACCGATTACCGCGACGACTACTGGGTCTGCGGCAAGTGCAAGATGTGCCAGTCAATGAACGTCCAGAAGGTGGAGAGCGCGCGCTTCTATCGTAACTGTCCCTGCGGCACGCGCTACCGCTTCGAGTCCTATTACGCGGCGGGGATGATGGAGATCGCCCGCGCCATCACCAACATGGAGTTCGAGCCCACGGAAAAGACGGCGGAGATCATCTACTCCTGTAACCTCTGCGGCCTGTGCCAGGAGATGTGTTTTCCCCTCAAGGGGATGCATACCACCAGGATCATCCAGCTGATGCGAGAGAAGGCCGTGGATGAGGGATGGGGGCCGCTGGAGGCCCACAAGCCCATGCTGGACTCCACGGCGGAGAACGACAACCCCTTCGGGTTGAAAGAGGGCTTCAAAGCAAAGGCGGTCAGGGGCCTGGGCGTCAAGGACCTGACCAAGGAGAAAGCGGAGAACCTGCTCTTCGTGGGCTGTGCCTACGCCGCCGACAAGGACATGCAGAGTAAGCTGAGCTCCATAGGCAAGGTCCTGAAGGCCGCCGGCGTCGATTTCGGCGTACTGGGCGACGCCGAGCCCTGCTGCCGCAGCTTCAACCTGGCCCTGGGCGACCGCGACGGTTTCGAGGAGAAGGCCCTGGAGAACATCGAGCTGTTCAAGTCCACGGGGGCCTCCCGCATAATCACCGCCTGCCCCCACTGCCTGCAGGTGCTCAAAGACGAGTATTCCAAGGCCATGGACATCGAGGTGCTGCACGTCACGCAGCTCATGTCCAAGATGCTGAAGAAGGGCGAGATCGAGCTCAAGCAGGAGGTGGGCATCAAGGCCGCCTACCACGATCCCTGTATGCTGGGACGCTGGTGCGATATATATAACCCGCCCCGCAGGCTGCTCCAGGCCCTGCCCGGGTTCGAGATGCTGGAGTTCGAGCGCAAGATGGAGGACTCCTGGTGCTGCGGTTCGGGAGGGGGCGTCAAAGCTTGCGACCCCGAGCTGGCCGCCTGGGCAGCCAGGGAGCGCATAGAGGAGGCCAAGGCGGTGGGCGCCGATGCCATCGTCACCGCCTGCCCCCACTGCGAGAGCCATTTCTCGGGTACCGGCGACCTGCGGGTCTACGACATCTTCCAGTTACTGGCCGCCGGCATGGGAGAGGAGGTGGTCTAGATGCAAGGCGGAGATCTTCAGAAGGACCTGAAAGAACGTAAGATCATCAAGGTCCCGACCAAGCACGAGATAGAACCCACTCACAACAAGCCGGTGGACCTGGAGAAGGCCTACGAGGCATTGCAGAAGGCCATTGGGGAGGAATGGGTCTCCAACGACATCAATATCACCGTGGCCTACGCGCGGGACCAGTCCACGGTACCCATGAACCATCCCCACATCGTGGCCCTTCCCAGTTCCACGGAGGACGTGGCGAGCATTATAAGGATCGCTAACGAATACAGCATAGACGTCACGCCCTACGGCACCGGCCTCAACACCCTGGGGCAGACCATACCCGCCTTTGGCGGTATCCTCTGCGACCTGCGGCGCATGGACCAGATCGTCGAGATAGACGAGGAGAACATGTACTGCATCATACGCCCGGGAGTCACCTTCGCCGAGCTGCAGACGGAGACCCTGAGGAAGGGCTTGCGACTCATCAACCCCTCCACCAGCGCCAACGCCTCGGTGGTCTCCAACATCATGATGGGCAACATCTCCACCCTGGCCAACAAGTACGGGGTGGGGCTGGACCACATCATCGGTTTCACGGTGGTGCTTCCCGATGGCAGGGTAATGGTCTGCGGCCCCAAGGCCTACGGCGCCGACAATGCCCACATGCCCGGCCCCGGGCCGGACGTGCGCGCCTTCATCCGGGGCACCCTGGGTTCCATGGGGATACTCACCGAGCTGACCATCCGCCTCTATCCTGATCCCAACGAGGTGAAGATGGTCGTGCCCGTCTACGACGGAGAGGATTGGTCTCATATCGCCCCGGCCCTCAAGGCCGTAAGCCAGCGCAACATAGTCATCGAGAACGCCTACTTCCAGAACACCTACATGGGCATATTCATGGGTGAGACCAACCTGGAGTCCTCCCGCCTCATACCCGTCTTCCCGCGCCACTTCGTGGTCCCGGTATGCGGTGGATATTCGGAGGAGGAGGCGGATATAAAGAACGAGGTGAACGAGGAGGATATCCTGGCCGTGGCCCCGGAGTTCGAGTTCATGCCCTGGGAGACGGTGGAGGATATCTCCCAGGGACGCGTCCTGGGAACGGACAAGTTCACCAGGTACTTCCGCGAATCGGTGCGGGTGCAGAGGGTCAAGGGGAGCTTCTTCGTGGGCTTCGGCCTGGACCACCTGGAGAACCTGGTGGTGATCAATGAAAATATGATGCGGGCCATGACCACCAACGTGGGCACGGACGAAAACGTGTTCTCAGCCGATATGATCGCCTCCTACTTTCAGCCCTACGATATGGGCCGGTTGGGATTCATAGAGTTCGATATCTTCCTGGATCAGTCCAATCCGGAGGACATGCTCCGCACCATCACCGGCACGCTGGCCGCCATGGGGGCCGCCTTCAAACTGGGCTCGGGCATCCCCTTCGGTGCCTGGCCCCTGATCGAGGGGGCGGGGCCGCTGCACGACATGATCGGGTTCATCTTCCCCCAGGCGGGGACCTACGTGGATACCTACCGGTCGATGAAGATGATCTACGACCCCAACAACATAATCATGCGGCGGTTCGAATACGACACCCTGACCATGAAGAAGGCGATACTCTGATAAAAACGCAGTTTTATAACGTTCTGATATCAATCTGAATAACTGAGAGGGAGGAGAAGTCGATGGCGGATTACGACGCTATAGTCATAGGAGCGGGATGTGGCGGCATCACCGCCGGGCCCCTCCTGGCCAAGCAGGGGCGCAAGGTCCTGGTCCTGGAGCAGAGCGAGAGGATCGGGGGCTGCTGCTCCACCTTCGAGAAGGAGGGCTATAACTTCGACGTGGGGGCCTCCATCGTGGAGGTCATATCCCCCGTCGAGGCGGCCTTCAAACAGCTGGGGACCACCTTCCAGGAGGAGGTGGACCTCATGCTCTGCGACCCCATCTACAGCTACATCTTCGAGGACGGCTCCCGGGTCAATTTCCCCCTGTCCATAGAGGGGACGGCCGAGGTGATATCCAGCATCTCTCCCGAGGACGGCAAGCAGTGGTTCGAGCTGGCCGACTATTTCGCTGACATGATGAATCAGACCATCGAGGCCTTTTTCACCAATCCATCCAACACCATCTTCGATTCGATGAAGATGGTGGCGAAGAACCCGGGCATACTCAGGTTCCTGCCCCTGTTCGTCAAGAGCTACCAGGATGTGATACTCAAGTACTTCAAGAACGATATCATTCAGCAGACCATGTCCTTCCAGTCATTTTACGCCGGCCTGCCCCCCGAGCTCGCTCCCGGCTTCATCGCCCTCATCCCTTACTCGGAGCACGAGGGTATCTGGTATCCCCGGGGCGGCATGATCCAGATCCCCAAGGCCTTCCAGAGGTGCGGGGAGAAACTGGGCATGGAGATCAGGCTGAACACCAAGGTGGACAGGGTCATGGTGCGCGACCGTAAGGTGGAGGGCGTGGTCCTGGAGGACGGCACGGAGATCACCTCCGACCTGGTGGTGTCCAACGTCAATGCCAAGACCCTCTACCTGGACCTCATCGGGGAGCAGCATCTGCCCTGGCTGGCCCGCTTCGGCATCAAGAGCTACGAGGTATCCATGTCCTGCGTCATGCTCTACATCGGGCTGGACTACAAGCCGCCCCTGGAGGCCCATCACAGCCTGACCATCGGGCCGTTGGAGATGATGAACGAATTCTGGTGGAACGATTTCAAGCAGGGCCGTATGCCCGAAGATGTGCACGGTCTTATCTGCTGGCCCACCGAGTCCGACCCGTCCCTGGCGCCGGAAGGGCACCACGTGCTGAACATCATGGGCATGGGCCCCTACGACCTGGCCGGCCCCGGATGGGACGAAGTCAAGATGCATGTAGCGGAGAAGATGATAAACGGCCTGTCCGAGACGGCCATACCCGGGATGGCCGATCACGTCACGGTGCTGGAGGTCTCTACCCCCTTGGACTTCGAGAGGCGGCTGCTCAATCCCAAGGGCGCCATTTACGGTCTCAGCATGGACCTGCCCAACCAGTCGGTGTTCCGGCCGGCGGCCAAGTCCAAGAGCATCAAGGGCCTCTACCTGACCGGGGCTTCCACCCATCCCGGTGGGGGAGTGCCCTCGGCCATCGCCTCGGGGCTCATCGCCTCCAGGCTCATCGATAAACACGAGTAGGGCCCGGATGTCATCGCTAGGAGGGTGATATGTCTAAGAAAAAGGGAAAGACGAAGAGGATAAAGCCCCTGTTGGGTCTGGCGATAGTCGCTGTCCTGGTGACGCAGTACATGCAGCTGGACGAGTCCAAGAAACGCTTTATAAAGCATCTGGCGAAACAGGCGCCCTATCTGCCGGGCAGGTATTACGCTTAAGGGATTATGCCCCAACATCCACCCTGTTGCTGATGCGGGAAATACATCTATCGATGTAGCTGGGGTCCTCGATACTGATGCGTATGGCATCTTCGGGACAGGCCATTGCACAACGGCCGCACCCCTTGCATTCATCGCCGATGACCGCCGTCTTATCGACTACCTCTATCTGTTTGAAGATACATGCCTTGACGCATTTTTTACAGCCGGTGCACTTCTCCTCGTCTACCTCTATCTTCAATCCTTCCAGCTTCTCCAGGGCATCTCGTGTATCCCGTGAGCCCAGGTACATCTTATTGGTGATACAGCAGCAGGGGCAGCAGTGGCAGATGGTCATCAGGCGGTGGTGGTCCTTTACGCCCAGCATGATGGCGTCGCCCTTGAAGTTGCCCAGTACGGATATCAATCCCACCTCCCTGGCCTGGTTCAGATGCTCCAGGGCTTCATCCATGCTCACGTGCCTTCCTACCTCGGGATCGACATCACGAGCCGCCTCTCCCAGGAAGGTGCAGCCGAAATTGGGATCGAAGTCCTGGCAGCCCAGCTCGCTGCGGCAGGGGCAGCGGTTGAGGATGACATGGTGGCTGGCCTCCCGGATGAAGTGCTCGATTATTGAGTTCGGGGCGGCTGCCCCCGTGGGTAATTCAATGTTCTCGTATATGGGCATATAGGTAAGGTTGGTGTTCTCGGCGTCAAGCACCCTTTTTCCCAATTGCTTGAAGACCGGTAGGTTGCTCATCCTAAAGGCGGTGCCGATGTACTTGACCTGTTTTGTGAAGCGGTCGAAGCTTCTCTTGCTCCTGGCTTTTCCTCCAGCCATCGTTAATACCCCCATTGCTTGTCGCAGCCTCGGTTTATCGAATGTATCTTAACACGGCTCCTTTTTTCGACGCAATGTCGGTTTATGGGGTCAAAGCTTCATTCTTCAATTTTCTATATACCCTTATCTAATTTATGTTTCCTATCATGAAAATTGAAGAATGAAGCTTTGACCCCATTCTTATGTTTGCAGATGTGTAGGGATTTATGGTATATGGTAAGTAGATATGACTAGAGGGAATAATACTGCTGGCTGAAATGGGGGAGATAACCATGGCTGAGGATACCAGAAAGTACGATGTAATAATCATCGGTGCTGGAGTGGGTGGGCTGACCTGTGCCAACTACCTGGTACGAAAGGGCAAGAAAGTACTCGTGCTGGAGCACGGCAGAATGATCGGGGGTAACATTCAGGGCATCCGCCGCAAGGGCTTTTTCTTCGACGCCGGGTCGCAGTCCACGGAGAACGTGGGGATACTCTTTCCCATCCTGGAGGAACTGGGGCTTTTAAATCTCGACGATTGGGACCAGGCGGATTGGCGCTGGGCCACCCCGGATTGCGACGTGGTCCTGAGGAACTTCGAACAGATAAGAGAGGGTTTCAAGGGCTCATTCCCCGAGTCCTCCTCCGATATCGATGCCTGGTTTGATTTCATCGAACCCGGGTGTGAGTTTATGAAGGACTTGATGGGGGAATTCCCCTTCCCGCTGCTCAAGCGGGGAGCCGAGAAGTACCGCCTTATGATGAAGATGAACAAAGTGGGATTGCCCATGATGAAAGTGATGCCCGAGACCCTCAGGAAGGGAGGCGGAGAAAAGGGCAGAGAGATCTTCAGCGACCCGCGGCTGGCCTTCCTCTTCGGGGAGTTCGGCAACAGTAATATGCTGCTCTTCATGTACTTCGCTTTCTGGTACAGTTTCCTCTACGATTACACCTATCCCAAGGGCGGCCTGGTGGCCCTGGCGGACATGCTGGCCGACAGCTTCCGGGAGCACGGCGGCGAGATACTACTCCAGAACACCGTGGACAAGGTCCTGACCAAGGGGGATACTGCCGTGGGCGTGGAGACCTCCGGGGGAGAGCAGTACTACGCGGAGAAGATCGTTAATACGGGTAATCCGAAGAGGCTGGTCACGGAGATGTGCGATCCCTATCTTTTCCCCGCGAAGTTCCGGGAGAAGATCACCAACGGCCCGGTGAGCATCTCGGTGATCACCGCCTTCCTGGGCCTGGATATGGACGACGGGGAGATGGCCAGGAACATGAAGGTCCATCACACCCTGTATTGGAGGACCTATAACGCCAATACCGATATCTATGACCCGGACCTGCACCGCAAGAGCTGGGCCATGCTCAGCTGGTGTTCCATGCACGATAAGAGCCTGGCGCCGGATGACAAGAACTCCATCATCGTCCAGGTACCCGTCCCGTATGACTGGATGAACGGTTGGGGTACCGGCTCCGCCGACCCCATGGCGCGCAACGAGGCGTACAAGGAGCTGAAGGAGAAGGTGCTGGACGATGTCATCACCGATACCGAGTATATCCTGCCCGGCCTGCGCGACAAGGTTGAGTACAAGGAACTGGCCACCCCTCGCACCCTGTCGCGGTTCACCTTGAACCCCGAGGGCTCCATCATGGGTTGGTCATACAACATGTATCGGACACCGTTGTTCGGGCGGTTCGCCCAGTTCACCACGCCGGTGAAGAACCTCTATATGGCCGGCCATTACGCTATCTGGCCGGGGGGCATCGTCTTCTCCGCCCTCACCGGAAAACTGGTAGCTGACGGGATGTACGAGGGCTTTGCCAAATCCCTGCTGTGGTGATCACTAGCCCATAGCTCCTGAGGCGAGGATGTCCTCGGTCTCGTCCTCGCTTTTACCCAGCAGCTCGGTGAGGAGCCAGCGGTTATCCTGTCCCGGTGCGGGTGCGGGGCCCCGCGGTCTTATATCGCTGTTCGCGGCCTTCATGGCCGGGCCGAAGATTGTAAAGGTCCCGGCTCCCGGCTGTTCCAGCTCCACCAGCATCCCCCTCTCTTTGGTATGAGGATGCTCAACCACCTCTTTGACGTTCTGGATGGGGGCGCCCGGCACACTGTGGGAGTATAGCCTGTCCCACGTTTCCTGTGTGGTCAGACTGCTGGACCATTGCTCGATAACCTGCTTGAGCTCGTCGGCATGGGCGTTGCGGGCCATGAGGTCGGCAAAGCGCTCGTCCGCAGCCAACTCCGGTTTTTCCATGGCCTCACATAGATTCTTGAAAGGCTGCTCGCCGACGCAGATGATCATGACATGACCATCGGAGGTCCTGAAGGTGTCGAAGGGTGTTACGTAGGGGAAGCGATTGCCGGTGCGCTGGGGTATGTTGCCGGTGACGGTGTAGTCCACGAACTTGGCCTCCAGCAGGTTGATGCCCACGTCGTACATGGATATATCCAGGTATTCACCCTCACCGCTCCTCTCCCGCGCGAAGAGAGCGGCAGAGATGCCGTAGGCAGCATACATGGCGCAGGAGATGTCAATGATGAGGGTTCCAGACCTCAGTGGGGGACCGTCGGGAAAACCAGTGGTACTCATGAGGCCGCTCATGGCCTGGATGACGGCGTCATAGGCGGGCAGGTGGGAGAGGGGCCCGTACTGTCCGTAACCGGATATGGAGCACATCACCAGCTTGGGATTGAATTCCTTGAGGGTGTCGTAATCCACGCCTAACCGGTTCATTATTCCCGGCCGGAAGTTCTCCACCAACACGTCGGATACGGCCACCAATTCCTTGAAAAGGTCAACGGCAAGCGGGTTCTTGAGGTCGAAGACCACGCCGCGCTTGCCTCGGTTGAGGACCGAGAAGGAGGCGGAGACCCCTTCCTTATAAGGGGGAAAGAGCCTGGCCTCGTCGCCTAAGCCCGGCCTCTCCACTTTAATTACCTCGGCGCCCATATCCGCTAGGAAGAAGGTGCAGCCGGGACCGGCCACGGTATTGGTGAAATCCACCACTCTTATCCCATCCAACATCGAGCGCATGGTTCTTACCTCCTGTAAGTCGTGATCATATTCCTTGGACAAATGCAAACATCGATAGAATAACATCTATAGTAAAATGGGAAAGGTATTGGATTTCAAGTTGTCCGTATCCATTATGCCTGCCTGATCCATACACTGCAGCCTTTGCTCTCTGTTCATGCATGTACAGCAGGTCGAAAGGAGATAGCCATGACCAGGATAGCCATGATCGGGGCCGGAAGCGTGGAGTTCTGCCAGAGACTGGTGCAGGACATCCTCAATCATCGATCCCTGCGGGATGCGCACATCGTGCTGATGGACGTCGACGCGGACCGGCTGAAGATGGTCAGTAAGGTCATGGACAACATGAAGGAGCAGCATGAGCTGCCCTGTACCTTCTCCGCCACCATCGACCGGCGGGAGGCGTTGACGGGGGCGGATTTCGTGGTAGGCATGATCATGGTCGGCGGCATGGAGGCTTTCAAGGCGGATATCCAGATCCCCCTGAAATACGGCGTGGACCAGTGCGTCGGGGATACCCTCAATCCCGGGGGCATCTTCCGGGGCTTCAGGCACGTACCGGCCCTGATTGAGATATCCAGGGACATGGAGGAGTTATGCCCCGACGCCCTCTTCCTGACCCATGTCAATCCCATGGCCATCTGCTGCTGGGCCGTCCAAAAAACCTTTCCTCACCTGCATATCATGGGATTGTGCCACGGTACCCAGAACACCACTGAGCTTCTGTGCAAGTGGCTGGGTGTGCCGGAGGATGAATGCGAGGTGCTGTATTCCGGTATCAACCACATGGCCTGGCTGCTCAAGTTCGAGCTTGGGGGCGAGGATCTCTACCCGCGCATGTGGGACAAGCTGGATTCAGAAGGCCCGATCATGTTCGAGCTCTACCGCTTCGAGATGTTCAAGGCCACGGGTTACTTCTGCACCGAGACCGCCGGCCACACCTCTGAGTATGTCCCTTATTTCCGGCACCGCCCGGAATTGGTTGAGCTCTTCGGCGGACCCTGGCTGGCGGGGGAGACGGCGGGAGACCTGAACGTCCGCCTGGGCATGCTGGAGTATTACGAGGATCAGATGGCCGACATGGCCTCGGGCGAGTTGCCCGTGCCCTACGAGGCCGGTAAGAGGTCAGCGGAGTTCACCGCCGAGATCATGGACGCCCGGCTCACCGGTGTCCCCTTCCGTTTCGCCGGTAACGTCCTCAATAAGGGCTTAATCCCAAACCTTCCCTCAGGCAGCTGCGTGGAGGTTCCGGTCTTCGCCGATGGCGACGGCTTCCATCCCACCTATGTGGGAGACCTGCCCAAGGTTTGCGCGGCGCTGTGCCGCTCCAACGTATCCGTGCAGGAACTGGCGGTGGAGGCCGCATTGAACGGCGATTACGAGGCGGCCTATCATGCTTGCCTCACGGACCCCCTCACCGCCGCCACCCTTGCGCCCCACGAGATCCGTAATATGGTTGATGAGTTGTTCGAGGCGCAGATGCAGTGGCTGCCCCAGTTTCAGGGAAAGAGCAATAAATACCCGGGCGCCGCCATCGGGCGGCTGGAGACGGGCGTCGAGGAGATCGAGGTAGGCGAAAACGTCTACCCGAGGACTCGCATCTTCGGCGGAGAATAACCACTGGGGTCAGCCCCCCACATACACAACTTATTAGCAAGGCTAAGCTATTGTGTATGTGGGGGGCTGACCCCATCTTGGACTCCTTATTGTAAAATAGCAGGTATGTTTAAAAAGCTTAAACTCGCCCTGCGGCGGCTGATGACCATGGCCAATCTTTTCGAGAGCCTGGCCGATGTCTATGGAGACCGGGAGGTCTTTCGGTTCCCCGGGCCCTTGGGTTACCGAGGTTTCCCGGGAAATATGCTTACCCTGGAGGGCTGCCGCCTGTTCACCAACCTGGCGGCCGAGGCATTGATAAACCAGTTGGATCTGAAGAAAGGCGATCGCGTCCTCCTCTATACCTCGCAGAGGAGCGAGTATCTGCTCCTGGCGGCGGCGGTCATCAAAGCGGGCGGCGTCATCCTTCCCATGGACCCCGCGCTTCCTCCGGAGGATATTCAGCGGTTTGCCCAGGGCTGCTGGACGGAGCTGGCCATCCTCGATCCCACCAC
>Ga0180434_10005503_pt1 | contig 14883 bp, 10 predicted proteins | sample SS_ome_7_FD_132453 | JGI IMG/M metagenome (GOLD analysis project Ga0180434, IMG submission 132453) | Hypersaline lake sediment archaeal communities from the Salton Sea, California, USA - SS_1_D_2 metaG | ecosystem: Environmental > Aquatic > Non-marine Saline and Alkaline > Hypersaline >...
CAAGGCGGCGGGCAGTTGAACCGTCACGAAACACCGCAACCGGCTGGCGCCCAGCGCCAACGCCGCTTCCTTATACGAATGCGGGACGGCCCGGATGGCCTCCTCGCTGGCACGGATGATGACCGGCAGGACCAGCACCGACACCGTCAGCGCGCAGGCCAGGACGCACGGTCCCTTGTGCTCGCCGCCGGTGGCCTTCTGTATCACCAACACGAAGAACGCCAGGCCGAACAGACCGAACACGATGCTCGGCACGCCTGCCAGCGTGTTGATGCTCATGCGGATGAACCGGACGACCACGTTGTCGCCGGCCACCTCCACCAGGTAGGCCGCCGAGATCACGCCCAGCGGGAAGGCGAAGGCGATGGCCAGCACCGTCACCGTCAGCGTGCCGAGGATCTCCTCCCCCACACCGCCGAAGTAGTGGCCGGGCACGGCGTCGTCCAGGAAATACTGCCAGTACACCGTGAAACGCGGGCGGAACATCGCGTCAACGCTCTCCTGGAAAAGGCCGAACAGCGGCTCCAGGGTCGTGCCGGCAAACTGTTCCTCGCGGGGGATCCGCTTCTTGACGAGCGACTGGCCCTTCTCGACGTCGACCCACGTCTCGGCGTAGAGCAGGTCGTCGGCGTAGCGGCGTACCATGTCCATGCGGTGGGCGCCATAGCGGTGCTCGGCCGGCAGGCCCCTTTTGGGGTTGCCGGGCGGAGGGCCGAACAAGTTCCGGACGGCCTGCTGCACCTCGTCCAGGGCGTCGGCGTACGCCTCGCGCTTCCCGAGGTCGAACGTCTCGAGCAGTTTCCCGTAATCGCGCGCCATCCGGAAGAGACGTTCGCCGACGGTGCCCGCGAGGCGCTCGTCCTCTTCGTGCGTCAAAACCTTAGCGAGGAGGGCCTGGGCCTCGGCCTTGTCGGTGGACTCGTAGGCGTCGATGAGCGTGTTGCGCAGGCCGCGGAAGAATCGGCGGATTCGGAGCCGCTCCTCCGGCCCGACGCCCTCGCGGTGCTTCAGTTGCTTGCCGAGTTCGCGGTACACGTGGCGGGCCTCGTCCTCGAGGCTGTCGGTGTCGATGCCGTGCCGGAATTCGTTCAGGAGGCGGTAGATCGGCTCGCGGGCCCTCTCGGTGGCGGCGATTTCCTTCGCCAGCGCCGCCGGGTCGCCCCGGCCGAATTGGTGCAGTTGCACCTTCCGGAATTCCACCGTGCCGTGGAAGAAGACAGCCGTAGCTCCCTCCAGCAGCATGGGCCCGAGGATCACCAGCAGGGCCGCCGTCAGCAGGACGACCGAGAAAACACTGGCCCCGGTAAACCCGCGGTTCGCGATGCGTCGCAGGCGGACGTTCATGACTTTGCCCCGCGGAACTTCATGCGGCTGAGCAGGACCTCGGTCAGGGTGTTCAGAATGAACGTAAAGACGAGCAGGATCAGCCCGATCGTGAACAAGGAGTGGTAATGGACCGAGCCGTGGGCCGTCTCGCCCATTTCCTGCGCAATGGTGGCCGTCATGGTTCGCACCGATTCGGTCAGGTCCCACCAGGGATGGGGAATCTGGGGGGCGTTTCCGGCGGCCATCCAGACGACCATGGTCTCGCCGACCGCCCGCATCATGCCCAGGATGACAGCGGCGATGATCCCGTTATGCGCCGCCGGAATGACGATGCGAATCAGGGTCTCGGCCCGGGTGGCGCCCAAGGCGTAAGAGGCCTCCCGCAGCGGCCGGCCCACGGCCGTCAGCGCATCCTCCGAGACGCTGACAATGGTGGGCACGGCCATGACGGCCAGGATGATGGAGGCGTTCAGCACGTTCGCCCCGCTCGGGATGCCAAACGTCTCCTGCAACCACGGCTTGGCGACCATGACCGCGAAGAAACCGTACGCCACCGACGGGATCGCCGCCAGCAATTCCACCACCGGCTTGACGACCTGCCGAAGCCCGAACGGAAAGATATCGCTGAGGCACACGGCTGTCAGCAGGCCCAGCGGAACCGCCACCAGCACCGACCCGAATGTGACGTAGAACGAGCCGGCGATGAGGGCTAGCATCCCGTATTCCGGCGCCGTTCCATGCTCCGGATGCCAGGCCGTGCTGCCGAACACCTCGCAGGCCCGGTCCCAGAGGAAGGTGGCCATTTCGCCCAGCGTTTCGCCCTGGACAAAGAAGAGAAAGGCCTCCCGGGTGATGAAGACGAAGATCAGAAACACCGCCAGCACGCTGGAGGCAGCGATGAGGAAAAGCACGCCCCGACCCGTCAGGCTCCCCACATAGCCAAAGAGGTCTTCGCGCGGCGTGAGCAGCAGCGGCCGGTCGAAACCGGCCGATGCGGCAGGCGCGCTCCGGTTGCCGCCTTCAGGGGGCTGGCTCATGCGTGAGGCTTCTTTCGGATGCGGGCGAGGGCACGTGGCGCGCGGCCGGTCTCCGCCCCCGCCGCGCATGAGGCAGCCGTGTTAGTAGTTCGTGACCGGGATGAATCCCTTGGCCTCGATGATCTCCTGGCCTTCCTCGCTCAGGTGGAAGGTCACGAAGGCGTGGATCAGGGAACCGAGTTTCGGAAACCCCCTCGTCCACATGAACAGCGGCCGGGCGATGGGATACTTTCCGGAGACGATCGTCCGGCTCGATGGCATGACGCCGTCGATACGCAGGGCCTTGACCTTCTCGTCCACGAAGCCCAGGCCCACATAGCCGATGGCCGCTTTGGTGGTCGAGACGTGCTTGTGCATGTCGGGGTTCGACGCCACGTACTCCACGCCGGATGCCATCTTTTCCTTGTCCATCACCAACTTGTGGACCGTCTCGTACGTGCCGGAGGAGGTGTCGCGGCTGTAGAGGACGACCTCCTGGTCCACCCCGCCCACGTCTTTCCAGTTCGTGATGTCGCCCTTGTACATGGTCCTTACCTGCTCGGTCGTCAGTGCCTTAACAGGGTTGGACGGATGCACGATGATGGAGACGCCGTCCATCGCCACCACGTGCGCCACGGGCAGGAAGCCCTTCTCGACGGCCGCCTGGTACTCCTTTTCCTTCATGAAGCGGCTCATGGTGGCCACATCGCACTGGCCGTCGACCAGCGCCTTGGCGCCGTCCCCGGAGCCGGTCTTCTTAACCGTGATGGCCACATCGGGGTGCTTCCGCCTGAACGCCTCGTTGAAGGCATCCGCGATCGGCCCGACGGTAGTTGACCCCTGGACGGAGAGGAATTCCTTCTCGGCCGCCCCCGCCGCTCCCGCCAGGACGCCTGCAACGAGGGTCGCGCCGAGAAGCCCGGCCACAATCCATCTTGCCTGGATTCTCATCTTTCTTTCTCCTTTCCGTTTTCCCGACTCCGGATTATGAGGCGGCAGCCTCCCTGATCCCGTCTATCTAAAAGCCTCTAACAGAATGCACCGCCCAGAGCGCAGAGAACGCAGAGGACAACAGCGCCTCTTGTTTTTTTTACTGAAAAAGGCCCTGGCTTTCTCTGCGGTCTCGGCGTGCTCTGCTCTGTTAGGGTCTCTAAAACATTATCCAAAAGGCGCTTTAAGAAGGTGTTGCGAGGGCGCTAAGGTTCGGCTAAACTGCATTTGCAGCATTGTCCGGCCCTTGCGGGCGCTGTATCATGCAGACGTTATGTCCAAAAAACGCATCACCGTCGTCGAGGACGAACGGGACATGGCCGATCTGGTCGCCATGCGCCTCAAACGCGAGGGATACCTCGTGGAGACGGCCTACGACGGCCAGGAGGCCCTCGAGAAGATTCGCTCCAGCCCGCCGGACCTGGCCATCATCGACATCATGCTGCCCCGGCTCTCCGGCACGGAACTGGTGACGGAGATGCGCCAGGACCCACGGACGTCGGCGGTCCCGGTCGTCATGATGACCGCCAAGGGCGAGGACAGCGATATCGTCGTCGGCCTGCAACTCGGCGCCGACGATTACGTGACCAAGCCGTTCAGCATGTCAGTTCTCGTCGCCCGCGTCAGGGCCGTCCTGCGGCGAGCGGCGGCCTCGGCGACCGGCGGCAAGGGGCCGCTCAAAATGGGACCCATCACCATCGACCCCGACCGCCACGTCGTCGAGGTCCACGACGAGACGGTCGGCCTGACCCTGACGGAGTTCCGGCTGCTGACGGCGCTGGTGGCCGCACGGGGACGGGTCCTGAGCCGGAATCAACTCATCGACCAGGCCATGGGGATCAATGCCATCGTCACGGATCGCACCATTGACGTGCACCTGACCGCGCTTCGGCGAAAACTCGGCGACGCCCGATCCTGCATCCAGACCGTCCGGGGCGTGGGCTACCGCGCGGCCGTCGAGGACGTTGAGGCCAATGAAGAGGTATAGTTTCTTCGCCCGCCTGTTCGTCGGGAATCTGGTAATCGTCGTCGTCGCGGTGGTGGTGGCGGCGGCGGTGTCGTACCGCTCCGCCAATGCCCAGCACCAGCGTATCAGCAACGCCTATCAGGATAACCTCTGCCTCCTCGCCGCCCATCATCTTGAAGACCTCTGGCCGCTGCCCCAGCAGGAAGTGGATCGCCTCTGCAAAGACTTTCTCCGGGGCAACGGTGAAGCAGCAGCGGGCCCGACCGATGAGCACGCCGCACCCGCCCGCCTGACCATCATCGCCCGCGACGGCCGCGTCCTTGGCGACAGCCGCGGAAACCCCGCCCGCATGGAAAACCACCGGACCGACGACCGGCCGGAAATCCTGGCTGCCCTTAGCGGACGCCACGGAAGCCACCTCCGCCGGAGCGAGACGCTCGGCACGCGGTTCCGATACGTGGCGCAGCCGATCCGCCATAACGGAGACGTGGTGGGCATAGCCCGCATCGCCACGCCCGTCCTGGCCATCCTGGAGAGCCGGGCCGTTCTGCGCGAAGGGATTCTCTGGGGGTCCCTGGTGGCCGTAGCGGCCTTTGCGCTCATCGGGCTGCTCATCAACTGGCTGTGGTATGCGCCGCTGAAAAGCATTACGCGGACGTCCCGGCAAATCGCCTCCGGCGACCTGTCGCAGCGGGCCACGGTCCGCGGGTCGAGCGAGTTGGCTGAACTCGCCTCCGCCTTGAACGCCATGCGCGACAGCCTGGCTCAACAGATTGAGACGATCTCGGCCCAGCACGCGAACCTCGAACAGGTGGTTGCGAACTTACGGGAGGGCGTCGTCGCCACCGATAACGGCGGCGCCATCGTCCTGATGAACCGCGCCGCCCGCGACCTGCTCGCCCGTGAGGGCGAACCGGTCGTCGGCGCCCACATCCAGAACGTCGTCCGCGTCGCCGACATCGTCGACGCCTACAGCGAAGCCGCCGCCACCGGCAACACCGTCACGTGCCAGGTCGAGACGGAGGTCGGCGGCGAGCGCCGGCACCTGGACGTCCGCGCCTCCCGTCTGGCTCCCACGCCTGCCGGTGACATCGGCTGCCTCGTCGTCGTCCGCGACGTCACGGACCTCGTGCGGACCGCGGCCATGAAGGCCGAGTTCGTCGCCAACGCCTCGCACGAGTTGCGAACGCCGCTGGCCACCCTCCGGGCCGCCGTCGAGGCCCTCGAAGAGAAGCAGGCGAGCCAGGGGCCGGACGAGGAGACGCCGGAGAGAACGCTCGGCATCCTGCGGCGGAACGTGGACCGGCTCGAGAACCTCACCCTGGACCTGCTCGACCTCCATGCCGTTGAAACCGCGAAACGCGGCGGCAGCGAGGACGAGATTTCCCTCGCCGCCCTTTGCCGGTGGGCCGAGGCCCAGTTTGCCGCACGGGCCGCTTCCAAGGGCGTCGCCTTCGACGCCACCGCCCCGGAGCCCGACCAGATCTTCCTCGCCGACCGGAGGCTCCTGGAACTTGCGCTCCAGAACCTCCTGGACAACGCCGTCAAGTTCACCGACGCCGGCGGGCAGGTCGCTCTCTCGGCCAAGCGCGACGACGGGGGCATGCGCTTCCGCGTGACGGACACCGGTTGCGGCATTGCCCGCGCCGACCAGGCACGCATCTTCGAACGCTTCTACCAGGTGGACGCCTCGCGCAGCGGCGACACGAAGTCCCGCGGCACGGGGCTCGGCCTGGCGATTGTCAAGCACGCCGTCGACCGCCTCGGCGGCAGCGTCTCCCTTCAGAGCGAACTTGGCCAAGGGACGGCTGTTTCAATCGTCGTGCCGGGCCGCTCTCGGCAGGACCGCGCCTGATGCACACGAACTTTTCGCGGAGGTAAGCCACGCTCGAATGCTTATCTTTTTCAGCGACGTTCACCTGACCGACACCTCCAGCAGCGACACCATGAACGAGGAGGCGTTCGACCGCTTTGCGGACCAGGTCGTCGACCTCGTCCGGCGCCGCAGCCCGCAGGAAGTGCGGCTCGTGCTCCTGGGCGACGGCCTGGACCTGGTCCGCAGCAGCCATTGGCTCAGGCCGGACGGCGTCCGCCCCTGGAGCGCCCCGGGCACCGAGCAGGAACAGGTGGTCCTGGAGATTCTCCGCGGCATCTTCCGCACGAACCGCTGGGCCATCGACCACCTGCTCGACCTCCCCGCCCGCATCGCCCTCTCCGGCCACATGCCCCAGGGGCCCATCCGCTTCGATTACGTACTCGGCAACCACGACTGGCTCATCAACCGGTACGCCTCGGCGCGGCGGCTGGTGGCGGACCGGCTCCACCTCGGACAGGCCTACGTCCACGAGGGTTTTCCGTTCGTATTCCGATCGCCCCCGCAGGCTTACGACGTGGTGGCCCGTCACGGCGACGTCCACGACCGGCTCAACTACGCTCCCGCCGAGGGACAGGAGGCGCCGTCCCTCGGCGACGCCATCATCGTGGAGTTGCTCAACCGTTTTCCCCTGGAGGTCGGCAAGGAACTGGGAACCGACGGCGACGGCAAGGAGGCCGTCCGACGACTCCGGGAAATCGATAACGTCCGCCCCATGACCCACCTGGCCACCTGGGTCCTGGAAACCGTCTCCGAACTCGGCCGAGGGAACCCCCGCTTCCTCACCGCCGTCGACCGCGCCATGGAACGCGTCGTGGACGAGTTCCGGCGTGACCCGGCCGTCCGGGCGTTGGCGGCCGGCCAGTTGTCCTGGTTACAGCGGCGGTATCTCTGGGCGCTGCTGGCCGACGTCCGCCGACGCAAGGTCAACGTCCTGGATTCCTGGCCGCGACTGGTGGATCGCATAGTCCGTGGCTGGCGCCTGGTGTGGAACCTGCCGGGGTCGAAGTACGCCGCCCGTGCCTTGAACGAACGGGGCGCGGACGGCCGGCCGCCCCGCTTCGTCGTGTACGGGCACAGCCATCACTCCGAGAGCGTGCCGCTCGGCCCGGCGGCGCGGGACGAGGTGGATCGCTTTTACCTGAACACCGGCACGTGGCGGACGGTCTGGCAGATGGCCGAGACCGGCGGTGCCGGAAACCATTTCGCCTCCTGGAAGGAAATGGGGTACGTCGTCTTGTACGCGCCAGGAGAGGCTGGCGGCCGGCACGAGTTCGAGGTCTGGACGGGCGGCCTGCGCGACCGGCCGGCCGAGAAGGTCCCCTCCCGCCCTCCCAGTCCGCCGGAGAAAGCGACCGCCGACGGACCCGCCCCACCCGGTCCCCAGACGCCGCTCACTGCGGGATGACGACAGCCAGCCAGCGGCCACGCCGAAAAGTAGCAGACGCCCACGATGAGCATGCCGACATCTTACAGGCAACACACGCTGCCGCCGATTTTCCTAAAGGCCCCCCGCCCAGCGTCCGATAAACCCTGGGAGCGAGGGGAGTGACGGCGCTCCGTCCGCGCCCGTCCCCCGACAATGCCCCTGGAAAACGAGCGCCCCTTATGTCCACACTGAGTTGGATGAGCCGCGTACGCGCCTTCTTCGGCGCGAAGCCCCACGCCGCACCCGCCCTCGCGACGGAGTCAGCATGGTCCGGCGCGGGCGGCGAGGCCGCCATGGTCGGCGCCGCCATCGCCGACGGGACGCCGACCACGGAGACGGCCGCCCCCGCCCAGGCCGAGGCGCGCCGGTCTCCCGGCCCCGCCCCCGCGCCGCCGACCGAGCCCGCACCGCCGCCCGAGCCCCCGCCGGCGCCCGGCACACAGGAGGCGCCGTCGCGCATCGATCCCCTCGACCCGCCGTGGGTTCAACACCTGGAATCGCTCGGTGCCGTCGGCCGACAACTCCAGACCCATCGCGAAACCGGCGAGGCCCTGCTGCGGACCGTCCGCCAACTGCCCGACCTCACCTCCGACCAGACCGACCACATCGTCCGGACGAACCGCCTGCTCGAGCGTCAGAACACGCTCCTCGCCTCCATGCTCGACACCATGAGCAACCTGCGGGCGTCGATGCAGACGATGGAGGAAAGTTCGCGTCGGCACCTGACGGCCATCGGCGGGCTCGAGGTCTCGCACCGGCAGGTGCTGCTCGGCTACCAGAAGTTGCTGATGAAGTCGCACCGGCGGCTGGGTCGGCTGGCGGCGCTGGCCACCGTCCTGGCGGCCGTCGCCCTAGGCGGCGTGGCGTGGGTGCTGTACCTGGTCCTGGCGGCGGGATAGAAAAAACAATGATGAACCCGGAATGATGAATGACGAATGATGAAAGGCACGGGCGGCGCGGCTGTGCCGGTTCCCTTCATCATTCCGCGTTCATCATTCTCCGTTCGTCATTGTTGTTTTGCCGTGAAGGGAACGGGGGCTGTCCTCCTACGCCCGCTCGATGTACTCGCCCGTGCGGGTATCGACTTTGATCGTCTCGCCCTTCTCGACGAACGGCGGGACCTTTACCCGCGCCCCGCCCTTGCACTCGGCGTCCTTCAACTGGTTGGTGGCCGTGGCGCCCTTGAGCTGCGGCGGCGTGTCCTCGACCTCCAGCACGACCGTGTACGGCAGTTCGATGGTGACAGGGTTGCCTTCCAGCCAGCCGATGGTTGCCTCGAGGCTCGGCACAAGGTACACGCGCTGCTCGCCGACGAGCTCGTCGGGGACGCGGACCTCCTCGAATGTCTCCATATCCATGAACGTGTGGCCGTCAGCGTCGCTGTAAAGGTACTGGGCGTCCTTTCGCTGAATGATGGCCTGCTCGAACTCGTCCTCGGTGCGGAACCGATCCTCGACCACCTGGCCCGTCTTCAGGTTCTTGAGGCGGATGGACTGGTAGGAGCGGCCCTTGCCCTTGGCCACCTTCTGGTTGTCCTGGACGATCCAGATGGCGTCCTTCCAGATGACCCCCTGGCCGGACCGCACGTCGATGGCTTTGATCGGCATGAACGTCGTCTCCCTCTTCGGGACAGTCGAATGCGTTCGAGCGGCAGAGCACGTCTCGGCCACCGCCGCGCTATTTGCCGCGCGGCGGGTCTCCCGACCCGCCGCGCACGGCCGAGCATAGCCTCCGCCGGCCTCCGCGTCAACGACGAAACGAGATGCACTTACCCCTCGCCGGTTTGGCGCTCAATCAAATCGCCGAACCGCTTGTTGATCGCCAGGGCGGGGTCAAGCGGCACCTCGACCGGCTGCACGTCGTTGGGAATCTCGATGGTCGGCTTCGGCTCGATGGCCTTGCCCGCAAACTGCGGCAGCCACTCGCGCTGGGCCTCGAGCATCTCGGCGCACATGTCGCGGGTCTCTTTGAGCGTGAGGACCGCCCCGGCCAGCGGGTCGACCGCCGCCGCGCGGACGACCTTCTCCGGGTCGCTCTCCAGGGCGGCCTCCGCCGTCAAAATCTGCTCCTGCACGTTGCTCATGCAGCAGGCGGCGAGGCCGGACGGCAGCGCGCCGATGCGAGTCGGGTGCAGGCCGGCGTCGTCTGCGAACGTCGGCACCTCCACGCAGCACCCCTCCGGCAGGTTCGTGATATACCCCCGGTTGAGCACGTTCCCTATAAAGCGGAACGGTTTGCCCGTGATGACCGCCTCGATAATGTAAGAGCAATACTCGACGCTGCGGGCCTCGATGGTGGGGTCCTCGAACTCCAGCGGGTCGTGCTCGGCGTACTTGGCTGCCAGCGCCTTGGCGTACTTGTAGTAGGCGCCGCTTTCGCCGCCAAAGGACGGCTCGTCGCAGTAGAGTTCCAGCGCCTTCTGATTCTTTCGGAACCACGGCAGGTACTCGGACAGGTGCCCGGTGGACTCGGTCATAAAGTACCCGAAGTGGCGGAACACCTCGCCGCGCACCTTCTCGTTCTTGTAATATTCAGGTTTCTCGAAGAGTTCACGCAGCCGAGGATACAGGTCTTCGACGCGGTGCTCCAGGCGCAGGAACCAGTCCATGTGGTTGATGCCGCCGCAGGTGTACGTAATTTCCTCGACCGGCACGCCCGTGTACCCGGCGATGAGACGGAGGGTGGTCTGTACGCCGTGACAGAGGCCGACGAACGGTACGTCGGTCGCGCGGCCCAGGGCAATGCAGTTGGCCGCCATCGGGTTCGCATACTGGAGCATGACGGCGCCGGGCTTGGCCACCTCTTCCATGTCCCGGGCGACCTTCACCAGTTCCGGCGCCGTCCGCAGGCACCGGAACAGGCCGCCCGGCCCGAGCGTGTCGCCGATGCACTGGTCCACGCCGAACTTCAGCGGCACCTCGTAGTCGACGGCGTAGGCGTCGAAGCCGCCAATCAGGAAGATGACGACGACGAAGTCGGCATCGGCGATGGCCTCACGCCGGTCCAACGTGTTCCACACCGTCGCATCGACATGGTTCTCTTCAATCATGCGTTCGGCGAAGCGGGTCATGCGTTCCAGTTTCGGCATGGTGCGGCTCATGAGGGCGTACTCGGCGCCGGCAAGGGTGGGCGTCGCCATCAGGTCCGAAAGGAGCGTCTTCGTGAACACCACGCTGCCAGCGCCGATGAATGCGATCTTCTTACCCATGTCGGCCTCCTGTGGGTTGATGGTACCTACGTTGTAGGGCGGCGGGTCAGGAGATTTACCCGCCGGAGGCGGGCCTTCCGCGCGGCAAGCTCAGCAGTATTATTCACCCAGACCCTGCGCCGCCAGGACCGAGCGCGGCAACGGCCTCGACGGATGGCACTTCTCCGGAAACTGCTCGCGCATCACCTTCCACTCAGCCTTGCCCTCGCGGTACAGCAGCCACAGCGCAATCGTTTTGACCAAGTGCGCGTAGTGGCCCACGTCGCTCAGTTCCCACGAGGGGACACGCTTCGAGTCCTGGACGTGCCAGCCGCTCGGGATGACCCCCAGCCGTTTCCACACGCCGTGCCAGGTCTCGATGGTGCCGAGGGCGACGGCCTCCAGCCGCCGGACGATCCGCTCCGGCCGGCTCAGCACGTACACGGTCTGCGCCCGGCCGCCGTTCACCCGCACGGTGTACCGCCCGTGTTCAACCGCATTGACGAAATGCGCCTGGCCCGGCACGGCGGCGAGCGGTACGCGGAGTTCGCCGGTCCACGGCCGGCGGTCGAAGACAGCGGCGCGGTGGAGCAGCGGCTCGCCCTCGCCGTTGACGGCCGCGGCCGACCCGTCCTTCCGCAGCGTGAGTCGGCCCACGGGCGCCGGCTCGCGGAGGTCCCCGACCGGGCGGACCTCGACCGTCACCTCCGGCCGGCGCGATTCCACGTACACGTGCAGGTTCAGCGGGTCGGCGAGCAGCGTGACGGCCGCGCCGCGGTCGCGGATGGTGTCGGACCAATCGTACTCGCCTTCGCGCCGGCCATCGGTCTCGGGCGGATCGTCCACGATGCGGACGAGCGGCTCGTCGGCAAACTTCTCCCGATACCGCCGCTCCCACAGGTCGGGATGGGCCGACAGGTACGGCAGGACCGCCGCCGCCAGCCACGCAAACTGGATGCCCCGACCGCCCAACAGGTGCCGAGACCTCGACAGATACCCGTCCAATCGGCCCTCGCCAGCCACGAACCGGGGCTGACGCTGGATGTCAAAGAAGTACAGTCCGTACTCGTATGGACGGTCGTCGAAATAAAGTTCCATCGCCCGGGCGGTGGCATAGGCGCGGGCGGCCGCACGCAAGACGAGGCCCTCGCTCATCACGCCGTCCAGCACGTAACGGGCGGTGGCCTCGCGGTACTGCCAGGCTAGACTGTCGTCACAGGCTGGGACGGGCGTCGGTGCCTGCCCGTATAGACCCGAGTAGCACGGCCCGAGGCTTCGGACGGTGAACACGCTCGGCAGGAACCGATCGAGCACATCGGCCTCGGCCCCCGTGACGCCGGCGGCGAACTCGATGGGCCCGAGGGGACCGAAATACTCCAACTTGTAGTCGCGCAGATGGCCAAGGCCGCGGGCCAAGGCCGGGTCCCGCGTCGTCAGCCACACGTCCATCAGCAGGTTGGCCAGGTCCTGGCACAGGTGGTTCGAGGTGGTATGATAGCCTGGCGGGATCGGCTCGCCCGACCTGCGGAACCCCTGGCCGTCGTCCCATCCGCGCGGCACCCAACCCTTGACCGGCTCCAGCAGCGGCTTCTTGTCCTGTCCGTGGCCACGCATCTTCGGGAACAGGCGGTCGCTGTGGTTCAGCATGTTCGCGTAGAATGGGACTTGGTAGGTCTGGACGCGCTCCAGGTACGGGCCGGCCGGGTCCGCGCGGTGGGCGGTGACCATGGCGCTGGCCCACTCGGCGCCGTCGTGCATGGTGTCGAGGCCGAACTCCTGAATCTGCCGCCCGCCGCGCCAGAACTCGTACGTCATGCCGTACACTGGCCGATGGGCGTCGGTCACCACGTGGTGGGCGTAGACGAAGTCCGTCAGGTCGCGAAGGAAAGCGATGAGGCGCTCCCTCGGCCACTCCAGGGAGCGGGGAGCGGCAGGCGGGACGTAGGTCCGCAGCGCCCGCTCGGCGGCCGATTCGCCTGCCTGACCCGCCGCCGGCGCACCGGACACAAAGACGCCAAGCACCAAGGCGCTCACCGCGGCGAAGAGCCACCGGTCCACGGCGTTTCTCCTACTCGGCCAAGGGGGGCATCCGGGATCCTCCAGGCGTGGCCTTCGGCAGACGGCGGGCCGGCCGGGCCGCGGCCTCAGCGTTTTTCCAGCGCCTTCAGCACGTGGTCGGCAACCTGCTCGGCCAGGGCCTTGGAGCCGTCGGGCGTGAAGTGGACGTTCTTCGACCGTTGGATCTTCTCCAGCCGCGGCAGGGCGAAACCGTACAGGTCGTTGACGGGAACCTTGTGCTTCGCCATGACCTCGGCGGCAAGGGCGTTGTAGCGGGCGGCGTCGCCCTTGATGCGGCCATGGGCGCCCCCCGGCACGGGCGTGGTGCTCGCCCAGATGAGGACGGCGCCCGTCTTCTCGAGCCGCCGGACGATCCGCTCCAGGTTCTTGCGGTAAGCGTCCGGGGGCACCTGCTGCCGGCCCTTTTCAGGGGCGACGCGCCGGCCGTTTTCATCGACGTATTTCAGGTCGTGCAGACCGAAGTTGAAGTGGATGACCTGCCACGGCTTCTCGCCGAGCCACGCATCCAGGTGCTTCAGGCCCCGCGTCGTCGGGCCGCAGTTCATCGGCGGATGGTGGACGTTGGCCTTGCCCTCAAGAAGTTTGCGTACCGGGACGGCGTATCCCATGGAGATGGAATCGCCGATGAGCAGGACGCGCGGCAGGCCGGGCGCGTCCTCAACCCGCCGAAGCGCGGGGTGGACACGGCGGGAACGCTTCGCCTTCTCAGGGGCCCCGGCGGTCGCCGGCGGGACAACCACCGGCGCCACCAGCAGCACCACAAACGTTCGCAGAATCGGTCGGCCGGTCATGGTTGGAACTCCTGACCAAAGGGTTCGCCAATGAGCCTGTTGCACGAACCGCGCGGCGGCCTTCCGAGGCCGCCGCGGCATCGCCCGCATCGGGCGTAGCGGCCTAGAAACGCCACGACACGCAGGCGCCGGTGACTTGTGCAGTGGGCGCCGGGGTTTTGTGCAACAGGTTCCAATATTACGCAAAACGGCGCAAGGGGATCGAGACCGATCAACAGTACTCTACCACTGGGACGGGATGGGTGCAAGAAGCGACGGCGTCCCCACCGGACATTCAGGTGCTCCCCGCCGGCAAGCCACGGAAAAGGCATGGGGAGTGCCTCGCGGCGGGGGGCGAGGGCTTGCGGTTCGCTGTGTGGGGTCTTGCGGCCCGGCACCCCGCGCAGGAAGAGGGCGGTCCCGCATTCCAGCTTCCCCCCGGTGCCGGCCCCAGCACCCATCCCAGCGCAGGGGCCTCGCTCGGCCTGCCGTCCGCTCTTCAGTATCGTCCGTCGCCGCCATAACACATGGGATTTGCAGAGGGGTGTGACAGCCTTATGGCACAGAGCCGCGGCAGACGTGGGCTTCGCGCCAGCCACACACCCGCTGATGGTGCATCGCCCTTGGCCCGCGGCCGTTTTCCCTTGTGACTCCCCGGGGGCGGTGATACGATTCGCCGCTGCCGCGTTGTCCAGTCCATGTGCACCCGACAGGAAGCCCGCATCCCATGGCCGAAACCCAGCCCCAATCCGTCCCCCGGGACCTCCGCGACCGCGGCGAGCGGGTGGAGGCGGCCCTGGCGCGTCTGCTCACCGCCCCCGACGAGCCCAGCCGCGACCTCTACGAGGCCATGCGGTACATGGTCCTGGGCGGAGGCAAGCGGCTCCGGCCGGTGCTGGTGCTGCTGGCGGCGGAGGCGTGCGGCGGCTCGGACGAGGCCGCCATGCCCGCCGCTTGCGCCGTCGAGATGGTCCACACGTACTCGCTCATCCACGACGACCTGCCCGCCATGGACGACGACGCCCTCCGCCGCGGCCGGCCGTCCTGCCACAGGCAGTTCGACGAGGCGACCGCCATCCTCGCGGGCGATGCCCTGCTGACCGAGGCGTTCGGCGTCCTTTCGCGCGAGGTCACCGACGGCGAGACGGCCCGATGCATGGCCGCCGAACTCGCCCACGCCGCCGGCGCCGTCGGCATGGTGGGCGGGCAGATGGCGGACCTGGAGGCCGAACGCACCGGCCGACGC
>Ga0180434_10005504_pt1 | contig 14883 bp, 21 predicted proteins | sample SS_ome_7_FD_132453 | JGI IMG/M metagenome (GOLD analysis project Ga0180434, IMG submission 132453) | Hypersaline lake sediment archaeal communities from the Salton Sea, California, USA - SS_1_D_2 metaG | ecosystem: Environmental > Aquatic > Non-marine Saline and Alkaline > Hypersaline >...
ATAAGAAAAGAAATAGATAAAGCTGATGCATGATGAGTAGCGGTTAAGTCGGAAGAGTGGTCATGGAGAAAGATTTATAAATTACAAAATATAATTTTAATATACTAAAGGACAAATCCATGAAGAAACTCAAAATCAGAATGTTGGGGGCAAGCTTAGGCGTTATAATTATAATAATGGCACACCTTGCAGGAGCATCGCTAGTTCCCAATCTACAAATATACGAATTTTCAAAAAATATTGGTCTAGAATATGGTGTGAGCATCTATAAAAATAGTTGCTGTGAAGGATATACACTGCTAAATGTTCTTGATTCAAACTTAATGTACACATTACTTATTGATATGAATGGAACAGAGATAAAGAGATGGAACCTTGACCCTAGCCCCGCTAAAATGCTACCGAATGGCAACCTTATTGGAGGGGGTTTTATAACTAATGGCAGTCTTGAATATACTAACGCAGTAACTCAGATAGATTGGGATGGAAACATTGTTTGGAATTTTTGTAATTGGACGATAGTCCATCAAGAACTGTCTGCTAGAATGCATCATGATTTTCAACGAGAAGGGAACCCCGTCGGATATTATGCCCCAGGACAAGAAGGTCTATCTTTGGGGAAGACATTAATTCTTTCAAGAGAGAATATGCTTCTTCCGCAAATAAGTCGAAAAGAATTGATAGATGATGTTATCTATGAAGTAGATTGGGACGGGAATCTAACGGGTTTTGAATGGCACGCTATTGATCATATTGATGAATTTGGATTCAATCTACGACAGAGAATCGGTATTTTCTTAAAACCGGGTCTTTACTATCAACGTAATACTATTGGGAATGGCGACTTGTTCCATATCAACACTATTTCATTACTGGGAGAAAATCGATTTTACAATGAAGGATATGAACAATTTAACCCAGAGAATATTATGATTTGCTCACGCCATACAAATACTGTTGCCATCATAAACAGAGAGACGGGAAAATTAGTCTGGAAAATAGGACCACAGTATACAAAGCGTACGGCAGAGAGATGTAAATTGGGACAGATTATCGGCCCCCATTTTGCCCATATGATACCTTCAGGACTTCCGGGCGAAGGAAACATTCTTTTGTTTGATAATGGCGGTTGGGCAGGCTACAGCATTTTTGGAACTTGTAATCGATTTAGAGGGTATTCGCGAGTAATTGAGTTCGATCCGATTACTCTTGACATTATTTGGGGGTATTCAAATAAGAGAGGATTGCCTTTTAAAACAAGCAGGAATAGTGATCGTTTTTTTAGCCCCCTGATTAGTTCTGCTCAGCGCCTACCAAATGGTAACACCTTGATAACTGAAGGAAGTTATGGTAGGATTTTCGAAGTAACTTCAGAGAACGAGATTGTATGGAAGTTTATCATCCAGAATATGACTCCTGTTTATCGAGCGTATAGAGTTCCACCTGAATGGGTCCCTGGAAACCCCTCTCGCTATAGTGATTGGCAATAGATACACTTGTGAGTCAACGAAGCATTTATAAGAGATATCTGTTTTCGGCGAGAACAATGACAGATGATTGGCATCAATTTGATTCAACATACCAACAGTCCTCCGCAGATCTTGAACTCTTAAAGCAGGAAGTGGGACAGCAATTTCCATTTTATGATATGAAAGTAAACCCTCATGCCGTCATCTTTTTTTGTCGTATCGATTCTGAAACAGTTGACGAAAAGTTTGATACTTTACGAAGATCGCTTTCGTCAAGCGGCTATATTCCTATGATACGATATGAAAGGGGAGAACACATCATCTATATTATTAAAAAGCCAAAGGCGAAAACAAAACCGGTGTGGATTAACATTGCATTATTGATTGCGACAATAGGTACGACAACACTTGCCGGTGCAATACAGTGGGTGAGTATCTATGAACCAAGTATTTCTTCTCTCGCAGATATTTTAGGAACAGCGACAACTCCATTCTACCTCTGGAACGGTTTGGTATTCTTCTCAATACCACTCCTCGCCATTCTGGGAATCCATGAGATGGGACATTATTTTATTTCAAAACGTCACCATCTGGACACCTCCCTTCCCTTTTTTATTCCCTTGCCGCCACCGTTCATTCTAGGAACATTTGGTGCATTAATTTCAACACGAGAACCCATTCCCAATCGAAAAACGCTACTTGAAGTAGGCGCGGCAGGACCAATCTGTGGATTTTTAGTTGCCATACCTGTCTGTCTTATTGGGTTATATCTCATGCAACAAAACCCCATTTCTGCGCCTGCAACAACAGAAGGTACGATAATTTTAACATTCCCCCTTCTTCTTCAGGGCTTAAGCACGTTTTTCACTATCCCTGCGGAAGCAATCATTCATCCTACATTGTTTGCAGGATGGGTTGGGTTGTTTCTCACGGCAATCAATTTGTTACCCATAGGACAACTTGATGGCGGTCATGTAGCACGAGCGCTTTTGAAAGAAAAACACAAATACGCGAGTTGGGTGGTGACTGCTGTGATTGTAGCATTAGGATTATTTTACACAGGGTGGTTGTTTTTTGCGATTATTATTCTTTTCATGATTGGCACCCAACACCAACCACCTCTCAATGAAATAACGCCACTTAATACTAAAACAATTATGATTGGTGTTCTTGCAATTGTCATTTTTATTCTTTGTTTTGCACCATTGCCCTTATCCGTGTAATAAAAATAAACCAGTGAAATTCTTCTAGAGAACCCATCAAAGAAAACGCAACTCTTTAATACTCCAAAATTGATTTCTTATAGAAGTGAATACCATGAAAACTTATCTAAAAATCCTGTTTAACTCCGAAGGAAACACGCCATCAGACATACGAGATCAGTTAATGAACATGGGATTCAAGGCAACTAAAGGCAACTATGACTTTGTGTACGATTGGGATGAAGATGAAGCAAATGTCGACCAGCTTGTATGGTTTGCAGATAAGGTACATGCTGCCTTAAAACAGAGTAATGTCTATTTTAGTATTGAAACCAGTTGAAAAAGAGCGTTATTTTTTCTTGTGTTTCAGTTGTTCTACGGCTCTACTAAAAACGCCCATAAGTGTATGATATTCCCAGGTTGAAGGCATTGCTCTCCCCATGATTCGCTTAAACATTATCTCAGTATTTTCTTTCTTGTGTTTAGGATAGCGTATTTCTTCAAGCAAATCCGTAAAAAAATCGTAGAGTTTTTCTTTCTCAAGTTTGCCAATGGTCCGTCGTTTTTTGGGAGATATGGTTTGGATATATAACGTATACAAGACAAGACTAACGGCATGAGAAAGATTCATTGAGGAGTACGCCTCACTGGTGGGTATTTTCAGTAACGCATCACATGCTGCAATCTCCTCATTGTACAACCCATAATCTTCTCGACCGAAGACAAGACCAACGGTGCCTTCAAGATGACCGATTTTTTCTGCCAACTCATGTAAAACAAACGCATTTCTCAGATGGCGTTTTTCATTAAGACTTTCAATCGATGAGGTAGCAATAAGATAATCAATATTGGCAATAGCGTCGGTAAATGATGAAAACAGACATGCGTTGTCAAGAATGGGTTGTGCATGCATGGCACGAGCATAACATTCATCATCGAGAGTGCAGGGATTAACTAGATATAATGAGGTGAAATCAAAATTCATCATTGCTCGAGCGATAGCACCGATGTTTCCCCCATATTTTGGTTCAACAAGCACAATAGAAAATGCAGGAATATGTCTCCACCATCCAAAAGAATCGTTACTTCACGTTTAATTCTTTTTCTTTCTCTTGTAACATCGTTTTATACTTTGACGGCATGTGTTTCACAAGAGCTTTTAACTTGATATGAGATTTCAAAAACTCGGATCGTTTGTTGGTCTCAAGCTCCCCCAATACATATTTCCGATTTTTTACATAGGTATACAAATACCACACCCCTGCGATAAAAACGATAAAACCAAGAACCAAGAGGTAAGGACTCCATTGTAAAACGTCACCGGAAAAACCAAAAATATCTTTAAGAAGGTCCTGAAACCAAGTCCCTGCGATTCCTAAAAATAAGACAATGATTCCGGCAATTGTCAGTAGTATACTCAATGGAAAAACATACTCCCTCAACAATAATGCTAGTTTTCCTGCCATCTTTCTCACCATTCAATACGTTTTTGCATATCTCATCCAAGTTTTCGCCGGTTTTCCACACACCGGACAAGCGGATGCTTTCGTTGTTGTATCTTCAACAGGCTCCCCTAATGTATTGCCGTCTAAAAGATTTTCTATTTCTAACGCACAATCTTCTGTTCCACACCAGGGCAATTCAATAATGCCTTTTTTCTCTTGTACCTCTTCAGCAGTTTGTAATCGATAGACGTGCTCATCCAACAGTTTCTGGGCATTAGCATACAATGTGGCCGCAATTGTATCCAGTTGACTGAGAACCTGCTGTTTTGCTTCCTTCTGTGAAATGGAGTGCTTTTCGCTGGTATCTCTTCTCACGATGACAACCGCCTTTTTTTCAACGTCTTTAGGGCCAATTTCAATTCGCAAGGGCACTCCTTTCAATTCCCAATCGTAATACTTATTACCGGGCGTAATTTCTCGTGCATCGAGGTGCACTCTGAGACCTGCATCAGCAAGTTCCTTTTCAAGCACTTCACATGCTTTCATGACAGGCCCTTCCTTTCCTTTGAAGATAATGGGAATAATCACCACTTGTATGGGCGCAACTTCTGGAGGTATTACCAGTCCTTTGTTGTCGCCGTGAATGCCAATGAGAGCACCAAGAATGCGTTCGCTCATACCATACGTCGTCTGATGACAATATACGTGTTTCCCCGTCTCTGTTTCATACGAAATTTCATAAGGTTTAGAAAAATTATCTCGATATTGATGGATCGACCCTAATTGTAACGTTCGAAATGATGGCATAAGCACATCGATACTAATAGTATAATGTGCTCCCGCAAATTTATCCCAATCTGGTCGCTTACAAAAGAGATAGGGTAAGCATAGTTTTTTTAACAGTCTGCCGGCAATCTCTTTGTCCTCACGAATTTGTTGTTCTGCGTCTTCAAAATCGACATGGCAGGTATGTGCCTCAAAGAAGTGAATTTCACGAACGCGAATAAAGGCACGTGTTTGTTTGGTTTCGTATCTGAACGTATTCACGATTTGATACGTTTTCAAGGGAAGATCCGTGTGTGATCGGATCCATAATGAAAACATCGGATACATGGCAGTTTCTGAGGTTGGTCGTAAGAGCCATCGCTCCTCAAGTTTATTAGCACCTGCATGCGTGATCCAGTAGACTTCGCTACCAAATCCTTCGATATGATCTGCTTCTTTTTGGAAGGAAGATTCAGGAATTAACAAGGGAAACGAAACTTCCTGATGGTTAGTTGCATCCATCTGCTCCCGAATCAGTCGGTCGATATGATTCATCACTTTCCAACCATAGGGACGCCAAACGTTCATGCCTTTGATAGGGTAACGTTTATCACATAAATCAGCAAGTTCAACAATTTCGTTGTACCATTCGTTAAAATCCTCGGTTTTCTTGTATTTTGTTTCGGGCATGCAGATTCATCCTGCAAATGACAAAAGAAAAAATACTCTTAAAGATGACGGTTGGCTTCTCTCCTTAGACACCTCGACCTTCCTTTGCTTTAATGCGAAGTTCTTTTGATCGGCACCGTCTGCATCGCTCTGCCTTTGGAGCGTTAATTGCACCACATTTCATACATACTTGTTTGTGTAATATCCGTTGTTCTGCTTCTGGGAATCTTGCCATGATAATAACCGCCTATGCAGTGTATCGGAATAAACAAATATTATTTAAATATACTGTAGTCGGCATTTTCTGATAAAACCGTGCAACGCGTACGTTTCCTTCTTAGGGGCAAGGTACAAATTATAGAAATCTACTTAACTACCTGTTTCTATTTCTGCGTGGCGAAGAAGACGTGAAGGGGAGAACCACCTGTCCACAATGTAACCAAGAATTCGTGGTTGATGTACCTGATAATACAGAGACACATGGTGTAACATGCCCTCATTGTGCCCACGAATTTACCATTAAAACAAAGGATTGTAAAAACAAAAATAGTGAGGAATGTTCATGGGAGGAACATGGAGAACCTCGGAAGACCATTCTCTCTGCAATCAAACCAAGAACCGGAAAGCCAACAATTGCAGCAATTTTGCTTGTTGCAGTCTTCGTAATAGGAACATTTACCGCATTCTTCGCTGAACCCTTTGTTGAATCATCATTAGATGCTCTTTCAGACTTAGGAGCAAAAGGATCTCTAGAATTTACCATTCTCAACACCACTAATGCATCACTGTCTTTCGTCAACATTACAATTAACGGCGTGCAACAAAAAACAAATGAAGTAGGGTTTTTTTCTTCAAATAATGTCTCTTTGGGCATCCAAACCGTAGAATTTTCATATCGCGGATATAAGACGCTTGAGTGTGAAATATTGGTCACGCCACTGCTCTCACCATCTCGTGATATCCATATGCAAGAGGGGGTTGGAAAAGAAACACGAAAATTCAATGGCATTGGATGTGCAACTATCTTTATGATTTTTTCAGTATTTGCCCTGCTTGGCGCAGTCTCCATCTATCAACGAAAGAATTTTGACATTGCCGTTGCTGGGTCATTAATTGGTGCACTCTCCTTTGGTTTTTTCTTTATCGGATCGATACTGAGCATTATTGCCTTTTTCATCATTATGCGATGTAGAGAAGAGTTTCACAATGGAAAAAAGGGAAGAACATTCTAGACTGATTCTTGTTTTGTTTCTCTGTTTTATGCTGTGGAACATTCTCCAGATTCTTGCTCCACTTGCTATTTCTTCACACACAGCAGAGGACTTGACTGGTGTAGTGGGTGTCGCAGACAACGATCATCTTATCGAGCAGATGCCAGTTCCCTGGAATGCAATCTATGGGTGCGGTGATCGATTATGCCATCAAATAGCAGAACGATCGCTTTTCATAAATGGCAATCAAATGCCCTTCTGCAGTCGGTGTACTGCCATTTGGTTTGGGTTTATGATTGGTTTAGGGATTGTGTTCTTGTATACCATAGAGTTAGATGAGAAAATTTTAGTGTTGATTTTGTTCGGAATTATTCCGTTAGCTGTTGATGGGGTAGGGCAGCAACTACAATTATGGCAAAGTACAAATAGCATACGCGTTGCAACAGGTTTGCTCACAGGTACGGTTTGTGGCGTTACCATCGGCGTTATTATTGATGAAATAAATGCAATACGACAGGTAAAGCCAAGCAATTAAAGTTGGGTATTTGAAGACGAGGAAAGTATTTTGTGTGGTTCTAGAGGATTGTGTTTTTTTGTAATACCAAGGTAGAAGAGTGTTAACGTAATTAACGAAAGGGGAGCAATAATCAATTGCATAAGAAGTTGTCCTATGAAATTTGCAATAGTACCAATGGGACTATATGATTGAGTAGTCGTTGGCATCGAAGTAGCATTAAACATATTAGACGAATATGCATTATAACTACTTACTGCATTTATTGCAGTAAAGGGGATCATAACAGCGAAGGCAATGATGCCAATAATTAAAAATGTAACAAATAATAAGATAACCTTTCCTTTGGTGATATTCCAACTCCGCTTAAGGGAATCTACTGCCCCAAGTTTCTCGACGACACATGTTTGAGAAAACAAACAAAGACGGATGATGAAATAAATAAGGGGGATGAGAAGAATTATTAACAGTGCCGTTGACAAGCATATCAAAGAGGCATTATAAGAAACGGCACCCAGCATAATAAGTCCAACCATTCCAAGTATAGGCAGTACAACAATAATAATAAAAAGAAGCATCGCTCCAAACAGTCTTGGAAAATATGAAAAACCCACCGATAATGATTGAGGGACATTCAGTTTTTTTCCTGCTTCTTGAGCTTCAACCTTTTTAATGGCAGCCGCAATAACAGTAACAGATGCTACAATCGTAACAATAAAACTAACAATACCTATCACAATTAATAAAGGAATCTTATCTTGAAAGATGGTTGTTAACAGTCGGGGATTTGCAGATGCTTGCACAAGAGTTTGGAAGTCAATACCCATAACAAGCCACGAGATAACACCAAACACTAGAGTCACTACGGATGGGACCAGAAAAAGGATGATATATCCGGGGTCGTGAATAAGAGATTTGAAGGCTTTTTTGAGTATGACTCCAACATCGATATCTTCTGCCATGGTTGAGCCATAATATTTCAAAACCTATTTAAACTATCGATGAAATTACATCAGAAAGAAAATTGGATAAATGGGAGAGAAGAAAGATATGGCAGATTTTGTAAGGGGAATAAAGGCTGGTATTGTCGCTGGAATAGTTGAAGGTGTAATTTCGCTTATACTTTCCATTATCCTTCTCTACACAATATTAGGACCATTAATGACGATGTTTGGTGGATTAGGTATTACCGCAATGTTAATGGGCGCTCCGATTATCTTCGGAATCGCAATCGGTGTCGGAATAGTATTTGGATTGATATATGCTGCAATCTACAATTCGCTACCGGGATCATCAAGCATTATAAAAGGCATAGTACTGTCGTTGATTCCATGGCTCTTATTCTCGGTTGCTTATGGATGGACAAGTAGCGGCTTTTATGGAATGACATACTATGGAACAAATATTGTGACAGGACTAATATCTTGGGTAATATTTGGAGCCGCTTTGGGATGGCTCTGGGACAAGTTTACCCCGGCAAAAGCATAAGGGGCATAACCCCTCCTTTTTCTTTTTTTATGTATTTGATCGTTTTCTCTTTTTACCTTTTACAAGTAGTTGCGGCATAACCTTTTTGACCACATACCAAAAGACAAAAAGCCCATAGAGAATAAGTGCAAGCTGTGCATAGAAGAAGTAGACATTGGGATAAAATCGTGACCAATCCATCAGTGCATTAAATGGTAGTTGTAGACCTATAGCAATAAACAGAAATTTCAGCAGCTTTCCCTCATAGATGCCATAGCCAATAAATACTCCAATTGCCGCATGAAACAAAATGATTCCAAGCGACCCGGCAGCAACTGCAGCAAATGCCGTCGTATCGCCAACAATGGATGCACTACCAGCAACAATGAGAAAAGGAGTAAACACCGATCCGAAACCTAAACCAAGTGATAGACCATAGATGGTTGTTTCTTGTTTTCTCTGAAATCGCCTCATATTCAAGACAATCGTTTTTAATAACTGTTCAAAAAAGGCTAGTAATACAATATAGGCAATCATTCCTGGCAAGGTAAACGAACGTACAACTGCAGCAATAAATCCTAAGATAATACCAACAACAAAGGTCAAAAAGACGGTTTTATCCTTATACATCCCTTCATACCCTTTGAGGACAATATACAATAAAAGAAGAGCAGGGATGATTCCTAAAAATAAGCTTGCCTGTGGCAGAACATCCATGGATTATCGACAGTGACATGGCAAGGAATATATTAAAGATATTCCTCAGCGAGAATAAGAGTTTCTGTAATACTCACTGAATCTACATTACAAAGTAAAGGCTAAACAGCGAAATCATGATAGGTATAGTGATAAGCGATGCAAGAAAGCTGCCGACGATAAACTGGTTTACAATGACCCGATTTCCTCCTGCACGTTGAGTGGCAATAGGCACGGCAGTAACTGGTGGCACCGCTGCCTGAATGATAAGGATTAATGCAATATGATAGGCAATGAAATCCTTGAGAACGAGAAGGATTACGAGAAATATCAAAGGATATGCCACATTTTTTATAATGACAAATTTGGTTACTTCAAAGAGTTTGAGTTGGCCTTTTGCTTTGAAATCAGTATAGATGTTTCCCCCCAGGATAATAAAAAGCAAAGGAATCGTCATTCCCCCTAGAAGGCTGAAGATCCTAACAACAACATTATCTTCCGAAAGCCCAAAACCTAATGATGCAATAATGACAGCAATAATGGTGGCAAGTAACACCGGATGTACTATTCTTCTCAAGTTAATCGATATTTTCTCTTTTGGCTTAAAAAAGAAGGAATAGGTACTGAAAAATAACGGCGGGTACAGGATGGTAAAGAAAAACAGATAGACAAGATAGGATGGATCTTCCGGAAACATGCCTACAAGAATGGCAAGAGGGAAAAAGATGGCGTTTTGATAAAAAAGACTGAGTGCAAACTCTCTCCTTGTTGATTTTTCTGAAACAAACATAAACAGTAAGGTTAAACACAAAGAGATGCCTGTGAAAAATGCCCACCATAATGGCAACTGCCACCAGTCTGGATAGTCTTCTAGTGTGAATGTGGTTACAATTCGTGCAAAAATAAGACTCGGTAATGCAATTTCTAATGCCAGCGGAGAAAGAACGTCCAGTACTTTTCCTGGAAGAATCTTCTTTTTTATGATGTAAAATCCAATGAGACCGATACCAAGAAGGATTGCGACTGATTCAAGAGTAGGTATGAATAAATCCATGACGTAGTCACTCTAGATAATGGCCGTCAGCTTAAGAGTCCTTTGATGACTAAATCGGTTGTTTCGTCTTCTGTTAATCTCTGCGTAGAGAAATCGGGAGAGGGATTTAACTCTTCCAAAGACCGTGAATATTACAGTATTCTCTTGCTGTTATCTTCTCTGCTTTCATGGCAAACTCTGCCTGTGGTTTGTCACCAGGTTTCAAAAACTTTCTGTAAGAAGCATCACCAGCAATAACTTGAATCCACTCGATATAATGTTTCTCTTCCATGGGGTGTGTCTGGTTCTGTCCCACTTTGACTAATATGCCCTTTTTCGTCGTTTCTATGTATGGAACATGTTTTTCAACGGTAGAATCCTCCATCTTTTCTTTCATCTGTTCCATAGGCTCTCCGCAACAGACGAGCTCGCCTATACCTGCATGCACTACTTCAACAATATTACCACATACATTACATTTGTATATTTCTCTTACTTTTGTCATACTTTACCTCCAGATTATATAATTTTATTCACATTCAATAGATTCCAAACAATACCTTTACTACAACAGTCTACCCACCACATCAATACTGATTTGTAGTGCCACTTTGTTGTAAAATGCATAGCATTCTTTTTCCATTTTTATGGCTGGTTTTGTACCCACTGTTGTCTCTTCTCCACCGTATTTCTCTTTAAAAAGAAGAAAAAGGCGGTTAGTAATTTTCGATCCACACCTCATAGTAACTCTGCGGATGCTGGCAAGCAGGGCATTTTCTCGGCGCTTCCTTTCCTTCATGAATATATCCACAATTTCGACATTTCCATTTGATAACTTTGTCTTTTTTGAAGACTCGACCTTTTTCGACATCCTCTAACAGTTTTCTATAGCGTCGTTCATGATGTGCTTCAACTTTTGCAATTTCTTTGAAACTTCTTGCAACCTCGGGAAATCCTTCCGTTTCTGCCGTCTGTGCAAAGTCGGGATACAGTGTTCCCCACTCCATTTTTTCACCTTCAGCAGCCGCCAATAAATTTTCTTTGGTTGTTCCAATCACTCCCGCAGGATATGCCGCAATGATTTCAACATCGCCTCCTTGAAGATGTTTGAAAAAGATTTCAGCATGTTCTTTCTCATTATCTGCAGTTTCCTGAAAGATACCTGCAATCTGTTCGTAGCCTTCTTTTTTTGCTTTTGAGGCAAAAAAGGTGTATCTGTTTCGTGCTTGTGATTCCCCTGCAAATGCAGCAAGAAGATTTTTTTCTGTTTGCGTTCCGTTTAGACTTTTCAATTCCATCCAATTCACCTCAATCAAGTAATCGTTTTTCTCCTTTTAGATTCTGTATGTACGAAATATCTTGCGATGCTTCTAAGCAACCAAGGTAGACACCCTGCCCATCGCGCAGGGCAAAATATCGAATCATAACTTTGTGCTTCTCGCCGCTTTTACCGAGCGGGAGATCAATCCAAAACTGAGCCGTGTCTCGTTTTCCTGCCTTCATTTCGCTTAGAATCTGCTCAACTTTTGCAAGACTCTTTTTTGGATGACAATTCCGAACGTCTCTACCGATTGCCCCTTCTGGTCGCTTGAATATTCTCGTTTGGTGTTTATTCCACGCCAGTACCTTATCATGTTTGTCAAGCACCGAAAATTCGATGGGAAGGGTTTCAAGAACGGCATTTAATTCTTCTTTACTCATTTTTCCAATCATGTTTTCGTGTCCTCCATTATTTCAGGTATTTTGCATGCAAATCCAAGTGATCGGTTTCTATTTCAACGAGAGCGGTAAAAAATTCTTGTAATCGAGACTCTGTTGCTTCATCTCTAAATGTTGCATATGACTTTATTGCTCCATCTTCCCGTTGCCACCCTTCCTTTGTGTTTGCTTGTGCATTTGCATGACAGGTTTTCTTTTCTAGCTCTGGTGCTGAAATCTTTAAAAATTTTGAAATGGCAGATGCATGTTCTCGTTCCACCTTCATCAATGCCTTAAATTTAGCAAAGCTATAGTGATCATTTGCCTTTTCTGCAGCTTTTTTTGCACAATCATAAAACGCTGCATTATCGAGTTCAAGCTGTAATGCTGCTTCAAGATTTTTTCGCGAGACGTCACTCAGATTTACGTTAAATTCATTAGTATCCCACTTGTCTGCTTCTACAAAATAGGTTGTTTTTGCACCACAGAACGGGCATCGTGTAGGTGCCTCAGTTCCGATGTATGGGTCACCACATATTCTGCATCTAAATACTTTTACTTTTGCCATAGTTTCTTCACCTAATCGTTCAAAATTGTATTTTTTTATGACAGAACCACCAATCATAACACTCATATTCTTTAAGTCTTTTTTTAGCAGTTGCAACATCTGATGCTGGTGGGATGATAACCCTGTCTTTAATAAGTTCATTTTTTGGCCAATTCGCTGGAATGGCAACACCGTGTTTTTCTGCTACTTGAAAGCCTTTAATCATCCGTAGAAATTCATCCATGTTTCGACCTAGCTCTTGTGGATAATAGAGGATTGCTCGGATGACTCCCTTAGGGTCAACCATGAATATTGCCCGTACTGTATTTGTTCCTTTACCAGGATGAATAAGACCTAGAGTGTTGGCAACCTTTCCCGTATCGGCAATAATGGGGAATTTTATTTCTATTTTGAGCTTTTCTTTTATCCATTCTTCCCATTTGATATGAGAGAATACTTGATCGACGCTCAGACCGATGAGTTCGGTGTTTAGTTTTTTAAACTCGTTGTACCGTTTCTGAAATGCGACAAATTCTGTTGTACATACTGGTGTAAAATCGGCGGGATGGCTAAATAGGATGAACCATTTCCCTTTGAAAACATCGGGTAGCTTTTTTTTACCATGTGTCGTTTGTACTTCCAGCGTCGGAAACTTATCACCAATCAGTGGCATTTTCATTTCTTCCATTTTTCTTCCCCCACATTATATTAATTCTTCAACTTCTTCTTTTCCTTTTTGCAATTCCTCAACTTGTTCTTTATCAAACATTAGAAGCAATGTTTGAAATTCACCAACATGTTCTTTTTCTTCCTTGGCAACATCTAATAAAACGGTCTTGATGTGGTTATTTTTTACAAGCGCTGCCATTTCTTCATAAAGGTTTATCGCATCAAGCTCTGCAATGAGTGCTGCTCTAAGTATTTCTTTATCAATTTCTTCTGGTTTTACTTTGTTTAAATCTATTGGTATTTTTGATAACATGCTTTCCCTCCTATTTTATAGGTAGTTTTCTCCCTTTTGTTGGTGTCTTTTTTGGTAATGTTATTTCAAGAATGCCGTCTTTCAAAAAGGCTTCTGCACCGTCAGGATTGACCTCCTCAGGAAAGTTCATGTTTCTGCATAAGGTCGAATAGCTTCGTTCTCGACGAAGATAGCCCTTTTCTGCTTCTTTAGTCTCTGTTGTTGTCTCTCCACAAATCCTGATTCCATTAGGAGTAACATTGATTTCCAAATCTTTTTTTGAGACGCCGGGCATCTCGGTAACTAGTTTGTATTCCTTTCCAGTATCTACAAGGTCTAAGGGAGCAATTTTCGCGTCCGCTTCAAGCCAGCGATGTTGCATAAATTCTCTTGGAGATAACGATCCCCATCGTCTTGGCCAGCCCGGTCTCCAGGGGTCATCCCACAACCAGCGATCCACAGTATCGACGAAATCAAAAGGATTCCACAAAGCTGGTGTTGTTTGGTGCTCTATCGGCATCGTTTCGTTTTTGTTTGCTTTTACCTTCACTTTTTTTTCTTTTTGTTTAACCATTATTTTTCACCTCTTATCTTTCATTTATTTTATTTTTGCTTTTTTGTACTTTCATAATATCTTGCTATTTTTTTCCCAATATTCTTTACCTCGTTCAATTCAGATCCGTCAGGAACATAATTGATATTGACACTTTTCTCAGGTAGATCCCACGAAAGGTCATTCAGTATCTTTTCTATATCTCCTACAGCCTGGCCGCCCCACCCATAAGAACCGAAGACAAATCCAATGCGATTCTGAGGGCGAAGGCCTTTGAGATACGTCAAAAAGGCACCCATTGTTGGTAACATACCATTGTTCAATGTTGGCGAACCAAGTAGGACCATCTTTGACAAGAGAACATCAGTAATAACATCAGAAATATGTGTGGTCTTGAGATTTCGCATGGTAACTGGAATGCCCTCCGCTTCCATTCCTTCCCAAAGGGCATGGGCAATTCGTTCTGTTGACCCCCACATTGAATCATACACAATCACTGCTCGCTGTTTGGTTTCATGTGATGCCCATTGCGTATACTCCTTGATGATATCAGCAATATGTGATCGCCAGATAACACCATGACTTGGGGCAATCATATCAATATCGAGAGCAGTTACTGCTGCTAACGCCTTTTGTACTTGTCCGCCATAGGG
>Ga0180434_10005507_pt1 | contig 14878 bp, 9 predicted proteins | sample SS_ome_7_FD_132453 | JGI IMG/M metagenome (GOLD analysis project Ga0180434, IMG submission 132453) | Hypersaline lake sediment archaeal communities from the Salton Sea, California, USA - SS_1_D_2 metaG | ecosystem: Environmental > Aquatic > Non-marine Saline and Alkaline > Hypersaline > Sediment...
AGTACTCGGCTTGAAGCCGTTTTGAATCGATCTTCGGTGTATCGACATGTTGACCGAACTTATAGTTATGAACCGGAAGGAGGTCGTGTTTATCCATGACTTCGACGATATTGGCGGTACCGACTTTCCTCATTCTGAACTGATACGGATCCAGAGTTGCCATCTCGGCGTTCACCTTCATACCGTGATCCCGGATCATCTGAGGATCAACCGGATCGTTGAGATCATCTACGATCTCTATGGCTCCCGTGGGGCAGATGTATGCACAGGATGTACAACCAACGCAATGGGGATCAACTTCGCCGAATGGCATGGTCATATGACGTTTAATACCACGACCCGCGAAATCGATGATTCGTTCGAGGATAAACTCCCGGCATGCCCGAACGCATTTGCCGCAGAGAATGCATGCCTTGGGATTCTCGTCCGTCAGTTCGCTGCGGAATCTCGACTCGGTAACTCCGCATTCTTTGGCGATATACTGGATGATCGGTACATTGGGCCATCGCCCGAGGTACATCTCCGCAAGGAGTTTGCGGTGAGCCGTCACCGGTTCCGATTCCGTCCATACCGTTATGGGTTGTCTTATCGGATAATTACAAGCGGTAACGAGTTTTTTACGTCCGCGGATCTCTATCTCGCACATGCAGAGTCTGCAGGTGCCGGTTGGTGTGAGATCCTTGTGGTGACAGAGCGTAGGCACGGTGAATCCCGCTTTTTTCACTGCATCGAGCAGATACGAATCCTTTTGAACGGCGATTTCTTTTCCGTTTATGACAATCTGGATTTTTTCCGCCATGATTACCGCACCTCCACAGCGTCGAATTGACAGACCTCATAGCAGACGCCGCATTTGATGCACGTCTCCGTATCGATTACATGTTTCTGTCTGCGCTCACCGGAGATGGCATCCACGGGGCAGTTTCTCGCGCAGAGAGTACAGCCCGTGCAGTTATCGGTGATACTGTAGGTGATTAAAGCCTTACAGCGCCCGGCCGGGCATGTCTTTTCATGGATGTGTTTCTCATATTCATCCCTGAAATACCGGATCGTGCTGAGCACCGGATTTCCCGCGGTACCTCCGAGTTGACAGAGACTCGTCGTATTGACCGTATGGGCGACTTCCTCGAGGAACTCGATATCACCCTCCTGGCCGTTTCCTTCGCAGATCCGTTTCAGAGTCTGATGCATGGCATACAATCCCTCGCGACACGGGGTACATTTGCCGCACGATTCATCCATGAGGAACTCCACGAAGTACCGTGCCACATCCACCATACAGGTGTGATCATCCATGACGATCATTCCACCTGAACCCATCATGGATCCCGCCTCGGTAAGTGAATCAAAGTCTATGGGCATGTCCAGTTTTTCTGCGGGTATACATCCCCCCGATGGACCACCGGTCTGTACGGCTTTGAACGAGCGACCGCCCGGTATGCCGCCGCCGACATCTTCGATGATTTCCCTGAGCGTAACACCCATGGGTACCTCAACCAGACCGGTATTGTTTATGTCACCCACAAGTGAAAACACCTTGGTACCCGAAGAGCCGCCCCAGGGATTTTCCGAAACATCACCGGTTCCGATGGACGCAAACCAGGGTGACCCCTTTTCGATGATGACCGGGATATTGGCCCATGTCTCCACGTTGTTGAGAACCGTTGGTTTGTCACGGTAGCCGAACTCGACATTATGGACATACTTGGCCCGGGGCTCTCCTACTTTTCCGGACATGGAGGCCATGAGGGCCGTCGATTCACCACATACAAATGCACCGGCTCCCCGGTGAATGTGAATATCGAAGACAAACCCGCTCCCCATGATCCCGTGGCCGAGAAGTCCGCGTTCGCGGGCATCATCGATGGCTTTCCTGAGTCTTGTCATGGCCAGTGGATACTCTTTTCTGACGTAGACGAAACCTTCTGATGCACCTACGGCGAACGCGCCGATCATCATACCTTCGATAACCGAGTGAGGATCGGTTTCAATGATGCTTCTGTCCATGAAAGCGCCGGGATCACCTTCATCCGCATTACAGACCACATACGGAGGTTCGCCCCGCTTCGCGGATGCTTCTTTCGCGGATCGCCATTTGATACCCGCGGGAAAGCCGCCTCCGCCGCGGCCTCTGATACCGGAGGCGATGATCTCAGCGATAACCGCATCAGGATTCCCGGACTGCAGAACTGACCGGATCGAGGCATAGCCCCCACGAGCAATGTAATGCTCGATATTCTCGGGATCGATGACCCCCTTGTTTCTCAGGGCGATAAGCTGCTGCTTGCTGAAAAATGCGATATCATCCATAGTCGGATTGACTTTGCCACTTACCGGATCGAGATGCATGAGCCGTATAACCGGATTGCCGCCGATGAGATGTTCATCAACGATTTCCGTGAGATCTTTTTCAGTGACTTTCTGATAAAATACGCCGTCGGGTTGCACAACGATGATAGGTCCTACCGCGCAGAATCCGTTGCAGCCGGTACCGACAACGAGACATTCGTTATCCAGACCTCTCTCCTTGATCAGGCTTGCCAGGGCATCAAGGACCTCGAATCCCTTTGCGGAGACGCATCCGGTTCCCGTGCAGACAAACAGCAGCTTCTTGTATCGCTCAATGGATTCATTCACTTCAGACGCAATGGTATCCAGTTCATGCATGAGTATTTTGGACATGGCTCTACTCCCGCGCTTTCTTTATGATCGACGGTACGTCCTTCGCCTGGACATTCCCGTAGACCTCGTCATCTATCTTCACAACCGGCGCAAGGCTGCAGCACCCCAGACAGGCAACAGCGTCAAGACTGAAGATACCGTCATCGGTCGTATCCCCCCGCTTGATTTTCAATTCCCGCTCGAATGCCTCAAGGATATTCATGGAACCGCGAACATGGCAGGCGGTACCCACGCAAACCTGAATGATGTGAGTGCCCTTGGGTTTCAGGCTGAATGCCTTGTAGAATGTCGCGATATGGTACAACTCGGCCTTGGGTACTCTGGTGTGGGTACAGAGTTCATCGATGGCTGTTCGTGATATGTACCGCTCCGTGTCCTGAATATCCTGCATCATCTCTATGACGTATTCGGGATCGCGATTCCATTTTTCTATGATACCGCGAATAGCCTCAATATCAGCCTCGGGTTCAGCAGACCGGGATGGTGGTTTTTCCACCGAAACCGCGCTGTCGGATATCTTCCACGCCGGCGTAAATCGCTCGTTTCTGATGACGATCGCTTTGATCTTCTTGTCGCGGAAAACCGTTCCTATGCCGCCACGTCCCGCTTGCTTGAGCCGCGCGACCTGCCGCCTCCAGTCGTAGAATGAAAAGTTCAATACACCCAGTCGTGCGTGATCGGCACCGCGGCCGGCTGATATGACGGCGATGTTACGCTTGTCCACTTCGTCATCTGCGTACATCTCGGTAAGTTCTTCGGCAATGAGATGAGAATCTATGCTTTCCATGGGTGCCCGTTCGATACTGATGGTTCGGTTGCGGGCATCGATGACCAGAATAGTCTCTTCTTCCGCTTTACCCATGACCAAGAGGGCGTCGAATCCCGCGAATTTGAGATACGGACCGAAGTAGCCTCCCACATTCGAATCCATGATTGAATGCGTTGTCGGTGATATGGCGGTTACCAGGGTCTTACCTGTTCCGGGAAACGATGCTGTTCCACCGAGGGGACCCGGTGAAAAGCAGATGGGATTCTCGGGATCAGTCCACTTCGTACCCCGGTCTATCTCTTTGAATGTCAGCCAGAGATCAAAGCCCTTTCCGCCTACCCAGAGCGATTTCATCTCTTCGGTGACGGGGCGTATCTCCATGGTATTTTTACTGATATCGACACGCAGCCAGCGATTGTTGTAACCTCGATGGATCGTGGTCGGTTCATACGATATCTCTTTCACGAGCGTATGACTGCTGCGCATGTCCATGACGCGTTCACTGGTCATGAAAACCTCCTAAAACATAGCCCGGGGAACGCAATAAAACGAATCAGGCGGAAGCGTCGACGCATGACGTGAATTCCGACAAATTCTTAGAGCAGATCCCCATATATCGCAGGGATTCCATCGTACGAATGAGTACTGCGTATGGAATCGGGGTGTCGATCCGGAATGACTGACAGTCGGCGAAGCTAGGAATCAGGATGCATTTTTCTGCGCAATGCACCTGTCACCATGCCGCTGGTAAACGCCCGTTTCATACGATAGATCCTATATGAATCCCAAATGACCCGCGGATCATATGGAAACCACAGGCCCATGACAAGGAATGTGAAGGATAGTGCATACGGTATTGCAAGAATCCTGCAAAGAAACGGATTGTTCGAAACGAATCCGCTAAGAAAAGCCCGCGAATTCGTACGAACCGATGGGTATGCTCGCCCCACCCGCGGTGATGGAGCAGTGCATCTTCCAGAAGATCCCGATCCTTATGGCCGCAGATGGCCCGGGATTCGAAGTAGATGGGAATGCCCGTTCGATGGGCTTCCGAACAAAACGCAACATCTTCTCCTGTAGCGAGATCTTCTTGAAACAAACCAATCCGGTGAAATACCCATGGTTTTATACTGAGATTACATGTGGGAAGATGAAGATTCCTGACGAAACCCGATGCTTTTCCTGGCGGAGATGTAAACCATGACGCATATCCGTCAGCGCGACCGATAGGTGTTTTGTGGATGTTTCGGACCGGACCGCCGATGATACCCGCGGTCTGTTTCAATTTGTGAGCACGGTGATGGGCGGCAATAGTATTCGCTTCAAGCATGCAGTCGCTGTCATGGAGGACAATGAAATCGAAGTCAGCCTTGAGGCAGACTGCAAGCGCGGCGTTTCGTGCCGCGGGCGGACCAGATCTTCTGTTCCTGCGAATTACTTCACCACGGCGATGCTGTCTGCACCATTCTTCCAGTTGCTGGGCCGTTTCATCGGTTGATGCTTCATCGATGAAGTATACATACCAGCTTGATTGATAATTCGATTCAAGCGACGCCAGAAAATCGGGGAGGTCTTTCTCCGCGTTTCGAGCGGGAACGATGAGCACTGTATTCACGGAGTACTCCGTATGGTGAAAATCGCGGACGGGAAGGAATCTGCTATCATCTGATAGGCATCTTCGTCATTATCCGTGCCAGCCATGTCATGTGGAACGGCAGAGATGCAAGGAGCGCGCAGTTATGAGTACACCAACACTTCTTTTCGCGGATAAATCGACGTTGTGCAGCCCATTCTCCACTCTTCATCAGCTCCGAAAGATGATGTTCAACAAGGCTTCCCACGGGTTCAAGCATTTCGCAGCTTCCTGCTGCTTTATCCGCCCAGATTACAACATGGTTCGCACCACCGAGACAAGGAACTACCTGTGTTTTCGATTCGAGGGTTCGTATGCTTACATCCCACAGGAGGCGGTGATATGCTGATAAAACGCGTCGCGCAAGCCAATTGGTATCATAGGAGTACGTGTATTCAATTGAGCGTGGATCGCCGGGAGAAGCGCACGAATGGCGTCGGGAAAGGGAGTTGTGAGTGTATCGTCACGGGGCTCTCCCCGAAGCAGAATGAGAGAATGAGCATCTACTCCGAGGGTATGAACCCAGGGCAGAAACGCGGGAATTGCATCGAGGTTTTTGTTGCAGATAACGGTATTTATTTTTACGGAAACATCGGGGATTGTTCGAATCAATTTGATGATTCGTACCGCACGTTTCCAGCTGTTGGGAGCACGGATGGAGTCGTGCCTTGTTTTAGGTCCATCCAGGGAAACAGAGAGAATGAGCCGGCCGGAGAATACGTTTCGAATGTGATGAATCCCTGATACGATGCTATCCGTATCCCATCCGTTTGTGGGGATACTGAGTACCTCCGCCTTGAAGAGAGAACAGATCTCGGGAAGATCGGATCGCAGGAATGGTTCACCTCCTCCGATATCCAGCCACATGAGTGAACCGATATCCCGGGAGATTGATTGGAAGAATTCGAGTTCAGGTTCATGGATCGCGGGTGATACGAAACATGTTCTGCATACGAGATTACACCTGGTTGTCACATGCGGAATGACATAACTCGGTTTCCGCGCAAGCCGCTATCTCAACATATATCGAGGTAGTTACAAAGGTAGCATACTGTCACGTCATCTGAAAAGGTATTGCTCGTTACAATTAATCATAAGATGCGCTGTACAAAACACGCGTCAAGTTGACTTCTATAAAGATTGCGCGTACTTTTTATGTCGTAAGTCCTCCTGAAACCACCCGGAGGTGACGATGCCTGAAATGCCCGAACTGGAAATACTGGCAGAAGGTTTGCGGGCGCGTGTGTTGAACCATAAAATCGAACGCGTTGCAGTCCACCAGTCTTCCGTTGTTAAGACATTCTATCCGCCCATGACATCTCTGGTCGGTCAAACATTTGCGAACATCGAGCGTAGAGGAAAATTCCTTCTATTCCGGCTGGAATCCGGGGATTATTTCGTGGTTCAGCTCATGAGAAGCGGCTGGCTTTCGTATCGTGAAAACGGTACGGATCAGAACCCTCTTGATGCCGTTTCCATCGGTCTCGACGACGGAACCGCCCTCGTGGTGGTTGAACGCGGTTCAAGGAGACGAGCGAACGTCCATCTCGTCAAGGAACTAAACGCGGTTCCCTTTCTCAGTGGAGTGGGTCTTGAGCCGTTTGACGAGAATTTCACGGCAGAGCGTCTCTTTGAATACCTCCAATCCGAGCGAATGCAGCTCAAAAGCTTTCTCATTGATCAACGATTCGTCGCGGGACTCGGGAATGCCTATACGGATGAAATCCTGTTCGATTGCGGATTGTCCCCGTTCAAGATTACGACGACGTTAACTTTCCAGGAATCTCAAAACCTTCAGAAAGCAATCAAGAAGGTGCTCAAGGAAGGTATTGTGAAGCTCGCGGAAATCGTTGGCGACCGGATGCTGGAAAAAGAGGAACACTGCTTCATGCAGATACACGGCCGACCCGGGCAGGAGTGTCCCCGTTGCGAAACCGCCATTGCGGAGATCAGGTACAGCGACCGAAGTACCCATTACTGCCCTGAGTGCCAGTCCGGCGGCAAGGTCTATGCAGACCGCCGATCGGGCATGCAACGGTAGTGACCCGTCCCGGAAACACCTTCACATTCGTCGAACGATCAATCGCAAGATCCTGAGTTACTCGTCGGATTTCAAAGTAGCTATCAGCGTTCAGCCATTCGACGTCGCTCATGGACTTTATCATTCAGCTTCGGAGAAGGTCAGGAAAGTAAATCCTCCTCTGTCCTCCTTTTCAAAAGGAGGAGGTAAGAGGAAGAGGATCTCAGTCGTATGCCTTGATATCACAGGCATTTCCGTAGTTTCGATACAAAATCCAGTGAGAAATCCGAGTTATATAAAATAAGATCCCAGCTGTTTTTTAATCGCGCCATAAAACTTTGATCCGATAAATTTGCTAGAAATATGAATATTTTCGATAATTGTTATTAAGCTTTCAGGCCGGGAGAGATCAGGAGGGGAGTGGCAGGAATTCGGTGAGTTCCGGAAGCTGTGAACAGACGAGATCCCGCATTTTCATTGTCTGATCCCTGATATCCCACTGGGCATGCCTGTCCATTCGGAGGTGGATCATATTACAGAAGGATCGGGCATTTATGATGAATAGAACTCTCCTGCGATGTGCATTCAGGAGGGGGTAGGAGCATGCGGAGGATACGGGATCTATGATCCTTCTCATGAAATCCTCTGCCTCCGCTACGCCTTCCAACAGAAGCTCCGAGTATCCTGATTCCTTTATCGTAGGCGGGATCGTACATCCCAGTGAGGGATCGTATTGTTGTGGAATTATGGTGGCCATACGATGTCGCTTTAACTGGGCGAAGCATGAGGCACTGATACAGAGTTCGAATCCGAATTGAACTGCTTCCAGTGCACGGGGAAATGGATGGTTGCTTCCCTTTACCATATACGGAGGTACATGGTGATGTTCACCGCGGGACGTCGACCAGGGATTACTGCTGGAGGAGTATATTAAGACAGAGTGAATAATATCCGAGGGATTCGCAGTGTACCATAGAAGTCTCGGGTATGAGGTGGATTCCCCGCCAGTCGAATCTCCGGGATCAGGGATCGGATCAGTTCGATCAATGCTGTCATCACGGTCTCTGATCAGTGACCGCGCAATTCGACCAGTGACGGTTCGGAGTTTATGGGCAAGCGAACGACACTCCTCGAGCTCATGACCATCAAGACGCGATAGCATCATTCCGAGAGAACGGGAATTTATGGTCATGCCCAGTTGCGTCGTAGTGGCGAGACCCAGAGCGTAGCGCGCATCCTCTTTCGCATTCTGATGAGAATACGATTGTTTGAGCGTTGATACCAATCTTTCATATCGACAGTGTTGTGATCTGCAGAGTGCGACAAAATCGGATGAGAGCCCCGACTCCCTGAGTTCGGCGGGAATATGGTAATCCGACCCGATCCGTACATACCGTTGCGATCGCTCCGTGTATGATGCCAATCTCGAATGCTCCACCGCTTCCACTGCAAGGCGTGATATGCCGAGTATGTCGATATTGAATACCGCGTGTTCAGCCACTGATTCATGCCCGAGGTGGAATATTATCTTACGGTTGAAGCTTCTGGCTGTCTCAATATCACGAGCTGCGCGTCTGCGAAGTTCCGAGACCGCGCGAGGACTCCTGCTGATCCGTGCATACGCCGCGGTTATGGATTCGGGAGAGGAGGGAGGGGTCGTATCCGTCCCGGGACAATGTGTCACTCCCGCCAGAGTTACTCTCACAATGAGCTACACCGAATGCATGTCGGGTTGTGCGGAATTCATCCCTGAACGGGAGGTCCTCAGGGAAGGATGAGTACCGGTATGGATCCGGATCGATCCGTATCCCACCATTTCAGAACGTAACTCCCTGACGGAAGGCCGTGAACGTTCATGGGAATGGTATGAGCATTATTTACCGTTTGAGTTGTTATTAGACGGCCTGAAATATCAAAAAGAGACACCTTTTGTAAATTAACACCTGATGAAGTAATGACCTCAAAGATGCCCCGTGACGGATTCGGCGCCAATCTCACGAATTGAGTGGGGAGGGGTGGTTTCTCACCGACGGATGTGGGAACGGTGGGGATATCTGTCCGTATGCCTGATTGCCAGACCGGCGAAATATCCAGTGATGCAAATGCAAGATCGGTTTCTTCTCCGATGAGGAGTACCTCGTCCGCAAGGAGCAGGTGTGCGATGTTTGATTGTATCGTCGATACGGCTTCGAGCATGGCTTCGCTGCCGGGTGTGTCGGTCAAGCGGACCGGAACGGTCCAGATACCCGAGGAGGGATCGTGCCCGCATGCCCATATATCCAGCCCCGATGACGGATCCCCTCTGTCTGACCAGAAGAGCACGATCCGACCTTCCTCGTCCACTGCGGCGGTAGGCCAATCAGCGCTGTCATACGTGTACGAAGACTCCACCATTGCCCGCGATACATAGACGGTACGCCACGTATCATCCTCCGGATAACTACAGAGGATGGCTCGTGCCGTAGGCCAGAGCCTGCCTTCAGCGGTGAGAGAATCATGATACGACCGCCGCGCCGCATGAAACAGATACGGCGTTTCCCCCGCATATATGAGATCCGCCCCATACCACGTTGTTCCACCGGTGAAGGATCCATAGGGGAGGTAGCCCTCTTCGTCATTGAGTGCGGATCCGTCGGCCATGACATCGAGGAGTCTGAGGTCGGACCATGTTGAACCCCAGTCTGAACTCGTGGTGAGCCACGGTTGCAGTCCGATATGCGTTGAGTCCGAAGTCTCCGCGATGTGACATGCGGAAAGCATACCCTGGGGTGATACCGCAAAAACCGTGGGACCTCCGCTGCATGTATCGGGTCTCGGTATGGACACAGACCACTCTTCCGGTCCCGGTTCGAAACTCGAACCACCATCTGCTGATGTATAGAAATACGTTTGCCAGGTATAAGAATCCCAGACGCCCACTGCGATACGATCCGGATTCCCGGGATCGACCAACGGAAGAGAGAGCTGCGCGCGATGTGCTGTTTCGCCGGAATCGGGAGCCGAGAAGTCGGTGAGTACGACGCCCCCGGATGCGCATGTATCGGTGCTTGTTGTATCTATGTGTTGAAAGAAGGCAAACGGTGTTCCGCCGGAACCTCTCGATACGATAGTTGAAAGAACCGGTTCGTCAGTTGATAATCCGCTGAGAGCGGGAAAGAAATACGAGAGATCCAGCGTATCACACGGGCCGAGTCCCTGTACCTGGGGCAAAGCATCCATGGATTCATCAACTCGATAGACGACCAGACTATCCGTGAAATCGGGAATAGCAATAAAGAACTCGTCACCATGCGGCGTTTCCGCCGTAAAAATACTCTTTGCGTATGCAGGAACCAGTTGTTGCGGTTCCGAGAGAACACAGATACTGTCACCCTCCACTTCGCCGGGGAGCAGTGATTTCGTGGGAACATCGATATGTGGAAAAGATGCGGTTAAAACCGCGCAAATTAAAACCCAATACACCATTCACCTCCTTCGCTGCCCAAGGTTAGAGCAGGCGGCGAAGTAATGCAAGACATTCGGTACAAACTCGCAATACAAGTTGTAATCGGTTTTTAGTGGTCAGTTTTCAGTTTAAGATAGGAATGAGCTCCATTGATTTAGAAAACGGACCATCCATCACCCGGCACTTTTCATATAGGGGGATATTTCATTCGTAATTAAAACGTAGCATTTATGGTACATTGTCAATAAACGAATAGATGGATGAAAGATCCGTTGGAAACAATAAAAGGAACGGAGGTTGATAGAACGGGACGCTCGTGCCGGACCGATGATCATCACAAGCAGGTTTCCAAGGTAGTGAAAATGGGGTGAATCGGGAGAGTTTACGTGAGTAAACTGCCTGAATAGCTAATTTCCTAAATTGAGCGATTCTCATCTACTCCGGCTTCGAGGAGCTTACTGCACCAATCGTTTCGCGATTTTCTCCTCCACCGTATCGGTAGGATACGCCTGCGTCATAAAATCGCTCCAACTTCATGACTCGTAAGCCTCTTCTTTGCCTCCTTATGACAACAATCGCACAATTAAGAACATGATGAACGCTGGAGGGACGCGCTTCGTCGCGTCCGTCTTCCCGGATCTAGTTCGACCACGCGGAAGTATGGCCCTCCATAGTGCGATCCAAATAAAAAACCGGCGGAGAGAGAACTCCCCGCCGGTTGATGAATGACGTGCTATTCGTTTTACACTACGGCCAGGTCCTCACGGTGGGAGGATCGGTTGTGTAGTCGGTGTAGGTGCCCGAACCAGCTCCGGTCCAGTGAGCTTCAAATACGAGAACCCAGTCTTCGTTTTCCCACTCATAGATGTAAAAATCACCCGAACCATTGGCATTCTCGGTTACGACATACTTGATTTGTTCGGGTGCGGTCAGCGTCCAGGTTGTCGCGCCATCAGCTTCAGACCACTCCATAAGGAGAAAAAGTATCCCGGAGGATTGGAAATCGCCTTCATACCATTCCTGCATCCCCGATGTATCATTGCCTTCCCAGACAACGCTGGCTTCCACGATACCGGTGTCCGGGTTGCGCCATTTCCACCATCCGCTGGTCCCATCTATCGCGGTGAATCCTTCGATCGCCGTCCAGTTATCGAATTCAGTCCCATTCCACGTGAAGGTCCAGTACCACCCGTCTTGTTGCTCGGTGGCGGTTACGGTGACCGTTACCGTGTATCCGGTTTGATCATCGGTATAGGTATATGTCCATGTCCATGTGTCACCAGATCTTGAGGCTTCGCCCGGTAGCTGGGTTGCAAGCGCCGACAATGACATTGAAGTAAGCGCTTGGGCATTTGCCATTGAAACATACGTATTCACCAGCTGCGCATTGGGATCGTTGGACTGTGGTCCGGTGAAGCTCGCTGTTGGAGCGAAAATTTCGGGTGGCTGCCCGGTTTCAGGGCCCGATGAATCATCGTCATCGTCGCCGCAGGCGAAGAATAAACCGAATATAAGCAGGAGAGATAGGATTCGTTTACTCATCCAGTGGCTCCTTAAAGGTTAGGGTAGTAAAAGGATGTGAAACAATGTTCTTTGGTGATAGTAGGAAATGAACCTGTTCCAGTCAAGGTATGAGGATACAGGAAACGAATCGTTCCCATAAGTATTTGAATGGCGGATGCGGATAAGAAAATCCTCCTCAATCCTCCTTTGCAAAGGAGGGGGGTCGGAATTTCGGTCCTAAAACCCCACGTACCATGCCCCCATTTCACTTCTAATTTCATTTGGCCTCGCGAAATAGAGAAAACAAGGCACTATTCTAATGTTAGAATAGTGTCGTGAATTTTTCTTCTTTGATTTTGGAGGGTTATGCCCACGTTTACGCGTTTCGCTTCACTCCCGGCTTCGTCTCTGCCAGGCCGTTATCCACATACTTTCGGACGCGACAAAGCGCGTCCCTCCATCGTTCGAACGTAACCAATTACCATCAATACATTCATCTTCCTATGGGGTCTTATCCCTGAGATGCGATGATTAATATTCAAATAATGCCAAAACTTCGTCCTTTACGCCGATGGAGAGTCATGTTCCGCACGACAAAATGTTGGAGCGGCGTTCGCCGCGAATCCGGACTCTGCTCTGAGCAAATCGATTTCGATCCCGAACCCGATCCCGATAGCGATTCATTTCATCCAGCAATGGTTCTGATTTCCGTTTCCCAAATTCATCAATCATCATTCATGGATGGTTATCGGTTGTCAGTTATCAGCTATCAGTTGACAATTAGAATGGTTGGAGCGGCGTAAACCGCGAATCCGAACTCTTCTCCGAGTAGACCGACCTCGATCCCGAACTCAAACACGATTCAGTTCGTGTAGTGATCGTTCTGAATGACAGCATTACTCCATTTCTTCCCAACCTTCAACATTTAACCTGGAACTTTCAACCGGCCGTCAGGCCGTCTTCCCCTACTCTTCCCCCATATGCGGATAGGTGTAGTGGACCGGTGGATTGAAGTTTTCCTTGATCGTCCGCGGAGTAACCCATCTGAGTAGATTCAGTTTGGAACCGGCCTTGTCATTGGTACCGCTTGCCCTGCTCCCGCCGAATGGCTGCATGCCGACGACCGCTCCCGTAGGCTTGTCATTGACGTAGAAATTTCCGGCAGCGTATCGAAGCTTCCGGTGGGCCAGATGAATGGCATACCGGTCACGTGCAAATACTGATCCCGTGAGAGCATACGGCGATGTCTGGTCGACAACGTCGAGTATCGCTTCGTAGCTCTCATCCGGATACCGGTACAGCGTGAGTACGGGACCGAAGATCTCTTCCTCCATAAGTTTAAAATGAGGGTTCGTTGTTTCGATTACCGTGGGTTCGATGAAATACCCGTCTGATTTATCGTAGTTGCCCCCCATGAGGATTTTCGCCTCATCTGATTTCCGCGCGAATTCTAAGTATCCCGTGATCTTATCAAATGCTGCTTCATCGATAACCGCTCCCATGAAGTTCCTGAAATCCATGGGATCACCCATTTCGATGCCGGCAAGGGCAACATGGAGATGATCAACAACCTGATTCCATAAACTGTCAGGTATATATCCCCGGCTCGCAGCGGAACATTTCTGCCCCTGATACTCGAATGCGCCGCGAACAAGGGCCGTTACAAGAGATTCCACGTATGCGGATGAATGCGCGATGACAAAATCCTTACCACCGCTTTCTCCCACGATTCGCGGGTAGGAACGGTATCCCGCGATATTCTCACCGACAATACGAAACAGCGTCTGCAAAGTAGGTGTTGAACCCGTGAAATGAATGCCCGCGAGATCGGGGTGTTTTACCAATATTTCGCCAACCTCCCGGCCCGACGACGGGATGAAATTTATGACACCGGGCGGAAGACCGGCTTCCATAAAGAGCTTCATGATCCAGTAACCGGAATAAATCGCGGTGGACGCCGGTTTCCATAGAACCGTATTTCCCATCATTGCTGGTGATGAAGGCAGATTACCGGCGATGGATGTAAAGTTGAAGGGACTGATTGCAAGTATGAATCCTTCGAGAGGTCTCCATTCCAGGCGGTCCCAGATACCGAGGGTTGAATCGGGCTGCTCGGAGTAGATGTGGTCCATGAAATGAGTATTGAACCTGAAAAAATCGATGAGTTCACATGCGGAATCGATCTCCGCCTGGAATACCGTTTTACTCTGTGCGAGCATGGTGGCGGCATTGAGTCTTGATCTCCACGGTCCGGCAAGCAACTCGGCTGCCTTAAGAAATATAGAAACCCGTTCCGGCCACGGGAGATGACACCATTCCTCCTTTGCCACCCGAGCGGCTTCAACAGCCATTGCCAGTTCATCAGGGCCGGCTTTATGATATCTCGCGAGGACGTGAGAATGGTCATGAGGCATGACACTTGTGCCCAAATTCCCGGTTCGAATCTCGCGCCCCCCTATAATCAGTGGAATCTCTATTTCCTGAGATGCCAGTTCTGCGAGTGTCGCCTTGATTTCTCTCCGCTCCGTACTCCGCGGGGCATAGTTTAAAACAGGTTCATTCTCGGGTATTGAATAAGTAAACAGCGCTTCGTCCATGAGTATCTCCTTGCAAGCAATTCTACTTTGTTTCAGGCAAGATTTCTGCATGTATCATGCCAAGAAAAAGTAAAACAGCCAATACAGTTTTGATTGTGAAACATATTCTGGATCAAACGTTTATATATACAGAGCTGGCGATTACCTATCCAGGAACCCTGATTTTTCGAATGTGTATCATGAAATACTTTCCAAAGTCGCATTCAAGTTCAAATTAGAGCGCCAGCCC
>Ga0180434_10005509_pt1 | contig 14878 bp, 12 predicted proteins | sample SS_ome_7_FD_132453 | JGI IMG/M metagenome (GOLD analysis project Ga0180434, IMG submission 132453) | Hypersaline lake sediment archaeal communities from the Salton Sea, California, USA - SS_1_D_2 metaG | ecosystem: Environmental > Aquatic > Non-marine Saline and Alkaline > Hypersaline >...
ATCCCCAGGCTGAGACTGAAGAAGGCCTGCCCCGCCGCAGCCAGTACGGTGGCCCCGGTGACCTTGCTGAAGTCGGGCTTGAAGTAGAAGGCCAGGCCCTCCCCGGCACCCGAGAGGGTGACCGCCCGCACCGCCAGCAGGACCAGAAGGATCAGCAGGATCGGCATGAGCACCTTGGTCCAGCGCTCGATCCCCTGGCGCACCCCGCCCACAACCACGTAGACGGTCAGGCCCATGAAGAAGAGCAGATAGCCGAGTTCACTCAGGGGATTGCCCGACATCTGGGCAAAGATGGCAGCCGTATCGACGCCCGGCTGGAAGGTACCGGTGACACACTTGACGATGTAAGCCACCGTCCAGCCGGCGATGACGGCATAGAAGGACAGGATGACGACCCCGGTCACCACCCCGAGACCACCGAGCAGTTTCCACTTCGTACCCGGGGCCAGCTTCGAGAACGCCCCGACCGGGTCGCGCTGGGTCGAGCGGCCGATGGTGAACTCGGCCAGCATGACCGGGGCGCCGATCAGAACCACGCAGATGAGGTAGATCAGCAGGAAGGCCGCCCCGCCGTTGGCCGCAGCGTTGGTTGGAAAAGCCCAGATATTGCCGAGCCCGATGGCGCTTCCGGCCGCAGCCAGAATGAAGGCCAGTTTCGAGCCCCAGGTGTCACGCGGTGCTGCATCCAGCTGTGCCATCGCCAGCGATCCCTTTCTCAGCGCGTCGTGTCGGGTCTTCACGCAACTGCTATCGACAGGCCATCATACTGTATGTGTTCAGGGCGAAAGCAACCTTCAACTGCATGTGCAAAGCCCCGCCGGCGGAATGCCGGCGGGGCTTCTCCCAAAAGGCACCTCTTTCACCGCGCCAGGCGGTATCAGAAGCTGATCTTCAAGCCCGTCGCGACCCCGAAGCCGCGAATGCCGTCGGGGGTGATCCCGGTGTTGGCCGCCGCGATCTCGAAGACGAAGAGACGGAAATCGAGGCCGAGACCGACCGCAGCCACGAGACCGTGCCGCCCGCCGAAACTCAGACCGGCCCGCAGGGGCAGGAAGAAGATCGGACGCCACTCCATGCCCAGACCCAGGCGCGGCACCGGGCGGTACCCCAGACCGCGGCTGAAGGGCTGCTCGAACTCGGCGTTGAGAGCCAGCCGGCCGAGCTGATAGGTCGTGCCGACCCGCAGGATGACCGGAACCGGCGTGCGGAAGGAACCGGTCCGGCTGAGTTCGACATCATAAGACGTCAGTGAGTCGAGATCAGTGGTTTCGGCCTCCTCGTCGAACTCCATGAAGGTGCCGATCCCGATCGTGTCGGCCGTGGCCGTCAGGTGCACGTCGTAGGTCGAGGTGTTCCAGGTGATCCCGGGGCTGAGGTTGAGCAGGGCGCCGTGCACCGTCCAGCGGTCGCTCATGACGGCGGCCACGCCCAGGTCGAGCCCGAAACCGCGGCCGTTGACCGGCCCGAACTCATCGTCGGCGATGACGTCCGGGTCATCCGACTCGGGATCGAGATCGGCGCCCGGTATCCCGGCAGCGTGGTAGCGGTAATCGGCGTTGCCGAAGATGCCGGTCTCGGTAAAGGTGAAGTCGACCATCCCCTCGTCGATGCCGGCGTACTGGTGCCCGGCGTAGTACTTCACGCCGACCCCGCCGTAGATCTCCCGTACCCCGATGAAGTTCCGGAAGAAGGAATCGATCACGGCCGGCGCGCGGAAGGCATACGAGCCGTAGAAAACCGAGACGGCTTCGGTCGAGGCGCCGAACTCACCGAAATGATAGGTCCGGTTCAGGCGGTTGCCGCGCAGGAGGAGTTCGAAGAGATCGGTCGGGATGCGCGCTTCGGCATCCACGGTGTGGTAGGCACCGAACGCCAGGCGGCCGATCTGCAGACCGAAGCTGCCCACCTCGACATTGGCGCTGACCCGGGCGGCCTTGCCCAGGCTGTTGAGGTAGCTCTCCTTCTCGTCCTCGTCGATGAACTCACCCATCCAGCGGTTCCAGCGGCCAAGCGACATGAAGTTCTGGTCCACATGGGCGTTGACCGAGAAGAGCCGCAGGCTGAAGTGCCGGTGCCCGGGCAGACCGAGCAGAGCCGGATTGACCAGGGCGGCGTCGATATCGTACATCTTCGTCCCGCGCCCTCCCGCCAGGGAGTAGCCGGCCACACTGTAGGTGCCCTGTGCAGAAGCCGGCGCAGGCAGGACCGGTACGGCGAGCAGGATGATCAGTCCGAACAGCAGCAGCGAGCGATGCAGATTCACATTCCGGTTCATCCCGATCACCTCCCCTCTCCGCTGTCGTCCTCGTCGGGATCGATTATCGCTTTCAGGGTCACGAAGGCTTTCACGAAGATGCGATCGTTCCTGCTGACCGCGAAGGGGGTTCCGCCGGTGGGCGGGATCGTGATCTGCACTCCCGTCCAGAAGGGCGCCAGCAGGGCTTCCCACTGCTCCCGCGTCACGGTCATGATCGTATCCTGCGCCGTGGCCGCGTTCGGCTGGATGGCGAGAACCAGATCGACGTCCGGGTCGGTGTAGACCAGGCCGGAATCGGCCGCGGTCGTCATCCGCGCCGTGATACCCAGCCCGAGCGTGCTCGAGAACTGATAGGTGATCGAAGCTTCCTGGAAGGTCACGACATCTTCCTCGAAGCTGATGCCCTCGTCCTGGAACTCCTTGTCGAGCTCGATGCTGATCGGCTGATCAACGTTGAAGCTCAGGGGGGTGCTGAAAGCGATCTCAGCCTCCACCCACGAGGTGTTCGAAACGGTTCCGGCCGACACCCCATCCCCGACCGTGACCGAGCCTGAATAGCTGATCTCTTCGGGAAAGGCGTTGAGGAAGGTCAGCAGAGCGGAATCGTCGGCAAAACTGACGGTACTGGTGTCGGGCATGGCCTCAGAACCCGGCAGGAGGTCGAAAACGATGTCGAGCGTGACCGGGTCGGGCACACCGCCGGTCCCGACCAGGCTGAGTTCGAGGTGAGCCGGGAAGCCGATGGTGTGCACCACGGTGATATCGAGGTCGACATCGGCCAGCGAGATCTTGCGCAGTTCCTCGAGCAGGTTCCCTGAATCTTCGGCCAGGCTGAAGCTGTCGGCCGGCACCGAGACGGTGGTGGAATCGAGGATCCCGGTGACCGACTGCAGGATGAGATCGGAGAGCACCGCCCTGATGGCCACCGAGTCCTGAGCCGAGAGGGTCACCTGACCGCCGCTCGAGCCGGGGGAGTCGACCAGCACGTCGAAGGCGAGGGTCTGGTTCCCCATCCCGTCATCCCCGGGCTGCAGGGTGGCATCGGTGAGGTCGCGCGGTTCGCTCCGGGTCTCCCCGGCCGGGACCGAGAGGTTGAAGTTGAGCGGATCCCCCCAGTAATCGAGGACATTGGGCAGGCTCACGACCAGGCTGAGATGGATGGGGAGCTGATTGTCCAGACTCAGGGTCAGATCGCCGCCCGCCAGGGTGGCGCTGGTGATGGTGGCATCTCCGGGCAGGGTGACGGTCTCGTTGAAGGTGAAAGTGATCGGGTCGACTTCGGCTGTGGCTGAAGCCACCGTCAGGGCGCTGAACTCAACTTCGACATCGATCCCTTCGTCACCTTCAAAGAACACGCTACCCCCACTCGAAGAGCCGTACAGTTCGATCGAGAGATCGTTGCTCAGGCTCAGGCCATCGAGGGTGACGGGTAACGTATGGGTCTCCCCGTCGTTGAGCACATCGGTCCCGCCGGCAGTGATGTCGACATCCACGATCTCGACCCCGCCGTGCAGGTCATCGAGCAGCTTCACGCCCAGTGTCTCGTAGGGCACTTCGGTCCGGTTGGTCACCCGTACCGTCATGGTGCCCGAGTTGATCGTGACCTCGGTGAAGGAACCGAGGGCGGGGATATCCTGCGTCAGACCGGCGGGGATCGTAAAAGGAGGCACCGGCACCGTGATGCCGGTTACGGCACCGATCAAGGGATAGATCTGGTCGAGCTGGATCGTGGACGCGACCGGGGCGGCGGCCGGAACGGTGAAATTCCCGATCGATTGGCCCACCGACTCGTCGAGTCCGTCGATGGTGATGTCCTCGCCCATCTCGATCCGGTCGAGAGTCTCTTCGAATTCGATGGCATAGACACTGTCGGGCCCGACGACCTCAAACTCCTCGTCGTCGATCAGATCGACCAGGTCGATCCACTGACTCAGCAGCGGGATGTTGTACTCGACCTCCCAGGAGGGAGCGGTCGGTTCCTTGGGTATCGAGCAGGCCGTTGCGATCAGCAGAAGGGCGGCGGGGATGATGACAAACGTACGCCGACCCGCACCCTGCCCGGTGCGCGCGCTCTGAACTCTGCGCATACTGACTCCTCGTTGTGGATCCCAGGAATGCAGACCCGGAACCGCTTCAGGGGATGGCGGCTGGCCACCTGACAGTGTAAGGAATTCAGACCGAAACGGCAACCGCTCCGACCGGCCCCGGTCGTTTCCGACCGCGTTCACCATATCCAACGCCCACCCCGGCCCGGCAGTTCCCGGTTCCAGCCTCTTTGGTGTCCGTTGCCGTCCGACTCAGGTGCCCGCCTGCCACGAACGCAGGTACTCCTCCTGCTCTGCGGAGAGGGTGTCGATCCCGATGCCGAGGGATTCGAGCTTGAGCCGGGAGACCCAGGCATCCACTTCGGCCGGCACGGTGTGCACCTCGACGGCGAGATCGTCCTGCTGCAGGGCCCACTCGCAGCACAGCGCCTGCACGGCGAAACTCATGTCCATGACAGCGGCCGGATGCCCCTCGGCGGCGGCCAGGTTGATCAGCCGGCCACGGGCCAGCACGTGGATCCTCCGGCCGTCGTCCAGGTGGTAGGCCTCGACATGCTCGCGCACGGTTTCGGGCTCACCGGTCGCCATCTCTGCCAGGGCCTCGAGATCGATCTCGACGTCGAAGTGCCCGGAATTGGCCACCAGGGCGCCGTCCTTCATGCGGGCGAAATGCTCGGCTCCGATGACGGTGGTATCCCCGGTCAGGGTGACGAAGAGATCGCCGACCGCGGCCGCTTCGCTCATCGGCATGACCTGGTAGCCGTCCATGGCCGCCTCGAGCGCCCGGACCGGGTCGACCTCGGTCACGATCACGCGGGCGCCCTGGCCACGCAGGCGGGTCGCCACTCCGCGGCCGCACCAGCCGTAGCCGGCGACCACGCAGGTGCTCCCGGCCATGAGCATGTCGGTGGCCCGGATGATACCGTCAACGGTGGACTGCCCCGTTCCGTAGCGGTTGTCGAAAAGGTGCTTGGTCAGGGCGTCGTTGACCGCCACCACCGGGATCTTCAGGGCGCCGTCGGCCGCCATCGCCCGCAGCCGGATGACGCCGGTGGTGGTCTCTTCCATCGAACAGCGCACGCTCTCGAGCGAATCGCCGTACTCGCGGTGCAGGGTGCTGACCAGGTCGGCGCCGTCGTCCATGGTGATGACCGGGGAGTGATCAAGGGCGGCGCGGATGTGGCGGTAGTAGGTATCGGTGTCTTCGCCCCTGATCGCCTGCACGGCGATGCCGTCGTTCTCGACCAGGCTGGCCGCCACATCGTCCTGGGTGCTCAGGGGATTGCTGGCCACCAGCATCAGCTCGGCTCCGCCGGCGGCCAGGGTGCGCATCAGCACGGCTGTTTCGGCAGTGACGTGCAGGCAGGCGCTGACCCGGCGCCCGGCAAAGGGCTGCTCGGCGGTGAAGCGCTCGCGCACGCGGGCCAGAACCGGCATCTGTCGCGAAGCCCAGTCGATGCGGCGGGTGCCCTGCGGGGTGAGAGCGGCGTCGGCGATGTCGAAGGCGATTCTCTCTGTCATCTCACTGTCCGTGTCGGAGCCGCTGCCGGAGACAGCGGCATGATGGGTGTCAGGCGCAGGTCGTACTCAGAGGTCGGCAGCGGCGGTCTTCACCTCGTCGAGGAGGAAGGGCGCCTCCCAGGTGAACTCCGGCTCACTGCGTCCGAAGTGTCCATAGGCGGCGGTGCGGCGGAAGATCGGCCGGCGCAGTCCCAGGGTTTCGATCATCTCCTTGGGCCGCAGGGGAAAGATCTCCACCACCAGGTCGGCCAGCCGGGAATCGGGCGCGACCCCCGTACCGAAGGAGTTCACGTGAACGCTGACCGGGTCGGGCTCGCCGATGGCATAGGCCAGCTGCACTTCCACTTCTTCGGCCAGTTCGGCGGCCACCAGATGGCGGGCCACGGCGCGGGCCATGTACGAAGCCGAGCGGTCGACCTTGGTCGCATCCTTGCCCGAAAATGCTCCGCCGCCGTGACTGCCGTAGCCTCCGTAGGTATCGACGATGATCTTGCGCCCGGTCAGGCCCGTGTCGGCATGCGGGCCGCCCTGCACAAAGCGGCCGGTCGGATTGACCAGGAACTTCATCTCCGCGTCCATCAGCCCGGCGGGCACGATGGTGCCGACCACGTGCTCCATCAGATCGTCGCGGATCGTGTCACGGGTAACGTCTTCGGAGTGCTGGGTCGAGATCAGCACCGTATCGATCCGCACCGGCGTGCGGCCTTCGTAGGCAATCGAGACCTGGGTCTTGCCGTCGGGCCGGAGGTAATCGAGGATGCCGTCCCTGCGGACGGCGGCCAGGCGTTCGGCCAGGCGGTGGGCCAGGACGATCGGCAGGGGCATGAGCACGTCGGTCTGGTTGCAGGCGTACCCGAACATGATGCCCTGATCGCCCGCCCCGTCGCGATCCACTCCCAGGGCGATGTCACTCGACTGCTGATGGATGGTGGTCAGGACCGCACAGGTGTCGGCTGCGAACCCGATCGAGCCATCGGTGTAGCCGATCTCACGGATCGTATCTCTGACCACTTCGGGCACCTCGACATAGGTCTGGGTCGTGACCTCGCCCCCGACCAGGGCCATGCCGGTGGTCAGGAAGGTCTCGACCGCGACCCGCGAGAAGGGATCGCCGGCGAGCATGGCGTCGAGGATGGCATCGGAGATCTGGTCGGCCATCTTGTCGGGGTGACCCTCGGTGACCGACTCGCTGGTGAAGATATAGTGCATGCGAACACCCGTTCTCTGGCGCCGGGGAGCAGTGGCCCGGCGAAACAGCCCCGTCTCGGGGGGAATCGTACGTAATGAATGGTCCCGGCCGGCGCAGGTCAAACCCCGGCTCGATTCACGGTCTCAGGGGGCGGGGAGAACCGGCCCCGTACCGGTCACGGCGGTCATGGCCCCGAACTCCGTCACCCGCCGGGCCAGGGCGGCAGGCGTCACCGCCAGCAGCCCGGTCAGACTGAAACCCTCCACCGTGAAGGACGCCAGGACGGTGCCGAGCACCAGACCGTGACGCACCGTCGTCGGCGACACTTCGCCCTGCGAGGCCAGGTAGCCGAAGAAACCGCCGGCGAAGGTATCCCCGGCTCCGGTCGGGTCGGTGACCCGTCCCAGAGGCCAGGCGGGCAGGAGGAAGAGATCCCCGGCGTGCCAGAGCATGGCCCCGTACTCGCCCCGTTTCACGATGATGTATTCGGGGCCGAGCCCTGCGGTGGCGTCGATCGCCGCCAGGAGATTCTCCTCGCCGGAGAACTGCCTGATCTCGGCGTCGTTCATGGTCAGGCAGTCGACCCGCGCGATCACGCGGCTGAGTTCCTCCCGCTTGCCCTCGATCCAGAAATTCATGGTGTCGGCCCCGACGAAAGCGGTCCCGGGCACCATGTCGAGAACCTGCAGCTGCAGTCGGGGATCGATATTGGCGAGAAATACGAACGGTGTATCTGACCACAGGGCAGGAAGTTTCGGCTCGAAGGTCTCAAATACGTTCAGTTGGGTATCGTATGTGATAGCCAGGTTGAGGTCCTCTTCATAAGCCCCTTTCCAACGGAAGGTACGGCCGGGGGCGGTTTCGAGCCCGTCGAGGGCGACGCCCCGTTCGCTGAGCGTGGTGAGGTGTTCGGCCGGGAAATCCTCACCCACCACGGCCACCATCCCCACCCGGGCCAGAATCGCCGCGGCGGCGGAGAAATAGGTCGCTGAGCCGCCGAGGGCTTCAGTCACGGAACCGGCCGGCGAGGTGACCGTATCGAGCGCCACGCTGCCGACCACGATGAGCTCGGGCGACGCCATCACTCGCCTCCGGTCACGGTCGCCGAATCACCGATATTGAGCACCAGCGGGTGTCCCGTAACCCGGGTCCGGGGCCCCACGATACTGCTTTCGACCACCGCGCCCTCGATCACCGCTCCGGCCCCGACGATCGCATCGCTCACGATGCTGCGCCTGATCACGGCCCCGCTGTCGATCGAAACATGAGGTCCGATCACGGCTCCTTCGAGGGTCACCTCGGCTGCGAGGTGAACCGGCGGGATGATCACCGCCTTCTCTGCCACCCCGTCCACCGGAGCGGGAGCCACAGCGGAAGCGCTCCTTTCGAGCAGGGCCCGGTTGGTTGCCAGGACGGTATCGGGGATGCCGCAGTCATACCAGGCTCCGAGAGTGAACGTGCGGAAGGCCGCGCCGGCCGCGAGCATCATCGCCAGAGCGTCGGTGAGCTGATACTCCCCCCGCGTGCGGATGTCCTCCTCGACCAGGCGGCGGAGCTGGGCGATCAGCAGATCGGTCTCGGTGATGTGATAGAGTCCGGCGATCGCCAGGTAGCTGATCGGCTGCTCAGGTTTCTCGACCAGTTTGATCACCTTCTCGCCCTCGGTCACCACCACTCCGAAGCGGGAGGGATCGTCGACCTCCATCACGCCGAGGCTGTTGCCCCCCTTCGCGAGCACGCCCGCCAGGTCGGCTTCGAAAAGAGTGTCCCCGAGGATGATGAAGACCGGTTCCCCGGCGATGGCGTCGGCGGCGGTCAGGATGGCGTGTCCCAGGCCGAGCATCTCTTCCTGTTCGACCCAGGCCATCTCCACCTCATAGGCGCCTTCAGCCCACTCCCTGATCTCCTCACCCCGGTACCCCGTGACAAAGCAGAAGGAATCTATCCCGGACGTGATCAGGTCGTCGACGATGTGGCCCAGGATCGGCCGACCGGCCACCTGCAGAAGAGCTTTGGGGGTGGTGAACGTGTGCGGCTGCAGACGGGTTCCGATCCCGGCTACCGGAATGAGCGCCTTCATTCGTGGACCTCCGCGAGTTTGCTCTTGAGATAATCGATCGTGTCGACCGGAGTGGGATCGAGACGCCAGCCCAGGGCGAGATAGACGCTGACGAAGTCCCCCAGGGCGGAGAGGGACACCATCCGGGCCAGGATGTCACCCTCATCGCCGGCCGCGACACGGCGGACCGGGGCGCCCGCCCGCTGCAGCAGTTCGGCGGTCACATCGATCCGCCGCTGCAACCGGGCGCTTCCGTGAGGGTCTTCGAACATGAGCACCCGGGTGGCGGGATAGATCACTTCCTGCACCTGCCACCCGACGATCTCGTTGTGGTTCATCTCGGGCAGGACGTGAACGCTCGAAACCCGTTTGGCGTTCTCGGCCAGCTGGCCCCGCCAGCGCACCGCCACCGGTCCCAGAGGGCGATCGGGGGCGTAGATGACCGGCCAGCTCTCGCCCAGCCAGAGGGCGATTTCCTTGGCCGGGTTCTCGAGCACCTTCCGCTCTGCGCCGTATTCAGCTCCCAGCCGTTCGAGCAGATCCGCGATCGCCACGAGATGTGAGCGGGTGGTCTCACCACCCGGGGCGTCATCACCCCCGGGGCCGACCCCGGCCAGGACTCCGTAGAGGGTGACCAGCGAGGACGGGAAAGCTGCCCGGGGAGGGAATCCCCCGGGGAGCGGGTAGAGCGGAAGGCCGGCTTCGGCGGCTGCGTCCCCGAGTTCCCCCCCGGTAGAGATCGCGGCCCGCTCGATCCCCTTCTCCCCCGCTTCATGCCACACGCTCAATGTCTCTTCGGTATTCCCCGAGTAGGAACAGGCGACGAGCAGATCGGACTCATCAACCCAGGCGGGAAGATGGTAATCGCGGACAACATGCACGGCTACCGGCCAGACCGGAGCCAGGGCCGCCGACGCGAAATCGGCGGCGATCGCCGAGCCGCCCATGCCGGCTACGACAACCCGCTTCTTCTCCCGCCAGCCCGGGGGCCAGGAGAACTCCGCACTCGCCTCCGCCGCCGTCCGCCACTGCTGCCCCATACCTTCCACCAGGGCCAGCATGCCTCCCGGATCGGCTTCGGCGAGAACCTCGGGTGCATCGAGCCGGGTCCGCGGGTCGTCTCGCATGGGCGTCATTCCTCCTCGGTCGGGGAAGCGGGAGCGATGGGGCCGTTTTCGGGATAGGGCGGATCGGGATAGCTGGGTGCGCTCTCCATGATATCTGTCTCGAGATCGCCGAGTTTGCCCTTGGTGTAGCGCCGGGCCACCGCCACCACGTCCTCGACCGTGTCCCGGGCGAGGGCTTCCTCGGCGCAGGCCTTCGCTTCAGCATGCGTGCACGAGCGCACGATCTTCTTGATCTCGGGCAGAAGGGCGGGACTCATGCTGAATTCATCCAGCCCGAGACCGAGCAGGATCATCGTCGCCAGCGGATTGGCGCTCATCTCGCCGCACATCCCCACCCAGCGGCCGTGCTTGTGACCGGCATCGATCGTCATCTTGATCTGCCGGAGGATGGCCGGGTGGAGCTCCTGATAGATGTACGCCACCCGGGGATTGCCGCGATCGACCGCGAGCGAATACTGGATCAGGTCGTTGGTCCCGATCGAGAGGAAGTCTGCTTCGCGGGCCAGCACGTCGGCGATGGCGCAGGCGGCCGGCACTTCCATCATGATCCCGAGCGGAATCTCTTCATCAAAGGCCAGTCCGTCGGCCCGCAGGCTCTCACGGACCTTCTCCAGAGCCCGCCTGACCTGGCGCAGTTCCTCCAGGCTGCAGATCATCGGCACCAGGAGTCTGGCATGGCCGTGAGCCGAAGCCCGCAGGATCGCCCGGAGCTGGGTGTGGAAAATCTCGGGCTCGGCCAGCGAGACCCGGATAGCCCGCCAACCGAGGAACGGATTGCGTTCGAGCGGTGCCACCGGACCGATCCCCACCTTGTCGCCCCCCAGGTCGAAGGTCCTGATGATGACCGAATCGGGAGCGACGCGTTCGAGCACGTTCCGGTAATCGGCGTATTGCTGTTCTTCGTCGGGCAGTTCGCCGGAGCCCAGGGAGAGGTACTCGGTGCGCAGCAGTCCGATTCCCTTGGCCCCGTAGCTGAGAGCCCGGTCGACTTCGTCGGGCAGTTCGATATTGGCCGAGAGTTCGACTTCGCGGCCGTCGGTCGTGACCGCCGGCAGGTTCTTGAGCTTGAGGAGTTCCCGTTCGAGCTCGGCGAAAATGGCCTTCTGCGATTCGAAGAACTTGATCAGCCGCTCGTCCGGATTCACCGCAACCTGCCCGGAGGTGCCGTCGACGGCGATCAGGGAACCGGTCTGGATCCTCTCGGTAATGCGGGAAACGCCGACCACGGCGGGTACACCGAGACTGCGGGCCATGATGGCGGCATGAGAGGTTCGCCCGCCGGCCTCGGTGACGAAGGCCAGAACGTGATCGGGATCGAGCATGGCCGTTTCCGACGGGGTAAGGTCTTCGGCCACCACCACGACCGGCCGGCTGAGCTGTCTGAGGAAGAGCCGTCCTCCGGGAGCGAGTTGAACCAGCACCCGGCGCCGCACATCCTCGATATCCATGGCCCGCTGGGCCAGGTATTCATCACTGGCTTCAGCCAGCTGATCGCGCATCCGCGACATGATCTCGTTGTACACCGCATCGGCATTGCGCCCGCTCTCGCGGATGCCGGAGATGGTGTCCCCGACGACCATTTCGTCATCGAGGATCATCAGGTGAACCCCCAGGATCCGGGCCCCGGCTTCACCCATGGATCGGGTGATGCGCTTCTGCAGAACGGCGATCTCGTCGCGGGCCGAATCGAGCGCGCGCCGGAAGCGCTTGATCTCGGCCTCGATGTCCTCGCTCTCGAGGATCCGCTCTTCGATGACGAGCTCGCCCCGATGCAGGATATAGGCCTCACCGACCGCGAAGCCCGGCGAGGCCGAGATTCCGCTGATCAACCTGTCCATGAGTCGTACTCCGGAAATTGACGATTATTCTTCTTCGTCGAAGCCGCCTGTAACCAGGGCGAGAAGAGCCTCCAGGCAGGCTTCTTCCTCGTCACCATCAACTTCGATCGTGATTTCGGCGCCCTGTTCGGCCGCCAGCATCATAACCCCCATGATACTCTTGCCGCTAACGCGAATGTCCTCGCGGGTCACGTGAACGTCGCAGGGGAAGCGGGTGGCTGCCTGCACGAAGAGCGCTGCCGGGCGGGCGTGCAGGCCGAGAGGGTTGGTGATGACCACGTTTTTCACAATCGCCATAGCCGACGCCTCAGAGCATCACGAGCAGGGTGGTCAGGGCCAGGGTCAGGAGGAGAAGCGTGAGGAAGCGCCCGCGCTCGCGGCGCAGGGTGACGAAGCCGATCGCGATCGATCCGGCGATCAGAGCCGCACCCGCGATCCCGTCGGGGGTGCTCGGGTGAATGAGGAGCAGGGGCGGTACCGCTCCAAGTGCCAGGGCTGCCAGGCGCCTGACCCAGCGGATCGCACCGGCCCCGAGATCGCCCGCCACGACGGTCACGACGCCGCGGCCGGCAACGTATCCCAGCCGTATGCCTTCGGCGCGGATCAGCAGATGCGGCACGTTGAAGACGAGCAGAAGCGCCAGGATCCCGTAGAGCGGTGAGAGCAGGAAAGCAATGATCCCGACCAGACAGGCCAGAGGTCGGAGCCCGGCCCAGTAGAACCGGTCCCCCTGGTTGCCGAGTACGCTGCTGCTGGCCTGTTTGAAGCGATCGAGCCAGGTGTCCTCGGCCCTGATTCCTCCCTGCTGGAGGTTCTCTTCTTCAGCCGCGATGATGGCCCCGGCCGTGAAGGTCGCCAGGTACGGATTGGTGTTGAAATAGCTCAGGTGACGTTCGAGAGCCCGGGCGAGATCGTCGGGTTCGGGGTAGAGATCGCGCAGCGCGGGCAGGAGGGTGGCGGCCAGCCCGATATTCTGGTAACCGTCGTAGTTATACCCGGCCTGAAAAGCCAGGCTCGTCAGGAAAGCGGCGAAGCGGCTCGAACTTCTGACCCGGCCGTTCATGCGAGCACCACCGCGGCCACGGTCCCGCAGAGCAGGCCGCCCCCGATCCAGAGCAGGAGTTCCCGGTTGCGGAAAAGTCCGAGCATGCCGCCCAGGCCGATCCCGATCATGCCTGCCAGCAGGGCATAGGGCGGCACCTGGTTCGCCAGCGGCGAGAGCCAGGGGAGCTCGAGAATGAGCCGCACGAGACCGGCCGCTGCCAGAGTCACCACGGCCCCGCGTACTGCCGATTGGAGTATGCCCTCGAGCAGGATCCAGCGCAGCCGTCCGGGATGATGCGCCGCGACAGCGGTCCGGGCCCGCCGGGCGAGACGCCCCCGCCGATCGCGCTGCACCCTGACCAGATACCCGGCCAGGTACGCGATGGGGAGGGTGACGAGTACGACCATGAGCCCGCCGACGCCCAGGTCGATGAAACCGGCGTTGATGGCGATGAGCACTCCGCCGGCGGTTCCGGCGGCCGCCGGCCCGATATCGGGCCTCAGACGGTTCCCGACGGGGAGATCCCCCATCCAGAGGAGCTGGAGGAGACCGCCGAAGAAGGCGCCTTCATACGGCAGTCCGAGAGCGGCGCCGGCCAGCGTGCAGATCACCAGCGGCTGATTGAACATCCCCTGGAAGAAGGCGGCCGTATCGACGGCCGCCACAGCTCCGAGGCCGGCCACTATCAGCCACTCGCCCACAGTTCAGGCTCCCGGCGGCCGCATATCGACGACCGTCACCCCTTCGGGGATCGCGAAGATGAAATGCTCCGGACTCTGAGCCTCGGTGTCGATGTCGTGCAGTTCGTAGGTATGGGTATTGCCCGCCCCGTCGGCATATTCGGCCTGCACGGCCAGCAGACGTTCGGTGTCGATCACGATGTCGACCGAGCTCGGATCCTCCCAGGCCTCGCGCTGGATACGGACCGTCACATACAGGGTTCCTCCCCGGTTCTCTTCGCTCAGCCCTTCGACCTCGACCCCTTCGGTGTAGGCCAGAAAGAGCTGTTCCTGATTCGAAATGCCGCGTTCGGGATCGGCATTGAAGATCAGTACCTGGTTCTGGGCCTGATCCCAGTCCCAGATCGTCTCACCATCCGAGACCATGATCCGGTCCTCGAATTCGAGCCGGAAACGTGTCCGGCCCGAAATCCAGAGACGCCCCCGGGTCACCTGGGTCTCCCCGGCCAGAACCCATTCGAAAGTGTGGGTGAATCTGGCCGAGAGTCCTTCGAGAGATTCCCAGTTGGCCTGCAGGCGGGTCATGAGGCCGGCGAGCTGGTCGGGGGGTTCCTGAGCGCGGCTCGGCTGCGGTGTGAAGCTGAGCAGGCCGAGCATGACGGCCAGGGTCAGTCGGGTGAGCCGGGTCGATCGTGTTTTCCGGGCCGGATTCGGCATGCTGATCATCGTCCTCCCCAGGCGATATCGTCGAGATCCTCTTCGCCCATGATCACCTCGCGGGCTTTGGTGCCGTCGGGCGGTCCGACGATACCGAGCATCTCGAGCTGATCCATCATGCGGGCGGCCCGGGTGTAACCGACCCCGAGGCGGCGCTGGATCAGGCTGATCGAGCGCTGATACTGGGTCACGACGATCCAGGCCGCATCGCGAAGCTGGGAGTCGAGCGCTTCGGCCGCCGCCCCCATGCCGCCGGGATCACCGCCGGCCGGAGCGAAAATGTCCACATCCTCCGTCTCCAACTCCTGACCGCCCACCAGGTTCACCAGACTCTCGATCTCTTCGTTCGAAATGAAAGAACCGTGCACCCGGCGGGGCTCGGGGAAGGCGGGATTCATGA
>Ga0180434_10005510_pt1 | contig 14878 bp, 8 predicted proteins | sample SS_ome_7_FD_132453 | JGI IMG/M metagenome (GOLD analysis project Ga0180434, IMG submission 132453) | Hypersaline lake sediment archaeal communities from the Salton Sea, California, USA - SS_1_D_2 metaG | ecosystem: Environmental > Aquatic > Non-marine Saline and Alkaline > Hypersaline > Sediment...
ACTCCTGTCACACAGGTGAAAGCCTGGAGGGGAATACGGACATTGCAATGCTTCAGGTTATGTGTGTGGGCATCTGTGATGGTGATGAAATTTCGGGCCTTTCGTCGCGATGGTGGGATTGTGATTTCCTTTTCCTTCCGCATGTATTGCGCCGTAAGCGAATCCGAGGATTCCAAAAAATTATCCATGGATCCGGCATAGATCACTCGGCCTCCGTTCTCTCCGGCATGGGGGCCCAAATCAATGATGTGCTCGGCAGCGCTTATGATTTCGGGATCATGCTCGACGACAAGCACTGTGTTGCCGATCCCCTTCAAGGACTTCAGGATTTCGATCAATCGATGATTGTCACGGGCGTGCAGCCCGATGCTCGGCTCATCCAGGACAAAAAGGGTTCCCACAAGAGATGTGCTCAAGCCTGCCGCTAGGTTTATCCTTTGAGCCTCGCCTCCGCTGAGAGTGAATGTCATCCGGTCGAGAGTGATGTAATCCAGACCGACTTCCAAGAGAAACTTCAGGCGGCCCTGAATTTCAGCCAGCAATTTTTCCGCCACTTCCTTCTGGAAAGGGGTCAGCACGAGTTGAGTGAGGAATTCTTGGGCCTGACTCACCGTCATGCGCACCACTTCACCTATAGACAGTCCGTTGATTTTGACGCCGAGCGCCTGCTGGTTGAGGCGCATCTGCTGACAGTCGGGACAGGGAATGTATTTTCTGTACCGGGCTAGAAAGACTCTGACCTGAACTTTGTATTTTTTCCTCTGCAGACGGTCGAAGAATCCCTGTACACCTCGATAACGTCCATCTCCTTCAAAAACGAAGCGCTGTTCCTCTTCGGTCAGGTCCTCGAAGGGCACATCTGTCGGGATATTCCTTTTGTTCGCTTCTTCCAGCAGCCGGCGCATCCGGCGGCGGGACACGGGCTTTGTCCAGGGCTCCACGGCCCCCTCGGCAAGAGACTTTGTCTTATCGGGAATTATCTTGTCTTCGTCCAGAACAGCCAGGTCGCCGAAACCATGGCAGGTCGGGCAGGCCCCCTGAGGACTGTTGAAGGAGAAGAGATTGGGATAGGGATCCTCGAAGATGAGTTCGCATTTTTTGCACTCCAGCTTATCAGAAAAAAGATAGACGCCTTTCCCCTCGGTTACAACCTTGGCCTTTCCTTCCCCCTTGATCATGGCCATCTCCAGAGAATCGGCGAGCCTGTCCCGTTCATCGGGGTGCAAGGACATTTTGTCGGCGAGCACATCGAGCTGGCCGGTGTTGAGATCTGCCTGGCCGAGGTCGAGGATGCGGCCTCCCTGGACCACTCGGGAAAATCCATCTCTTTGGAGTGATTCCAGTCCCTTTTCCTCTGGCCAGGAAAAGGTGATCCACACCTTTGTACCCGGAGAGAGCCGGTACAGAGTCTCGATCATGGCGTCGATGGTATCCCTTTGGACCGGCTGCCCGCATTTCTGGCAGTGGACAATTCCGATTCGTGCATAAAGAACACGCAAAAAATCGTAGATTTCCGTCACCGTCGCAACCGTGGATCGCGGATTCTTGGTGACGGCCTTTTGTTGAATGGCTATGGCAGGAGTGATTCCGTCGATGATCTCGGCGTCGGGCTTTTCCATACGTTCCAAAAACTGACGCGCATAGGCGGAGAGCGACTCGATGTAGCGGCGTTGACCTTCGGCATACAGGGTATCAAAGGCCAGTGATGATTTGCCAGATCCCGAGACTCCTGTCACGATGATGAGTTTGTTCAGGGGGATATCCAGGTCAATTCCCTTCGAGTTGTGAACCCGGACTCCTCTGAGGGTGATCTGGTCGGCGGGTAAGGACATTCCTATTGTGTCTGCTGGCGATCGGAGCCTGCCCACTCCATGATTTTTTCTTTGAGTTTTTCCGGTTCGATGGGGCGGGTCAAGAAGTCGTTCATGCCAGCTTCGATGCACTTATCGCGTCCCTCTGTGAAGGCCACCGCCGTGAGGGCGATGATCGGCAGATCACTACCACTTTTGCGGATATTTTCTGTCGCCTCGATTCCGCCCATGACAGGCATCTGGAGATCCATGAGACACATGTCGTATTCTCGGGTGACGGCCTTTTGGACAGCGTCTTCGCCGTTGACGGCCAAATCCATCTCACAGCCCAGCTTTTTGAGCAGAATTTTTATGAGTTTCTGGTTTACCGGGTTATCTTCAGCCACGAGAATTCGTATCTTTTTTCCGGATAATTCCTCGGCCATATGCGTGGTGACGATCTGGCCCGCTTCGCGGTTGTCGCCCATGACCGTCCGCAAAACGTTGATGAAGTTTCTCTGGGTGACGGGTTTGGTCATATAGGCATCAAATCCAGAGGCCTTTGCCTCCCGGGCTGATCCCGGCCGAGCGTCAGAGGAAATGGCCAGAAGCTTTACAGATCTGAGTTTGATGTTGTCCTTGACCAGACGGGAGAACTCATAGCCATCCATCTTCGGCATCATGATGTCGGAGAGGATCACATCGGGAAGCTCGTCCAGCCTTGAGAGCACCTTCAAGCCCTCCACGGCGGAGTCCACTTCGTGGGTGATTTTTATGCCGGCATTGGCGCAATAGGACCTAATGAGAATGCGCGCGTTTTCGTTGTCATCGACGACAATCGCTTTGAGACCTCTGAGTTCTTCGGCTTCGAGCAGTGATATCTCAGATTGAGCAAGGAAATCGGATTCTTTGAGCTTCAGGGTAAAAATGAATTCACTGCCCTTCCCTTCCTGAGACTCAACCCATATCCGTCCTCCCATTTTCTCCACCAAAGCGTTTGTGATGGCCAGACCCAAACCGGTGCCGCCGTATTCCCTTGTGGTCGAAGAATCCGCTTGAGTAAACGTCTCGAAAATCACTTGTTTCTTGGCTTCTGGAATGCCGATTCCCGTATCCTTGACCGCAATTTGAACCACTGCCTGCCCCTCTTTGATTCCGGACATGTCCTCCTCTTTTTGCGGTTGCGTCACCCTGACTCCTATCTCCCCCTGGTCTGTGAACTTGATGGCGTTGTTCAGAAGGTTGAGCAGGATTTGCCGGATGCGGGTGGGGTCTCCCTTGAAATACAAAGGGACATTTTCGTCGTAGTAATGGTACAGTTCAATTTTTTGGCCGGTGATCTTGGGCCGGGATATCTTCAACACGTCCTCGACAAGATTCTGAAGGTCGAAGTCGATCTCCTCCAAATCGATCTGCCTGGCCTCGATCTTCGAGAAGTCCAGGATATCGTTGATAAGAGCCAGAAGCAGTTTTCCGCTCTCCTGGATAGTTTCCAGATAATCCTTCTGCATAGGATCGAGTGAGGTGTCTATCAGGATGTCCGCAAAACCTATCACGGCGTTCAGAGGGGTTCTTATTTCATGGGACATGTTGGCCAGAAATTCACTTTTGGCCTGATTGGCCATTTCCGCTGCTTCCTTGGCCCGTTTGAGTTCTCTTTCTGTTTCTTTACGCTCTGTGATGTCTTTGGCCGCATAGACTATGCCAGCGGGCATGCCGCTTTTGTCCGTGATCGCGGATGCCGAAATGCTCATCTCTATGGTGGCACCGTCTTTTTTTGCCCAATTCATCTCCACATCGTGCAGAAGCCAGTCCGAATGAAGCACCGGCGGAAAGTACTCCTCATTCATATCGAAGATCATAGAAATCTTCTGGTCTTTCAGCTCTCTTTCTTTGTACCCCAATAAATCACACAGCGAGCGATTCACCACAGAGATATTGGCCTCCAAATCGGTCACAAGGACCAAATCTCCCATGGTTTCCAGGATTTGTTTGGCCGCAAAAGATGGGCTCAAATCGATCAGCTTGAAGCGCAGTATTGTCTGCCCAAGGATGAGGGCGCAGATGAAAATGGGGATATAACCGAATGGATAAACGGTTATGCCGAGGGTCGGGGCAAAATCAACGGCACCGACGAGTCCGATAAAGACGCCGATGAAGATGCCTTTCAGTCTGCTTCGCTCCCGTTCCGAAGTGCTCTGGGTGAACGCCACCCAGAGCAATACGAGGCTGATGAGCATGAAAAGGCCGACATAAAGAATGAGAGAGAAGCCGTACGGACCGTACTGGGCAAAATATCCCCAGGGAAAAATGCGGACGCCTTCAATCAAATAAGGAAAAAACACAAATCCGGCGCAGAACATCCCTGAGAGGAGAAGGGATGCCCAGGCAAAGACTTTATACCTCTTGTATTGGCGAATGATGTCCAGCGTAAAGAGCAGAAAGAAACTGGGGATGAAGGCCACACCAAAGTGCTCGATAATCGCCCAAAAATAGGCATCCTCCTGGTTCGGTGCAGAATAGAGCCAGGCGAGGGATCCCAGCCAAACCAGTATGCTGACTGTAACCATGAAGAAAGAAACACTGACTTTGGAAGCTCTATCCTTGATCATCGTAGTGAGTCCGAGCACAAACATCAGTATGCCGACGATCAGGGGCGGTACGGTATGGATGTTAAAGCTGAATATCAGAGCCTCGAGAGATTGCATTGTCTTGTTTTATCCTAATATGTTCCACGTTTAATCGGAGATAACAACTCCGAAATTTTGCTACAGTATATCATTTTTTCAAGGCCAATGAAATTCGAGCTTGACCTCGTATGCATTTCAAAGGGTGACGGCGATCATGAAGTGATTAAGCCGTAATCCTTATCCGGTCCATGGTGCCCCAGCTTTCAAATATTCGTCTTTAAGGCAAAAAGCGAATGCTTTACTCAGGGTATTGATTTGATATAATAGGCGCGTTTTACGGACACAGCAATCTCGGCTCGAGGAGGTTTGAATGCAAAAAGGAACGAAATTGGCCTTGATGTTTGCGGCCATTCCCTTTATCATGCTGGTTTTTGCTCTTCCGTTGGTCAACCGGATTGAGCCTGTCATCCTGGGTTTTCCTTTTCTTCTCTTTTGGATCCTGGCCTGGGTGGTGCTGACACCGGGTGTTCTCGGTTTGGCCTATCTCTGTGAGAAAAAATACAACGCGCCGGACAAAGGAGAAGACGAGTGAACATCGCGCTGATCATCATCTTCGGCACGATCGTCCTATCGGCCTTTGTGGGGATCTTTGCCGGACGGAAGGTCAAGATGAACCTGGAGAACTGGACAGTGGCCGGCCGCAAATTCGGACTCATCATTATCTGGCTCCTCATGGCCGGAGAGATTTACACGACATTCACCTTTCTTGGAGCCAGCGGTTGGACGTACTCCAAAGGCGCTCCTGCCTATTATATTCTCGTCTACGGTGCGCTGGCCTACACGCTCTCCTTTTTTATCCTGCCCGCCCTGTGGAAGGTGGGCAAACGTCACGGGCTCCACACGCAGCCGGATTACTTCATCAAACGCTATGACAGCCGGTCGCTCGGTATCGTCGTGGCTTTGATTGGCGTCTTTTCCATCATTCCCTATCTTCAGCTCCAGCTGGCGGGTTTGGGATTTATCGTGGAAGTGGCCAGCAACGGAGCCATCGCATCCAACATAGCGATATTGATAGGATTTGTCTTGACCTGTGCCTTTGTCTACACCAGCGGGCTCAGGGGTGCAGCCTGGGTGGCCATCATCAAGGATGTGATGATGATTCTGGCCGTTGGAGTGGTGGGGATCGGAGTGCCCCTCATTTATTTCGGAAGTTTCGGCAAGATGTTCGATGCCATCATTGCCAAAGCGCCTCAACACCTTATTTTCCCCGGGTCTTCGCCGAATATGGATGTGACTTGGGTGATGTCCACGGCTCTCCTGACCGGTTTGGGTTTCTACATGTGGCCTCATGTCTTTGGGTCGGCATTCTCGGCCAAAAGCGACAAGATCATCAAAAGAAATGCCGTCATCATGCCCTTCTACCAAATACCCATCCTGCTAGTCTTCCTGGTCGGGTTCACGGCTTTCCTGGTTTTGCCCGGCTTGGCAAACGGGGACCTGGCTTTTTTGGAACTGGTGAACAAGACCTACCCCGCCTGGTTTCTGGGTTTTGTCGGGGCGGCAGGTGCTGTCACGGCTATGGTTCCATCGGCTATCCTGGTGCTTTTTGCCTCTACGTTGATTGCTAAAAATGTCTATCAGACCGGGTTCAATCCCGGGGCGAGGGAGGAGACAGTCCTACGGCTGTCCAGGCTCATGGTCCTGGTCATCATGGCCTTTGCCCTATTTTTCGCATTCCTCTTTCCCAACGAACTGGTGCCCCTGCTCATTTTGGGGTACGATGGTGTCTGTCAGTTTTTTCCGGGGGTTGTTCTGGGTCTTTTCTGGAAGAGGGTGAGTCGAACAGGGGTGTTCATCGGTCTGATCGCCGGTATTGCCGTGGTTGCCGTTCTCATCCTCAGCGGCAACGATCCCTTCCTGGGAATGAACGCCGGTTTTGTCGGCTTAATCATCAACAGTCTCATCACTTTGGGCATCAGCCTCGGAGCCAAACCCAAAGAGAGTTTGGTTTGAGTGAACGGACAATGGTATCAATTACACATAAATAAAGAAGGAAGGAATTGTGGCGAACCTCAAACAGTTTTCTTTCCCACGCCATCTGATCACTCAAAAAGGATATCTGGATGAGGTGCAGTCACGGTTTATGCTGGTAAAGTTATTCAATAGAATGAAAATGGAGGAAAGGATATGATTGAAGAATTGAAAAAGGATGTGGACAAACTAACGGATCAGATCATAGAGTGGCGGCGGGATTTTCACAAGCATCCCGAGGTAGCCTTCCAGGAGGAAAGGACATCGTCTGTCATAAAGCAATTCTTGGAGAGCCTGGACATCCCTGTCACCATCACCGCCAAGACAGGCCTGAGGGGAATTTTGGAGGGCAAGTCCGGTGGGAAGACCGTCGCTCTCCGGGCCGATATGGATGCCCTTCCTTTGAAGGAAGAGGGGGACAAGCCCTACATATCCCAAAATCCTGAGGCTGCCCACTGCTGCGGTCATGACGGGCACATGGCTATTTTGATGGGAGCCGTGCAGGTGCTCGCCGCGCGAAGGGCCCAACTTGAGGGGAACGTGGTTTTGCTGTTCCAGCCTTCTGAGGAGAGGATCCCCGGAGGTGCCAAACCCATGGTCGAGGAAGGCGCTATGGAGGGCGTGGACGCGGTCTTCGGTCTTCACCTCTGGGCACCGCTTCCTACTGGTAAAGTGGGTATCGTCAAGGGCCCGATGATGGCTCAGCCGGATGATTTCACACTTGTCGTCAAGGGCAGGGGCGGGCACGGCTCCATGCCCCAGCAGACCGTGGACTCCATCCTGGTGGCTTCCCAAATTGTCGTGAATGTTCAGAGCATTGTCAGCCGTAACATCGACCCTCTAAAGCCCGGCGTTGTCTCCTTCGGCACCATCGAAGGCGGGACAATTTTCAACATCATTCCGGCTGAAGTGAAGCTGACCGGCACAGTGCGCTCCTTTGACCATGAAGTCAAGTCCCTGGCGAAAAGACGAATACTGGAGATAGCAGAGGGAACGGCTCAGACATTCGGGGCGACCGTTGAGTTTTCCTATAACGACGGCTACCCGCCCGTTGTCAACGATGAGGACATGGTGGATTTTGTTCTGGAGGTGACCAAAAAAACCTTGGGTGAGGAAAGCATTGCCCCCATCGACCCGGTCATGGGCGGCGAGGATTTTGCCTATTTTCTCCAGGAAGCCCCGGGCGCCTTCCTCTTTCTCGGCGCCGGCGGAGACGACTTCTACCCGCATCACCATCCGGCCTTTGACGTCGATGAGAAAGCCCTTCCGCTCGGCACGCTGCTCATGGCCAGCCTGGCTCTCGAGTTCTTAAAAACCTAGCCTTGTTTGCTTGAAATGCTGAAGAATAGACTTGCAGTCTTTTCTTTTGCATTGAGGTCACATTGAGCCTATTCCTGATAATCACGACGGCTTTTGCCCTGGCAATGGATGCCTTTGCTGTGGCCGTGGGCCTCAGCTTGAATCAGGGTAAACTTATACTGAGACAAAAGCTCAGGTTGTCCCTTTCTTTTGGACTTTTCCAGTTTCTCATGCCAATACTCGGCTGGTGGGCTGGACAGAACATTTTCCGGTATATTGAGCTCTTTGATCACTGGGTGGCGTTCGTGTTGCTCCTTTTTATCGGAGGACGGATGATTTGGGAATCAACGCTTGAAAATTCTCGGGCCAAAGTCCGCAAAACTGATTCTACTGCGGGCTTGTCGTTGCTGGTGCTTTCCATTGCCACGAGTATCGATGCTTTTGCCGTCGGGCTTAGCTATTCCGTGCTAGGCTTTGCCATTTTTTGGCCAGCTGTCATTATTGGGATCGTGGCCTTCGGAATGACGCTATTAGGGACGAAAGTAGGTCCAAAATTTGGGCTTGTCTTAGGCCGAAGCGCCGGATTTGCTGGTGGGCTGGTTTTGATTGGGATTGGCGTCAAGATCCTTTTAGAGCACTTGTGAACTCGAATTTACGTCTTTTGAAATTTCAGAGCAATCTTTCCCAGAGTCTCGTAGAGTAATGGGACGACAATCAATCTGAGAAGTATGGCGAAGAAAAAGCCACCGATATAGACGACAGCCAGCGGCCTGTGGAGTTCTGATCCCGTGGTTTGGATTAAAGCCATAGGCAGAACAGCCACGATCATCACTAAATCCGTCATGATGATCGGCCTGAACTTGATCATGGCGCCCGATATCACAGCTTCTCTCAACGAGAGTCCTTGTTTGCGAAAGTCGTTTATCTTGGCCACGAGGATTATGTCGTTCTGCACGCAAATGCCGAAGAGGGCAATAAGGCCGATTGTCGATGAGACATTCATGGTTTCCCCGGCAATCAGGAGCCCCAGGATTCCTCCCACCAAGGTTGTGGGGATGTTGAGGATGATGAGCGAGGCCTGCCAAATTGATCCGAAGGAGGAGAAGAGAATGACAAAAATGATCAAGATGACGATGAGCATGAGCATCGTGAGGTGTTTCATGGCTCTCTGCTGGCTTTCGAACTGTCCGCCGAAGGTGACAAAGTAACCCGGAGGCAGGTCGACGTTCTCCTCGATTTTCTGCCGGGCTTCATTGACGAAAGATCCGATGTCCCGATTGGTCAGGTTGCAGAGTATGATTTTTCGCCGCATCAGGTTTTCTCGAAAAATTGTCTGCGGTCCTTCACCTCGAGAGATTTCAGCCAGTTGTGAAAGTGGAATCCTCTCTCCGTTGGGGGCATCGACGAGGAGTTCTTTGACCGCGTTTTCGTCACTTCTGTATCTTTGCGGGAGCCGGATGAGGACCGACGTGATCCTGTCTTTTTCATAGACATCGGTCACTTCAATCCCGTTCAAAGCGGTCTCTATGATATCGGCCACCTCACTGACCGGAATACCGAAGCGGGCCAGCTTTTCTCTGTCCAGTTGGATGACCACCTGGGGAATACCCGTTGTCTGTTCGATTTGCAGGTCGGCCACGCCTTCGATTTCCGCCATGACGTTTCTTATGTCTTCGATGAAGTGGTTGAGCTCCTCGAGGTCTGTCCCGAAGAGTTTCACCGAGAGCTCCCCTTCGACTCCGGTCAACATCTCTGCCAGCTTGTTGGCGATGGGCTGCTCAAAAATGTAGGCGATGCCAGGAATTTTATCCAGCTCTTCCCGCATGGCCTGGGTGATTTCATCGAATCCCCTCTCCCGTTCTTCCCGGGGAAGAAGCTCGATGTTGTAGTGGCTGTGATTGACGGGATGGACATGCTCGGACGCCTCCGCCGTGCCGGTTGTCCGGGATACGGATACCACCTCGGGAAATGTGAGGAAAATCTCTTCGATGCGAATTCCCACTTTCATGGATTCCTCTAAAGAAGTTTCGGGGAGCATAACCGTCGAGGCCATAATAGCTCCTTCATCCAGAGGCGGGACAAATTCTTTCCCGAGGAATGTGTATGAAATACCTGCGCCAACGAGCAGGGCCAAAAAAACGGCCAAGATCGCTTTTTTATGCTTTAAAGCCCCTTGCAGCAGGGTGTGGTATTTGCTGGATAAAAATTCAGTGACAGGATTACGCCTATCCTTCAAATGCCGTTCTTTCAGGAATATGGAGCAGAGGACCGGTTTGAGTGTCAGGTTGAGCATCAAAGATCCGAATAAGGCTGCGGCAACCGCGAAGGCCGTCGGCCTGAACATGGCGCCTTCAATTCCCTGGAGCGTGAGCAGCGGCAGGAAGACGAGAATGATGATCAGATTGGCCGAGAACAAATAACTGCCCACATCCTCTGCGGCTTCCCGAGTGAGGTCCAATGTGGGCCCTTGACCCTTTTTTTCTTTGAGGACCCGGAATATGTTTTCGACCATGATGATCGATCCGTTGGCCACTTTGCCGATACCGATGGCCAGTCCGCCGATGGACATGACAGTGAGTTTTATGCCGAAAATATTCATCAGCACGAGCGCGATCAAAATCGAAAAAGGCATGGTGAGCGATGCAATGAGAGAACTTCGCCAGTTCCACATGAAAAACAGCATGACCAGGATGATGAGAATGGCTCCCTCGAGGATGGAAACTTCGACGTGTTCGATGGATTTCAGTATCAGAATCGATTGATCATAAAAATATTTGATGTTTATTTTTTCGGGCAAATCCCTTGCAATCTGACTGAGAGCCTCTTTGACGTTGGCGATAGCCGTCAAAGTGTCCCCTCCGTACTGCTTTTCCACGGTCACATAAACGGCCTCTTGAGCGTTATGGCTCCCCGATTCTCTTCTGAACTTGGGTCCGACGATGACATCGGCCACGTCTCTGACATAAACAGGCACATTGCTCCGGGATGTGATGACAGTATTTTTGATGTGGTCCAGAGTCTCTATTCGACCGATCCCCTTGATGAGCGCTTCTTGAGATTCCTTCATGATGATGCCGCCAGAAAAGTTTCGGTTGCTGTTTTCGATGGCTTCTTTGACTTTGTTGATGGTGATATTGTAGTTTTTGAGCATCTCGGGTTTGAGAAAGACCTGGAACTGCTTGATAAACCCACCCAAATTGATGACAAACGACACGCCTGCGACTCCCTGAAGCCGGTAGCGGATCGTCCAATCGGCGATGGATCTGAGTTCCATCGGATCGGCACCTTCGCCGACAACGGCGAACTCGAATATTTCTCCCATCCTTGAAGAGACCGGGCCAAGGATCGGGGGGGATGTTCCTATAGGAAGGCGTCCTGCAATGAGTTCCAGTTTGCTGGAGACGATCTGGCGGGCAAGATAGATGTCGGTCCCCCAGTCAAACTCGACCGTGACGACAGAATCGCCCGTGGCGGATTCTGATCGCACCCGCGTAACCATAGGGGCGCCGTTGAGGAGGCTCTCCAGGGGGAAAGTGATGAGCCGCTCCACATCTTCAGCCGCCATCCCCGGGTTTTCCGTTATGATATTGACAAGGGGAGCGTTGAGATCGGGGTAGATGTCTTTGGGCATCCGCGTGTAGACGATGACACCCCAAATCGATACAAGAAGAACCAAGAGGATTGTCAGCAGTCTATGTTTTAACGAATACTCGATAACTTTATTTATCATTTCCTATCCTCCGTAAGCAATGCAAAAAACCGTGATGACACGAAACTCTGAGTGTTTTTTGAGTGATAAGGATGTGTGATGAGAAATACACCGTTTGTATCATTCGCAAAATCGTCCATCACGGTGTTGGGCATATTCCCGTTCATGCGGTTTGAGATAAGATCTGAGGGCGGCCGTCATGGTGGATTAATGGACGTGGCCCTTTTTCAAAATTTCATCGTACAGCTTGGACTTGAGTTGAAAATTGCCCTTGGTGACCACCTCATCGCCTGCCATCAGGCCGCGGATGATTTCGACATGGGAATCTTCACTCGCTCCCAACTCCACGAGTTGCGGATAGTACTTGCCATCTTTTTTTATGAAAACGACATGATCGTCTCCATCATCCAGGATGGCCTCTTTGGGTAGCACGAGAGCCTCCTCCTGGTGATTGAGGAAGATCCTGATATCCGCGAACATCCCCGGTTTAAGTTTGTATTTTTCGTTTTGGACTTCTGATCGGACGGTGATCGTGCGCGTTTCCTCATTCAGGATGTCGCTGATGAAACAAATTTCCGCATTGAATCTCTCCCCCGGATAGGCTGGAACAGTAACTTCAACTTTTTGGTCCTCCCTTATCTTGGAGATATCCTTTTCGTAGATCTCAGCGTCGATGCAGAGAATGGTGGGATCCATGATGGTCAAGATTTCAGTTCCCTGATCAATCATGGCTCCGAGTGTGGCGTTGTTTATGGTGATTTTACCGTTGATGGGTGCGTACAGTGAAATGACAGGGTTCACCTGATGCGTCTCGGCAATTTCTTTGACCTGAGTCTCGTTGAAACCGAGGACATGGAGTTTCTTCTCTGAGGCGTTCAAACTGGCCTGGGCAACCTTGTATCCGGATTCGGCGGCCAGGAAATCTTTCTGAGCTCCGACTCCTCTTTCGAACAACCTTTTCTGTCGTTCATAATTGACTTTAGCCAGTTCAAAATCAGCCTGCGCTTTGTAAAAGTCGGATTTGGCTGTGCCCACTTCTTCGCTCTGGAGTGTGATGAGCTTCTGGCCTGTCTTAACCCAATCGCCGATGCGCACGTGTATTTCAGAAATTCGCGCAGGAAAAGCATAGCTGACAATCGCTTTCCGGTAGGGATGCTCCAGAACTTTTCCCATGACCGGCAGTGTGGATTTAAGGGGCTTGCGGGCGGCTTTGACCGTCTCTATGCCGATAACACTTTGTTCATCCTCTGTGAGCTCGATGATATCGGTGGGCTCCCAAACCCGGGCCCTTCGGTCATAGTTTTTTCGTGCAATCCCTCTTCCCACGGCTTGACGCCCTTCTCCGGGTCTTTTTTGGTGTCCGGCAGGACTCTCAGCATCGTGCAGGCGCTCTTTGACAGAGGTTCCCTTGCCACGATGGGAGGCGTTTTCCTGTCTCCGGCAGCTCCCGAGCAGCCCGAGGAGCCCGATAATGAGCCAGAGGCAGATGAATTTATTTGTTTTTGCTTTGATCATTTTTTTCTCCTTCCAAGGAATAACCGACGGACAGCTCCAGTGCGGCCAGCGAAACGTCGTAATAGAACAGGGCATCGGCGTAGGATTGCCGTGCTTCGAGAAGAGTCCTGCGGGCATCGATGAGCTCGATACTTCCGATTTCTCCTTCCTGGTAGCTGAAGGAGAACATGTTGTAGACCTCTTCGGATTGCTCCAGGATCTCTTCTTCGTAAAGCTGGATCTGATTTTCCGCCGCTTCGGCCACTGTGTACGCTTCCTCCACTTCCAGATGGATGGTGTTGACGATGTGTTCGGCCTCCTTTTGGAGGGCATTGATATTGGCCGCCGCTTCAGCGATTTCTCCCTTTGCCGGCTGCCAGAAAAAGAGGGGCACATTGAAGGACAGCGTGAAGTCCCAAAAAGTCCCCTCGCCCTCGATTCCATGACGGTTAAGACCAATTTCAAAGTCGGGGAGATAGCTCATGTTCGCCACTTTTTTTTGGAGCCGCTCGCGTTCGAGGTTGAAATTGACACGTCGCATTTCCGGCCGGAACGATAGAGCTTTCTGTTTCAAAGACCCTAGGTCAAGTTTCACCGTCTCTCTCTTTAAATCGCCCCGAACGACAAGCGGGGCATATTTTTTTCTTGCCAGCAGAAAATTAAGCGTGGCTTTGGCCAGCCGGACATCGTTTTTCGCGACACGAACCTCATTGGCCGCTTTGGATGCTTCGACTCGTGCTCTCAAGACTTCGACTTTGGCCACATCGCCCGCATCGAATTTGAGCTCGGCCTTTTGGAGAAAATCTTTGGCGAGTTCCAAGTTCTGCTGGAGATACTTCAGTTTTTCATCGGCAAGCAACAGCCCGTAGAAAGCCTGTTTCACCCGGAAGGAAATGTCCAGTTTGAGCAGATCGATTTCAGCCAGCAATGCGTTGGCATCCTGTGTGGCGATTTTTCCACGGAGTGATCTTTTTCCCGGAAAGTCAAAAGCCTGGCTGATGCCTATATAGTACTCTCCGGAATCCTTGAAGTTTAGGAATGAGGGCTGCAAATCATTGTCCCAACTGATCGAGGGCTGGTAGAAGGCCTTTGCCTGATGGACTCTGGCCTGGGCTGCCTTGTATTGCTGCAGGGATGATTGGATGAGCGGATTCTGCTCGAGCGCGATGGAAAGACAGTCATCCAGAGTCAGAAGGTCTTCTTGTTCTGCTTGGGCCCAGAGGAAACCAATACCGATCATCAAGAACATGACTGGCAGATACACAGTTTTTATCTTCATCCGACCTCCTTCTGTTAGTAGTGTACATAATTTGATAGAAAAGGGAATGATTGGAGGAAAAAATTACGCTTGCGGAGGAGCCCGAGAATTGGGCCTGACACTGATGAGATAGTTGTGATGAACGATCTCGAAGATTTTTAGGATTTCCAAGAGGATAAGTTGAGGCAGCAGAAAGAAGTTGATGGGGCATGTGGCGATAGTGGAGTTCTGGAAATGGCAGGCAGGACAAGAATTTCCTGACTGCGGGCCTTTCTCCGTGTGATAGTAATTAATGAAAAGGGTTGTCAGGAGAAAAAATAGAAATAAAACGAGGCTGCAATATGTCTTAGGTATTCTTTTCATTAAGTCACTACAAAAGTATACTATACGCAAAACATCGAAAGATAGTCAAATTTTAAAGTCATCAATGAAAGCTGAACGCCCTGTTTGAACAAGCGCTTTCACGAGAAAAGGGAAGACAGAAAGTCAATGTAGAAGTTGTTGTCTCTGTGGGAACAGTTCTCAAGGAATTCAGTTCACGGCGTCAAAATAGGTGTCGACGAGAATTTTTATTCTCTCGATATTCTTGCCTTCTGCTTTATCTCCTATCTTTATAATGTAACAATCTTTCAGAGAATAGCCGGCCATTTTCATGGCTGTCCATCCG
>Ga0180434_10005513_pt1 | contig 14870 bp, 6 predicted proteins | sample SS_ome_7_FD_132453 | JGI IMG/M metagenome (GOLD analysis project Ga0180434, IMG submission 132453) | Hypersaline lake sediment archaeal communities from the Salton Sea, California, USA - SS_1_D_2 metaG | ecosystem: Environmental > Aquatic > Non-marine Saline and Alkaline > Hypersaline > Sediment...
ATGCTGTACGTGGCGGCCGACTGGTGGATTGCAATTCCGATGGACGCTCCGTGCCACTACACGCCGCGTTCCGAATGTATTCGCTGCCATCAGAAAGAGACCGACGCCTGGGCCGGCTCCGACCATGATCGGGCGATGGACCACGCCACCGAAGAGACCGTCTTGGGCGACTTCAACGACCGGGAGTTTACCCACTTCGGCACGACCTCGCGGCTCTTCCGCAAAGACGGCCGCTTCATGGCCCATACGGACGGCCCCGACGGCCGCGTGCAGGACTTCGAGGTCGACTACGTCTTCGGCGTTCGTCCGTTGCAGCAGTATCTGGTCAGCTTTCCCGACGGCCGGGTGCAGTGCCTGCCGATCACCTGGGATACGGAAGAGAAGCGGTGGTTCCACCTCTACCCGAACGAGCCCATTCCGCACAACGACCCGCTGCACTGGACGCGGCCGCTGCAGAACTGGAACTACATGTGCGCCGAGTGCCACTCGACGGACCTCCGGAAGAACTACGATTTGAAGAGCGATACGTACCACACGACCTGGACGGAGATCGACACGAGTTGCCAGGCTTGCCACGGCCCGGGCAGCCGGCACGTGGAACTTTCCGATGCAAAGAGTCTCTTCTGGGACCGCCGCCTCGGCTACGGGCTGACGGTGAAGATGAAAGACGCCGAGGACTCGCGGGTCGAGATCGAGACCTGCGGCCCGTGCCACTCCAGGCGGCGGATCGTCTACCCCGGCTTCCAGCCGGGGCGGAAATTCCTCGACCATTACATGCCCGAGTTGCTCGATAGCGACCTCTATTACGCTGACGGGCAGATTCTCGACGAGGACTACGTCTACGGGTCGTTCATTCAGAGCCTGATGTACCGCAAGGGGGTCCGCTGCACCGATTGTCACGATCCGCACACCGCGCGGGTCAAATACGCCGACCCAAAGGGCCCCTGGCGACAACCGATCGACAACCGGCTCTGCACCGACTGCCATATGGGTACTCACCCGGCCGGGCAGTACGATACCCCGGCCCACCACCATCACCCCGACTCGAGCCAGCCGGGCACGAAGTGTGTGGATTGCCACATGCCCGAGACGACCTACATGGTGGTCGACCCTCGGCGCGACCATAGCATGCTGATTCCGCGTCCCGATTTGACGATCGACCTGGGCATCCCGAACGCCTGTAACGGCTGCCACAACGACGAGTCGAAGGGGGAAACGCCCGAGTGGGCCGAAAAGACGCTCCGCCAATGGTACGGCGAGCGAAAAGGCCCCAAGCATTTCGCCCACGCCATTGCCGCCGGGCGCGCGGGAAAGCCCGAGGGGCGAGGACTTCTCGAGGACGTGCTGCGGCGGAAGGACCTGAGTGCGTCGGTCCGGGCCAGCTCGATGCTGCTGTTGTCGCGGTATCCCGATCCGGCCGGACATAAGGCCGTGCTCGACGGCCTGCGAGATCCCGAGGGCCTGGTCCGCGCGGCTGCGGTCCGCGGCCTCGAAACGCTCAGCGAGGACGTGCTCTGCCGGTGGCTGCCGCCGCTGCTGGAGGACCCGATCCGCGTGGTGCGGACCGAAGCGGCCCGATTGCTCAGTCGGGTGTCGCGTTACCGGTTTAGTGCCGCCCAGCGTCAGGCCTTCGACCAGGCGCTCGAGGAATATATGACCGGACAGCAGAGCCTCGACGACCAGCCGGCGGCACATCTGAACATGGCGGTGGTCTACACGAACCTCGGCCAGATGGGGAAGGCCGAGCAGTCCTACCTGACGGCGTTGCGACTGGAGTCGGCCTTCGTGCCGGCGCGGCTGAATCTGGCGATGTTCTACAACCAACAGGGCCGTCATGCGGAGGCGGAAACGCAGTTGCGCGAAGCGATCGAGTATGAACCCGACCTGGCCGAAGCCCACTATTCGCTGGGTTTGCTCCTAGCCGAGCAGGAGGGGCGGCTCGACGAGGCGGCCGAGCAGTTGGCCAAGGCGGCGGAATTGGCCCCGGACAACGCCCGGATCCACTACAACCTGGGGCTTGCCCAGCAGCGGCTCGAGCGGCCCGAGGCCGCCGAGAAGGCGTTGGCGACCGCCTACGAGCTGGCGTCAGGAAATCCCGACTTCCTGTACGCCCTGGCGGTGCTCTATGTCCAGCAGGAGCGTTGGGCCCGGGCGGTGGCCTGTGGCGAGGAGTTGGTCCGGCGTTGGCCGTCCGATCCGCGTTATCGTGCGCTGCTGGAGCACGCGAAGCACGAGGCGCCGTAGCGATTTGCCGAGCGCATTTCTCCGGGGATGGCGCCGAGTACTAAACGTGCGTTCACGTGCCCTAGGCAGGGCATCGCCCCCGATTCCGCGGCGATTTTTTCCTCCTGTCGGCTTTGGCACTTGACGCCGGGAGCGTAGACCGGTAAACCCCTATTTTGCCCCCTTGACCGGTCTGGTGCGCAGTGCAATGTTGACAGGTCGAGGGCCGCGAATTTCAAGACGCCAAGGACCCAGAGCAGCGGGGGCCGCCGCAACGATCCGAGGACGTGGTCCGCATCACAGACTTTATTGTTACCGAGGGCAAAATGATGCTATTGGAATTGGAAATTGCTCGATCAACCGCCTGCGCGACCGATCCCGACCTGACATTCGGGCAGCCCGAAATCAGAACACCGCCGGGGTTCTGCAGCGCTGACTTCGACGAAGAAGACGACTTTGACGACTTTGACGACGACGACTTTGACGACGACTTCGATGATGATTTTGAGGAGGATTTCGACGACGATTTCGACGACGATGAGTTGGACGACGATCCACTCGACGCGGACGACGAGGCGTTGGAAGACGACCTCGACGAGGATGATGAGGACGAGGACGAGTTCGAGGACGACGAGGAAGAGCTCTGAGCACGGCTGAGCGGTTTGCCGAGTCGCTCTCCATTGCGGTGTATACTTGCCAAACGCCCCGGGAAGGCGTTCCCGGGGTGTTTTCGTTGCCCACCAATACCGACCGTTGCGTGGTTCAAGGCAAGCAGTGTCGGTTGCGGCAGGTCAAAGCCATCTATCCAAGAGGGAGAAGATCCATGCACGAATTGGCCGGGCAAGTGGCGGAGGCTGTGGGAGTTATCCGCCAACAGTGGTCGGGCAATCCCCGCGCGGGCATTATCCTGGGCACCGGGCTAGGGAGCGTCGCCGGAGAGATCGAGGTCGAAGCCCAGTTCGACTATGAGTCCATACCCCATTTCCCGCGATCCACATCCGTCGGCCATACCGGGCAACTCGTCTGCGGACGGCTGCAAGGCCTGCCGGTGGTGGCCATGGAAGGACGGTTTCACGCCTACGAAGGCTACACCTATCAGCAGATCACCTTCCCCGTTCGCGTCATGCGGGCGTTGGGGGCCCATCTGCTGATCGTCTCGAACGCCTGCGGCGGCATGAACCCGCAGTTCGCCCTCGGCGACATCATGGTCATCGAGGATCATATCAACCTGATGACTGGCAATCCGCTGATCGGCGTGAACGACGACGCGCTCGGGCCCCGGTTCCCCGACATGAGCCAGCCCTACGACCCGACCCTGATCGACCAGGCCCTGGAAATCGCGCGGCGGGAGAACTTTCCCGCCCACAAGGGTGTCTATGTGGCCGTGACCGGGCCGAATCTGGAGACCCGGGCCGAATATCGCTTCCTGCGGACCATCGGCGCCGATGTGGTCGGCATGTCGACCGTGCCGGAAGTGATCGTCGCGGTCCACGGCGGCATGCGGGTGTTGGGCCTTTCGGTCATTACCGACATGTGTCTGCCCGACGCGTTGACGCCCGCCGATATCCACGAGATCCTTGCCGTGGCCGCCGGGGCCGAGCCGAAACTGCGGAAGCTGGTCCTGGGTGTGCTCGAGCACGAAGCCGGGTAGCGTTCGTAGTTCCGCCTAATGAGCTTTGACGAACAAAACGGGTAATGCCATTTAGCGGCCAGACAGTCCAGCCGTCAGTCCCGCGCAGGCGGGAACCCAGCCGAGTGCCGGTTCCCGCTGGGTTCCCGCCTGCGCGGCAGTGACGGTTAGCTTGCGCTTTTTGCTCGTCAGAACTCATTAGGCGGCGATGAGCGGATTCACCGGTCTAAATACCATAACAATCCCCCGGCACCATGCGGCGTCCATGTCGTCTTCCACCCCAAGTTGACTCCCATGTTCCAACCCGTCGAAAGCTCCGTCTCCTTCCCTAAGCTCGAAGAATCGATTGTTCGCTTCTGGAACGATCGACTGATCTATGAGAAATCGCTCGACGCCCGGGCCGGCTCGCCCGCGTTCGTCTTCTATGAAGGCCCGCCGACGGCCAACGGCCTGCCGCATCCCGGCCATTGCCTTACCCGGGCGATCAAGGACCTGTTCCCGCGGTACAAGACCATGCGGGGATACCGCTGCGAGCGCAAGGCCGGCTGGGATACGCACGGCTTGCCGGTCGAGGTCGAGGTCAGCAAGGAACTGGGCATCCACAGCAAGGAGGAAATCGAGCAATACGGGGTCGAGCCGTTCATTCGCCTTTGCGTCGAAAGCGTCTTCCGCTACACGCAGCAATGGGAACACCTCACCCAGCGGCTCGGATTCTGGATCCATCTCGATGAAGCCTACGTCACCTACCACCAAAGCTACGTCGAGAGCGTCTGGTGGGCGCTGAAGAACCTGTTCGAACGCGGACTGCTCTACCAGGGACACAAGATCGTCTGGTGGTGGGCCCAGGGCGGCACCGCGCTGAGCAGCGGCGAGGTGGGCCAGGGCTACCGGGAAGTGGCCGATCCGAGCGTTTACGTCCGCTTCCCGCTGGTCGACCGGCCGGAGACCGACCTGCTGGTATGGACCACCACGCCCTGGACGCTTCCGAGCAACCAGTTCGCGGCCGTCAAACCGGAACTGGAGTATGCCGTTGTCCGGTTCGAGGGCGACCCGCGACGGCTAATCCTCGCGTCGGCTCTGGTCGAGCAGGTGGCCGCAAAGGCGAAGAAGGAGTTCACGATCGAGTCGACCCTTCCCGGCCGCGAGCTGCTCGGTTGGCGCTATGTGCCGCCGTTCGACGACTATTACGCCCAGGACGCCGACACCCAGGGCGAACTCCGCGAAGGCGGCCGTCAGCATGTGGCGTGGCGCGTCGTGCCGGCCGACTTCGTGACGACCGACACCGGCACCGGCGTCGTCCATCAGGCACCGGCGTTTGGCGAAGTCGACTACGACGTTTTGGCCGCCGAGCAGGCGCGATTCGTCGAGGGTCAGGGGCCGACGCTGATCTGTGCGGTCGCGCCCGACGGCACCTTCACGGCCGACGTGCCCGACTACCAGGGTCGCTGGGTCAAGGAGGCGGATCGCGACCTCACCCGCGAGATGAAAGCACGCGGGCTGCTGTTCCATCAGGAGCAGTACGTCCACGACTACCCGTTCTGCTGGCGGGCGGAGCAGGACCCGTTGATCCAATATCCTCGGCGAAGCTGGTTCATTCGCACCACGCAGTTCCGCGACCGGATGCTGGCGAACAACCAGCAGATCAATTGGCTGCCCGAGCACATCCGCGACGGCCGTTTCGGCAACTTCCTCGAAACGAACGTCGATTGGGCCCTTTCCCGCGAACGTTACTGGGGAACGCCGCTGCCGATTTGGGTCTGCGACCAGACGGGCCATAAGGAAGCGATTGCCAGCTACGAGGAGCTTCTGGCGAAGCCGGGTGTCGAGGGGACCGAGGTCTGGGAGAAGGCCAAAAAGGAGCATCCGGAGCTGCCCGACCATTTGCGCGTGCATAAGCCGTATATCGACGCGGTCACCTACGACTCGCCGAAAGCGCCTGGCGCGCGGATGCGGCGGGTCACCGAGGTAATCGACTGCTGGTTCGATTCCGGCGCCATGCCCTTTGCCCAATGGGGGTATCCGCACATGCCGGGCTCCGAGGAGCGTTTCAAAGCCCAGTTCCCCGCCGACTTCATCAGCGAAGCCATCGACCAGACCCGGGGATGGTTCTACAGCCAACTGGCCATCAGCACGCTGCTGTTCAGCGCCGAGGCGGCCGGCGACGACGACCCGGCCACCTGCCAGGTCGTCTACCCCCATCCGTTTCGCAACTGCATCGTATTGGGGCTGATGCTGGGCGAGGACGGCGGCAAAATGTCGAAGAGCAAGCGGAACTACCGCGAGCCGAACGAAATCTTCAACCGCTACGGCGCCGACGCCCTGCGCTGGTACTTCTTCTCGAACCAGCCGCCGTGGACCTCGATCCGCTACAGCGAACAGGCCATCAAAGACACGATCCCCGAGTTCCTCCTGCGGCTCTGGAACGTGTACAGCTTCCTAGTGATCTACGCGAACATCGACGGCTTCAACCCGGCCGAATCGATTACCGGCGACGCCGACCAGCTTGGGCCCGAGGTGCTGGCCCGGGGCAAGGGCTACCGGCCGGTCGACCAGCGCGGCGAGTTGGACCGGTGGTTGCTGAGCGAGTTGAACCGCGTGTCGGCTGATATGATCGAACGGATGGACGCCTACGACAACTTTGCCGCCTGCGCCCGGCTGAGCGAGTTCGTCGACGCGTTGAGCAACTGGTATGTCCGCCGCAGCCGCGACCGGTTCTGGAGCAGCGAGCCGACGGCCGACAAGGCCGACGCCTACTGGACGCTCTACGAGTGCCTGTTGTCGACCTGCAAGCTGATCGCGCCGTTCGTGCCGTTTTTGGCCGAGGCGATGTGGCAGAACCTGGCCGTGGCCGCCTTCGAAGGGCGTACGGTCGAGAGCGTCCACCTGTGCGATTACCCCAGCGGCCATCCGTCGGCCGTTGACCAGACGCTCTCCGAGCGAATGGCGCTGGTCCGGGAGATCGTCTCGCTCGGCCGCAGCGCCCGAATGGGCGCGAAGCTGAAGGTCCGCCAGCCGTTGGCCCGGGTTGAGGTCGTTCTGGCCGATGCGGACCATCAGCCGTGGCTCGAAGAACACGCCGGGTTGATTTGCGACGAGTTGAACGTCAAGCGGGTGGAGTTCATCCAGCAGGCCGACCAGTACATCAGCTACACGGTCCTGCCCGACCTGAAGCGGCTTGGCCCCAAGCTTGGCAAGCGGCTCAAACCGCTGCGCGAGCAACTTGCAGCGGCCGACGGTGGCAAGCTGCTGGCCACGCTGGAGGCGGAAGGCCGGCTGGCCTTCGAGCTGCCTGACGGCCCCGTCACGCTCGATCGCGACGATATCCAAATCCGCTTGCAGGCCAAGCAGGGTTGGGCGGCCGCCCAAGGGCATGCGTGTGTGGTGGTGCTTTCCACTGAACTGACCGACGCGTTGATCGCCGAGGGGCTTGCCCGGGAGTTGGTTCGCGTGGTCCAGGACCAGCGCAAGGCGATGGGCTGCGAATTTACCGACCGGATCGCGATTGGTGTGGAAACCCCTTCAGAGGAGCTTCGTCGGGCGATCGAGCAGTTTGCCGACTACATCCAGGGCGAAACCCTGGCCGTCCGACTCCAGCAACAGCCACTTGACGATGCCGAGCTGCTCGAAACCAATCTCGCCGATCATCCGATCGCGCTGACAGTGAGGGTCGTTTCAGCTTGAACGACGGCTTCTCGATATTCCTGCATTTCGCTTCACGACATAATACAATCGAGACCATGCAGTGTATCGCCCGGCTGGCCCCTTCAGGCAGCAGCGTCTTCGGCTTCCGTGAAACGATATATTGAGGGAACTTGCAACTACTGAGATGCAGACCACAACAACCTCCGAAATGAACCCCGGCATGTCGTATCGCCCTCTCCACCCAACCGCGGCCTTGCTCGGCATGCTCGTTTTGGCTTTTGCCTCGTCCTTGGCCTTGGCGGCGGACCCGGTCGAATTCGCGGTCCACCGCATCGGCGAGTTTCGCGGCGAGGCGTGCGGCGTGGGCGATTTCACGGGCGACGGGAAGCTCGACATCGTCGCCGGCCCCTATATCTACATCGCCCCTGATTGGAAGCCCTGGAAATATCGCGAGTTGAAAGGCGAAGTCAACGAACAAGGCAAAGGCTACCACTGGGACTTCGGCAATGTGCCGCTGGACGTCGACGGCGACGGGCGGCTCGATGTCGTCTCCTGCGACTGGTTCCAGAAGTGTACCGATTGGTACCGCAACGTCGGGCCCGACGGAGGACTTTGGCCGCGGACGGTCATCGCCGAGGGGCTCAACCACGAGTGTATTTCGCTGGTCGACATCGACGGCGACGGAGTGGCCGCCGAGATCCTCCCACACATCAAGCCGACACACTGGTATGAACGCATCAAAACCGCCGATGGCAGCTACCGGACGGCGACGCATGTGGTTTCCAAGAAGCCGCTCGATTTTGGCGGCGGGGTGGGCGACATCAACGGCGACGGGCGCCCGGACATTGTGCGCCCCGGCGCGTGGTACGAGGGCCCGGTCGATCCCCGCACCGCCGAGTGGATCGAGCACCCGCTTGCCTTGGGCGGTCTGGAGGAGGGAAAGTCGGAGCACACGCCCGAGATCCTGGTGGTGGATGTCAATGCCGACGGCCGCAACGACATCGTTACCAGTTCGGCCCACCGGTACGGCATTTTCTGGTACGAGCAGGTCCGCGACGGCGACTCGATTTCGTGGAAGCGGCATGTGATCGACGACACCTGGAGCCAGGCCCATAGCCTGGCGCTGGCCGACATCGACGGTGACGGCACCCCCGACCTGGTCACGGCCAAACGCTGGCTTGCCCACAACGGCAACGACCCCGGCTCGGACGAGCCGCTGCGGGTCCACTGGTATGGCTTGAAGCGAGGGCCCAAGCCGCAATGGACTCGGCACGTCATCTCGTACGACCAGGGCATCGGCTCAGGGATCAACCTCTGCGCGGTCGACATCGACGCCGACGGCGACCCCGACGTCGTGGTTACGGGCAAATACGGCGGGCCTGTGTTGTTCGAGAACCAGCGCAGCGGTCTATGACGCCTTGCCGCGGCACCAGGGCCAGGTCATCGCGGCCCAAATCGCGCAAGCCAACGCCGCGCCGACCAGCACGTAGATCGGATGAGGGCCAAGGTAGTCCAGCAGCGTCGGCACCTTGGGCTTCGCGTTGAGATACATGTAGTTCGTGTCGGCAAGCCGATTGAAGAGAAAGAGGCCCGTTGCATAGGCAGCCGTTACGACGAGGATCATCCGGTACAGCCGCCAGCTCGGGCGCAGGCCGACTCCCCACGTGAGGTAAGCCGCCGAGACGACAACCAGGCCGTGTTCGAGGTAGAACAGCAGGAAGTAGATGTGCGGGAAGCCGAAGCCTAGATCGGGGGTTAGCATCGCCAGAGCGGTCATGGTCAACGCCCAGTAATAGACTATGGCGAACGCCCATCTCCCATGCGTCCACAGCGCGAAGACGGCAATGATTGCGGCGATGTCGCAGATTTGCAGCGGCAGGGAGTATCGCAGGTCCCAATTCCGCGGCAGCAGCAGCGCCACCCGGATCGGCACTTGTGTGACCAGAAGCATGATCGCCAGGGCCCTGCTCGCGCGGAGTTGCCACGGCGAGCCGCGCAATAGGCGTCCCGCGTAGGCCATCCCGGCTGCCAGAATTACAAACAGCGTCAGCGTTGCCAGGTGCGCCGTGCCGAATGGAAGGAACGGCGTCTCACGCCATAGCCACTTCATGTGCAATCCCGTTTGATGCCCCCCCTATCGCCACTTGCTAAACGGCGCCCTCCGCCGTCGGGGTGTCGCCGCGAACCGCCTGCCGGACCGGCTTGACGCCGAAGGTCTCGACGAGGATGGCGTACAGTGCCGGCACGACGAGCAGCGTTAGCAGCGTGGCGACGATCAGGCCGAAGATCATGCACCAGGCCATGCCTTCCCAAAGCGGCCCGCCGGCGATAGCTAGGGGTAGCAGGCCGCCGATGGTTGTGGCCGTGGTGAGAAAGATCGGCAGCAGCCGCTGCTTGCCCGCCTCGACCAGGCAGCCGCGGAACTGCTCGCGCGTCAGACCGCAAATTGATCCGGTTTCGTCGGACTTCTCGGCGGCGTCCTGGATGAGCATGTCGGCGAACTCGATGAAGATGATGCCGGTGTTCAGCACGATGCCGAACAGCGACAGGATGCCCAACTGCGGCATGAAGCCCAGGGCATTGCCGGTCAGCCACAGGCCGGGCAGTGCGCCGATCAGCGCCAGCGGCAACGTTGTCAGGATAATCAGCGGCTTGGCCCAGCCGTTGTATTGAATCACCAGCAGAAGCACGATCAGCAGCACCGAGATGCTCAGGCTGACCGCGAGCTGCTCGCTGCCCTCCTGGGAATCTTCCAAGGACCCGCCAACCTCGATGCGATATCCGGTCGGCAGTTCGGCTTCGAGCCGAGCCATTTCGGGCGACTTCATCACGCGTGTGACAACGTCATTTCCGCTGGCCCAAGGCTCGACCTGCGAGCGGACCTCGATCGTGCGGTTCAGATCGCGCCGGACGATGGTCGACGGTTCCCAGCGGGGCTCGACCTTGGCGACGGCGCTCAACGGCACCTTGCCCAGATTGCCTTCGACGAACGCCGTGCGCAGCGGTTCGAGCGAGCCGCGCTGCTCGGGCCGCAGTCGCAGGTAGACCGGCACCAGGTGGTCGCCTTCGCGGAAGGTGGTCAGGTAATGGCCGCTGAAATAGGTGTTCAGCGTCTGGGCGATCATCGCGTTGGTCACGCCCGCCAGATTGGCCTTGTACTCGTCGACGTCGATCCGAAGCTGGTAGCCCATCACGCCCCACGAGTCGTTCACGTCCCAGGTGTCCGGGTCGTTGCGAACGAGCGTCTTCACGCGGTCGGCATAGCTGCGCAGCGTCTTCCTATTGGCCAATCCCGGGCCGATGACACGAATCTCGACCGGATCGGAAGACGGCCCCAGGAAGAGTTCCCGAGGAACGACCCGGGCGCCGACGACCGGATCAAGGCCCAGCGAGGCATCGCCCCGTTCGGCGATCTCGCGCAGCCGCCTGGCGAGTTCCGGCGTGAAACGGCCATCGCTCGTGCGGACGAGGATTTCGGCGAAATTGGGTTTGCGCGACTCGGGGTCCCAACTCAAATACCATCGCGCCCCGCCACCGCCGACCATCGTGCGCATCGCGCGGATCTGCTCGATCGGTTCGCCGTGCTTATCCTTCGCGGGACTCAGACGCTGGAGGATCTGCTCGACCTGGCGGGCCGCGGCGTCGGTCTGCTTGATCGTCGCGCTCTCGGGCAGCCAGACCTCTACGGCGAACTGGTCGCGGATGTCCTTCGGGAAGAACTCCGAGCCGACCGGCAGCATCAACGCGCCGATCAACAGCATGACCGCAATGCCGACGGTCACAAACTTCGCCCGCAGTGCCCCATGGACCACAGCGCGGAAGCCGCGGTCGAACGGGTCGCCGTCGCCGCTGCTGCCGCGCGACAGAAGCTTGTTCATCAGCCACGGCAGCGGCGCGCTGGGCCGCGACGGGTCCTTCGGCGCCCGAATGAATGCGGCCGCCAGGATCGCGCAGAAGGTCATCGCCAGCACCCAACTGATCAGCAGGGTTGTCGAGAGCGTCACCGGCAGGCTGTAGATGTATTCGCGCTTGCTGCCGATCAGCCCGATGAGCATCGGCGCGAAGGCGGCCACGGTCGTGAGCGTGCCCATCAACACCGCGCCGGAAAGCTGGCGGCAGCCGGCCACCGTGGCGGTGATCGGGTCCATGCCGGCGATCTGGTTCGCCCGCGACTGGTCGCAGACCTGCACCGCGTTGTCGACCAGCAGCCCCAGCGCGATGATGATCGAGGCGAGCGAAATCTGCTCGAGCTGCACGCCGAACAGCGTGATCAGCGCCAAGGCGGACAGCACCACCAGCGGGATATTGGCCGCCATGACGGCCGCCGATCGGAACCCAACGACCAGATAGACGACGATCACAACGATGATGATGGCCCCGATCACGTTGCCGACGACCTGCTGGATCTTCGCGTTGACGTTCTCCGACTGGTCGGAGACGGGCTTCACGCCGATATCCGCCGGGATGCTCTGTTCGACCTCGTGCATCTGCTTGACGCGTGCTTTGGCCGCGTTGCAGATGGCGACGATATTGGCCCCTGATTTCATCGTCAGGGCGACGACCACGGCTGGTCGCGAGGTGTGGGCGTCGGCGAAGCGGCAGATCAATTGCCGTGGTTCCTGATAGCGACGGTCGACGTTCAGGCTCAGGTCCTTCAGGGTGACCGGCCGCCGATGGTCGTCGTCTCCGGCCATGCCGGCGATGATCGATTGCATCTCCTCGACGGCGTCGAATTCTCCGCCCGGCTTCACCGAGAATCGGCCGACATCGGTATCGATGGTGCCGCCGGCGGCCACGATGTTCCGCTGGCTGGCTAGCTTCTGGATCTGGTCGGTCGTCAAGTTCAGTTGCGACCAGTTGGCCAGGTCGGTCTCGATATAGATGGCCTCCTCGACCACGCCAAACTGCTCCGACTTGGCCACGCCGGGCAGCAGCCGCAACTCGTCCTTAATCCTCTCGGAGATGATGTCCAGCTCGCGCAGCGTGTATTCGCGACCGGGTTGGATGGCCGTCTCGTTCGGCAGAGGCGTCTGGTAGACGGCGAACAGGATGATCGACGTGTCGCCGAACTCGTCGTTGACGTCCGGCTCGATTCCCGGCTCGGGCATCTCGATCCGCTTGATCCGGGCGCGGACCTTGTCCCAGACGTTGTCGATGCTCGCCGGCGACACCGTCTCCTCGGCGTCAACGTAGATGGTCGACATCCCGGCCGTGGTCGTTGAGCGGACGATATCGACCTCGTCGATGCGGTCGACCGCCTCCTCCAGCGGCTTGGTGATCAGTTCTTCGACCTTCACCGCCGGCGCCCCAGGCCAGAGGGTCGTGATCGCGCAGGTGCGAACCGTGTACTCGGGATCCTCGCGCCGCGGCATGGTCGCCACCGCGGCCAGCCCCCAGACCATCAGCAGGCCGGCCGCGGTGAGCACGATCGGCCGATACTTCATCGCCAGCGCGGCAGGGTTCATCGGCCGGCCTCCTGCTGCTCGACGATGTTGATCGGTTCACCGTCGACCAGCAGCAGCGCCCCGCCGGCGACCAGCGACATGCCGTCGCGAAGCGGCCGTTCCCCGACGGCTTCGATCCGGCGAAGCGTGTCGACTTCGTCCAGCGCCCTCACCTCGATACGCCGGGCAACAGCCCCTTGGTCGGTCGACTCGGCCGCGAACACGTATTGCCGGCCGGTGTTGGTCGCCATGAGATTGGCCGGCACGTAGAAGCCGGGCGGCACCGGGCGACCCCGCAGGGCGATCTCCACCACCTCGCCGGGGCGCAGCAGCCAGCGCTCGCGTTCGAAGAGCATTGCCCCGCCGCGGAAGGTAGACGCGTCGATGCCCTCGGGATAGACGACCTTGCCGGCCACCAGGTCGGCGTCCGTATTGAGTTGCTCGCCCTCGGCAAGGCTGAACTCCCGGAAGGACCAGACGCCCATGAAAGGCAGCATGCGGTCGCCGAGGTTGATGCGGACCTTGGTCACCTCGAGCTTGGCGCTGGTCTGGTCGGCCAGGCTGGTCACATCCCGATTGGTGATCTTCCATAGCAATGGGCCCTGGTCGTCGGTTTGGATCGACTCCTTCTCGATGAACAGGGCGCTGTCGGCGTCGGGAAGTCGCGTCACGACCCGCCAGATATTCTGCGTCTTCACGAGCGGCTCGCCCTGCATGTCGTCGGGAATCCGCGTTTGCATCAGCCGATTTCGGGCAAGCAGGGTGACGGTGAACGTCCGGGTTTGCGGGTCGGCCACCGGGTCGATGATGTAGACCGTGGCTGTCAATTGCTCCGTCGTGCCGTCGGGCTGTGGAACGACCACCGGAACCATTTCGCGGTAGTCCATCGCGCGGGCCGTGTCGGCGGAGACCTCGAACTCGATGGCAATCGGATCGAGCATCTGCAGCGTCAGGACCGGTTGACCACGCTCGAGGTAGGCGCCCGGCACGGCGTGGACGTCGGCGACCTGGCCGTCGTAAGGGGCGAACAGGCGGCAGTCGGCCACGTCGCGCTCGGCTTCGACCTGCGATTCGCGAAGCTCGTTCACCTGGGCGTCGATCGCGCCTAGCTCGGCCCGACGGGCTTCCTTCCGCGCGGCAAGTTGAGCGATTTGAGCCCGGGCCTTCTCCCAGTCGGCACGCGAACGATCGTACTCAGAGCGCGAGATGGCTCCTTTCCTGTACACCTCGATCGCTCGCTCCAACTCGGCCCGGGCATACGCCAACTCGGCTTGGGCCGCCGTCTCCTCGGCCGGAATGACGCTATCGATCTCGACCTGGATCGACTTCTTCTGCTCCAACTTGGCCTGGATCTGGGCCTTGACGCTTTCGACGGTCACCCGATACCGCGTGTCGTCCAGCCGCGCAAGCAGCGTGCCGCCATGAAGCAGATTGGGGGTGAAAGTCTCCTTGGGAGTGTCCGCTTGGGCGTCGGGCAACGGCGGCTCCGTTGCCGAACGTCCGGAAGCCGGTGCCGCCTGGGCCGAACCCTTGCCCCCGTTGGTCAGCACGAAACTACGCCCCTGGACATGCGTGTCGGGCTCGACCACCTGGACCACGCGGCCGGCGACCTCGAAGCCGATCCGCTCGGTCTTCCACGGCGTCACCGACCCGGCCACCCGATCGCGCTGCCCCGGGTCGGTCGTTCGCAGAGCCATCACGGAAACGGCACGCGGCGCCTCCTCGCTAGAAGTGGCGCCGCTTGGTGAGTCGCAGCCGGCAATCGCCGTGAAGAAACCTGCCGCGACAGCCACCAGGCCGATCCCTCCGCCCACCCTGAGGGTCTGGCGGCCACGGCTGTCGAGGAAACCCCTTGAGTAAGCCATGTTGTTCTCCGAAACCTCGTGCCGCACTGCCCCGAAATCGGTGGAAGAGACGCCATTTATTGTATC
>Ga0180434_10005514_pt1 | contig 14869 bp, 13 predicted proteins | sample SS_ome_7_FD_132453 | JGI IMG/M metagenome (GOLD analysis project Ga0180434, IMG submission 132453) | Hypersaline lake sediment archaeal communities from the Salton Sea, California, USA - SS_1_D_2 metaG | ecosystem: Environmental > Aquatic > Non-marine Saline and Alkaline > Hypersaline >...
AATGACAAAACCGGACAAAGCAGCCAGATGACAGGCCATTCCCCAATTTCTTTCCTGAACCTGGTCCATTGGCATTCATGCCTCCTCTAACTTGATACTCGGTATACTGCCTTTGCTTGTATTTGAATCTGGAAAAGCAGTTGAAAAAATGATAATTCTTAGGAGTAACTTTGTCAATCCGCTATTCAGAACGATAACGGATTTTGCCCCCGATGATCGTGTACTCTACCTTGGTCTTCAGCAACGTCGCTGGTTCTGCTTCCAAGATATCTCTGTTGAGGACAGTGAAATCAGCATATTTTCCAGCCTCGATAGAACCAAGGACATCCTCCTGGAAGGCGGCACGGGCGGCCCAGATCGTAAAGCCTTTTATGGCCTCTTCCAGTGTCATGCACAGCTCGGGGTGCCAACCTCCAGCAGGCCTGCCTTGAATATCCTTCCTGGTTATCGCCGCATACAGACCAAGAAGTGGATTGTTGGATTCGACCGGGAAATCCGAACCACAGGGAATGGTTAATCCGGCTTCCAAAAACCACCGCCAGGCATAAGCTCCCTGCGCACGCAGCTCACCGATGCGCTCCTCGACAAAAGACATATCCGAAGTGCAGTGTGTCGGTTGCATGGAAGGGATGACACCAAGCGAGGCAAACCGCTGGATATCAGCTTTTCTGACGATCTGAGCATGTTCGATACGAAAGCGGTGATCGGTCTTTGGAACCTCTTTCAATGCCCGCTCGTAAGCATCAAGACAGAGGCTGTTTCCCCGAATGCCAATACAATGGGTGTTGACCCCCATGTCGGCCAGGAGCGCCGCCTTTGAGACCCGGGAGATGTATTCTTGTGTGATGCGCAAGAGACCTGAATTTCCTGGATCGTCCGCGTAGGGTTCAAAAAAAGCAGCACCTCTCGATCCCAAGGCCCCATCAAAAAAGAGCTTGATGCTCCTGACTGAGAGCATATGCTTTCCATACTCTTCGATTCGATTCTCTTGAAAATACGCGACGAGATCCAAATCCGGCGGAAGATCCTTTTCCTCGCCCAGCATGGCATAAACGCGCATTTTGAGCTGACCGCGATCGATCAAATCTTTGTACATGGCGATGGCCCGGGGACCTACACCAGCTTCGTGAACCCCGGTAAGCCCCACTTTCAGACAACTGTTAACAGCCTTGAGAAATTTTTCTCTGCGGCGCTCATCACTGTCGTCAGGGATCCTGGCCAGTAGAGTGTCCATAGCTCTGTTCACCAAGACTCCTGTCGGTTCGCCATCAGGTTTACGGATTATGACTCCGCCGAAGGGATCGGACGTATCCCTCGTTATTCCGGCTATCTCCATGGCTTTCAGATTGGCAAACCCCGCATTTCCATCCACTCTCATCAAATAGACAGGATTTTGAGGCGAGACGGCACTCAGTGCGTCATGGATGGGAAAGGATTTATCCTCCCAGTCATTCTGATCCCATCGCCCTCCAACAATCCACTCCCCTGGCTGTGCATCTTTCACCCGTGCGGCCACCATATCAATAATTTGCTGATAGCTTTCCGTCCCCGTCACATTGAGGGACGTTAATTCATCACCCAAGCTGTGAAGATGGGCATGAGCATCTATCAAACCAGGCAGAATGCACATGCCCGCACAGTCGAGAACTGTGGTGCCGGGATAGATATACTTCTCGACTTCTCTGTTCGTACCTACACAAACGATTTTTCCGTGGCGAACAGCGACAGCCTCTCTGATGGAAAAATGACTGTCCACAGTGACAACTTTCCCTCCCATCAAGACCAAGTCTACCGGTCCGGGTTTGCTGCAGGCCAAAGCCATGCCGCACACCAACATCAAAGAGGCTAACATGTATCTCATTCCTTTTCTCCAGAAGGGCATATTTCTCAAGTTGAAAGATTGATGCATCCCGATGTGTCTGATTTATAAGTAGCTCTTTCGCGTTTATAAATCAAGTGTAATATGTCTCGAGGCTGGACTTCTCTTTGAAACCCAAGGGATCATTCGGGCCAAGTTACTGCCGGCATACAGCACCAAGGGGGGGTGACGTGATCTTGACTGCACGCATAAATCAAAACACACACAAAAAATATAAAATTTCCCTTATGATTCCTATGAAAACGATAAAATATATGCTATAATTAAATCAAACAGTCGATGTTTGCTGGCTGGCAGAGACTGTGTCCTCCTTCAAACCCCCTTTTGCTTATTTCCCCGATCAGCCAGCACGTCCATGTTTCGGCTGAAATTTTGCCGGGGAGCCTCATTGACGGACGCTGTAAAAGTACCTTTTAGTTTCGCGAATACCCCGGAGAATGTTCGGCAGGAGTGTTCTGATTTCTGTTGTGCTGTAATCACAACGGCGGATTTCAACCCCGCTATCCAAAATACAGCATTCGATCTCCCGAATCATTTTGGCATACTTGACCGGACTGTTTTGTCTCTTTGATTCAAAATACGTCACCTGAAGGACCATCATCCTGGGACCGGAAAAACTGTGATTCAAGACCAGCACGTGCTCTTCCTTGTTGGAATCATTGTTATCCAGGTTCAAATGGAATTCCCTCTTTATGAAACGTTCGTTCCTGTGACGTCCCAATGCCTGGACTTCATCATAAATCTCCTTGAGGAATCCCAATGGATTCTTTTTCTCCGTCACGGAGGCAGGGAGAGGTTTGCCAATCGATTGCGGTGGTATCGCATACAAGACACATCCAATCACGATCACAATCGTCATTCCTTTGCGTGAAATCCGGGCAAACATAGGCCTCTCAATCATTCCTTTCATCCGGTTGATCCATCAGCGATGTCATTCTCCGCAAGAGCATGCCCATTCTCTTCCAGTCATTTGGTGAAAGTCAATACGCGCCCAACACCCATCGGAACAAAATCCGATCCGTAAGCTTTTGCAAACAGGCTGATCTGCCTCTCTCCCGTGCAGTGAGTCGCGCCACATTTGGCCACACCCATCTCTCTGAACTGAGTGATAATTTGATTCACAGCGTCGTCCGAATGCTGAAGAAGGTGAAAACCGCCAAAAACGAGATGAATTCTTTTATCGGACATTGATCTGGCCTTTTTGACGATGTTCACGATTCCCTGATGAGAACAGCCTGTGATGACAACCAATCCTTGGCTCGTCTCAAGAATCAGAGACTGCTCTTCAATGGGCCCCCCTCGCATCTCGCCTGTGGAGTAAACTCCCTCACACAGCTTCACAGGCTCATCCACTGCCACTGATTGTGCGCCCGCATCTTTGACAGCATTGACAAATTTTTCTGAGAAGGAAACAGGATGATAGACGGTGACGCGGCTGTTTTCTTTGAAAAAAGAAGACAAGCCGCCGGTGTGATCACCGTGCTCGTGCGAGATAACAACCAGATCCACCACATGGGGATCGACCCCCAGTATGCGGATATTGTGCATGAGAATATCGCCTCTTGTTCCCGTGTCGAAGAGGATGGTCTTCTCGGTCCCCTCGATCAGGCAGGCATATCCCCAGTCAGATTTGGTTCCTTCTGTGTGCACATAGTTATCATAGAGGATGGTCACCTTGACTTGGTTTGTCCCCAAAGAAAAAAGACCCGGAGCGAATAAGACAATTATCATAAAACAAAACCCACAAGCCAATATTTTCTTCATTCTCTTCATTTTTATCTCCTTGACGAATCCAGGGCTCACCAGCTTTTCATGATCTCAGAAAAGCACATCAAGCCGCTTCCCAGAACAGCACCGTATCCATGTCCCGGAAAGGTCCAGGCACCTGACAAATAGAGATTTTTGATGGGCGTCTTGGCAGGAAACCGTCGCGGTCCCGTATTATCAAGCGTTTGATTCCAGCCGTAGATAGCCCCCCGGGGATGACTCGTGTAGCGGATGTTTGTCAAAGGCGTACCGATCTCTATGACTTCAACAGCTGCGGATAGACCGGGAAGGAGCGTGTCTTCAATTTTCTGGATGAGACTATCGGCCATCCGTTTTTTCTCTTTCTTGTAGGCATCTTTTTTGCCTTTCCAGTAATCCGAGGCATATTTTTCCCAATGGTCATAACCCTGGAGAGCGATGATTCCAAGTGTGTTTTTGCCTTCGGGTGAATAGCCTTTGTAAACGTTGTCATAGATAGACAGGCCAAATGCAGGGTCTGTGACATCTGCTTTGAGAATTTTCTCATACGCAGCGTCCATATCATAGCCGGAGTAGAAAAATATCTCCGAGTCTTTTATCCCCACTTCTTTCACCAAATCTTTGTTTAATCCCAGAAAGACGAGGAACGATGAGAAGCTGATGCTGAGTTTGTCCATCCTGGTGTGCAGGCTGTTCAAATAATCTCCCTCATCGAGCATTTTGCCCAAGGTGTCGATAGCATTGGCGTTCGAAACGACCACTTTAGCCCGAAATTCCTGGCCATCTGCTGTTTGTACCCCGTAGGCAGCGTGGTCCTTGGTCAATATCTTTTCCACCCTTGTGCGCGTCAGCACCTTTCCACCTTTTTTGGTGATAAAACGAACAAAGGCATCGCTTATTTTCTGAGATTTGCCGACGGGATAATAGCCCCCTTCCGCGAGATAGCTGTAGGCCGGCATGGCATAGTAAAAACTGGCAAGTTGAGAAGGGGGAAGACCATAGTAGCCCCACTGGGCGGAAATAATCGCCTTCAGTTTAGGATCTTTGATCCTCATGTCCATAGCTTGTCCCCAAGTCTTGCTGAACATTTTGAAGAGGTAAGGGTACTCCTTCGGAAATGTGGACATATCCACCTCCCCTTGTGCGGCGGAAATTTTGCCCACGTCCCGGCTCAGGCCCTCCATATCCTCCAGGATGCCTTGTATCCCTTCTTTTTCTTCCGGAAAGAGCTTGGCGAGCTGTGCGATATAGCCCGGGATATCTCTGTTGGCAATAGTGAGGTCATGGTCGGGAAAAATCGCCCTGTAGAGGTCGGGATGCTCCGCAAACTCAACTTCGGTTATCTCCGGAAAGCCGGAAATCAGATTGCGAATCCCGTCCCGCTCTTCCACAACCGTTGAATGGAGAGAAACATCGAAGACAAAGCCGCCGGGCCTCTTGAAAGTCGTGGCATAGCCTCCGGATTTGCTGTGCTGTTCAAGCACGAGCACTTTGAAATTTTGGCGTGCAAAAGCCGCTGCACAGCTCAAGCCTCCAAGTCCAGAGCCGATAATCACGGCATCAAACTGATCGTTATCGGAATGGCTGGACTTCCCCATTGGAAAGGAATTCCAGTCAAGAGCAAAGGCGGGTATCCCCGCAATTAAAGATTTGATAAAATCCCTTCGAGGCAATAATTTTGCTGACATGGCACCTCCTCAAATTGCGTGCTCATCGGGTATAGCCCTTGATCAATTCAAGCTTATAGAAAAGTGTCGCCCAAGTCAAAAGCTTCAGTCAAAGGCTCCAGACACCGAAAATCAACCGCATAATGATGACGATTTCCCAATCTTCCATGGATTATCACGGTTCTCAATTTATAGTTTCCGGGGCTTTGATAGCCGTAAAATCATTGGCTTTTAAGATAGAGTTGAGATCTGGGATGTCAACCTGAATCAGGCTGTTCACACTCCCGACAGATCCAGACACGAGATGTGTCAAATCTTTTATCTGCTGCCTATCGTTTTCTGTCGGCATTTTTGGATAGCCACCCAGATTCCCCACCAGAAACATGATCCGAAAAGAAACCGGCCCGCCTCTAAGGGCCGTTTCCCGGGATCCCCCTAAAAAACTGCCTGTCGGCACCAGCTCTTCTTCCATCTTTTTGAGCTTGGCCTCGAATTTTTCGAAGCGTTGACGAACATCGTCGGGGAGGTTCTCTTTCTTCTCCATATCTTGGCCGATTTTATCCCATTGGCGACGGATTTTTCTGACCGCTGTCACAGAAAGTCCCAACTTTTTGGACATCACCAAAGCCTCGAGAAAAACTTCTCTCTGAGCCTCCCAGGCCGCGTCCTCGATAGGAGCTCGCGGATCGGGATCAAAGATAATCTCATGAGACACCGATCGCTCACCGATCACAAGTTCACCCGTATAGCGGCCCGGCTTAGCATAGAGGAATCCGGCCATGGCACCGCCGCCAGGTTTGATTTGCTCGCCCTCTGCGGTCTTTGGAATGTACTGAAGGTTCCAGGTTTTTCTCTGGAGCCCCTCTTTCTGGGGCAACCTGATTTCGAAAATTTGCTCCCCGTCATCGTTTTTTATGAGCATCTTTGGTTTGACTTCGGGTTTCTCCTTGAAATAGAGCGTGAGATAGGCGCCGTATTGAGGATTTTTGGCCACATAGGGGGGTTTCGCAAAGGTTTCCCGTGCCTGCTTCAAGTAGAACTGTGTGCTTTTCCGCACAGGGAAAAAATGCGCGTCCGCTTGAAAGACCTCGGGCGTCATCTTCTGAAGCGGCGTGATATCATCCATGATCCAAACGCCCTGGCCGTGGGTCCCGATAATCAGGTCATTCTCTTTCGGATGTATAGCGATGTCACGCACCGCGGTCGTGGGCAGGTTGTTTTTCAAGGAAAACCAGCTTTTCCCGCCATCCAGTGAGGCAAATATCTCGAACTCCGTGCCCACAAAAAGTAAATTCTTGTTCACCAGATCTTCGCGGATCACATGCACCCAGCCAAAGGGAAGATTACCTTTGATAGACTCCCAGCTCTGGCCGTAATCACGGGTTTTGTAGGCATATGTGCTGTAGTCATCGCTGCGATGACCGTCAAAAGCAGCATAGGCTGTACCCGCATCAAAATGTGAAGCCTCGATCCGGGCACACCATGTGTGTGGAGGCAAACCGGGCACATTTTTGACGACGTTGGTCCAAGTCGCTCCCCCATCTTGTGTGACCTGGACATTGCCGTCGTCGGTTCCGCACCAGATCACTCCCTTTTTAACCGGCGATTCGGCAATGGTGATAATGGTGCAGTGTGATTCGGCACCGGTGTTTTCCGGCGAGAGAAGACCTCCCGAGTCTTTCTGTTTCTCCGGATCATCGGTGGTGAGGTCCGGACTGATGATGTCCCAGGTCTGGCCGCCATCCTCGGTGCTGAATAAAAAATTCCCCCCAGTGTAAACGACCTTGGGATTGTGGGGAGAGATGTGGATGGGAGCATTCCAGTTATACCGGTAGGGCGGATCTTCGAGGGAGGCCATGGGTTTGACGATCTGACTCTGGCCTGTCCGCAAATCATACCTGTACATCCCGTTCATCTGGGAGTTTCCGTAGATGATGTTGTCATCGGAAGGATCGACCTGCGCGTAGAAACCATCACCGCCTCCCACAGGGTACCAATCTTCGTTCGTGATTCCCGGATAATGGAGCGTCCGGCTCGGCCCTCCCCAGAGTCCATTATCCTGAAGCCCACAGTAGACAGAATAGGGAGATCGTCTGTCGAATCCGATCTGGTAGACCTCGGCCAGTGCCATGTGCTGGATGGGAAGCCAGGTTTTTCCGCCGTCATAGGTGATGTCGATACCGCCATCATTTCCGTCGATCAAATGAAGCGGATTCTGGGGATCGATCCAGAGCGCATGATGATCGGAATGGGTGCCCCCAGAGTATGACTTGAATTTTCGCCCCATATCCCGGGAGACAAAGCCTCCCGAAGAAAAGACATAGATGACCTTGTCATCGCTGGGATCGACCCGGATTTGGCTGTAGTAAAAAGGCCGGCTGTTGACCTGTTTGAATGTTTTTTTGTCAGCCGTACGGGACCAGGTTTCTCCTCTGTCCTCAGACCTCCAGATTCCGGAATCCTCGGCTTCGATGAGCACGTAGACCACGTTCGGTTTACTACGGCTCACACTGATTCCTATTCTTCCCAAGATTCCTTGGGGCAAATCCTTCTTCAGTTTTTTCCAAGTCCTCCCCCCATCGGTTGTTTTATAGAGCCCGCTCCCCGGGCCACCGCTGGAATAATAGTAGGGATGACGGCGGTATTCATAGGCCGCGGCATAGAGCGTGAGGCTGTCCGATGGATCCATGGCCAGGTCGGCAAACCCCGTGTCCTCGTCGACATACAAGATTTTTTCCCAGTTTTGGCCACCATCTTGAGATTTATAAATGCCCCGCTCTTCATTTTGTCCCCAGAGGTGGCCCATAGCTGCCACATAGACGATATTGGGATCACCCGGATTGAGGATGATACGGCTGATGTGTCGCGTGTCTGTCAATCCCATGTGTGTCCATGTTTTGCCAGCATCTGTCGACTTATAGACACCATCCCCGATAGTAACGCTGTTCCGGCAGGTGTGTTCTCCCGTCCCAACCCATACGATGTGGGGATGGGATTGGGCAATCGTGACATCCCCGACAGATACTGTGTTTTCTTCGTGGAATACGGGAGTCCAGGTGTTTCCGTTGTTCACTGTTTTCCACACACCGCTGGGTCCGATGGCCGCATAGATGATCCAGGGCTTGGCTTCGACCACATCAATATCGACCGTACGGCCTCCCATAGCAGCGGGGCCGATACATCGCCAATCAAGCTTTTCAAAGAGGTCTTTAACCTCCTTTGCACTCTGCGCATGACAAACAAACGGAATCAGGAATACAATCACAACACAAGTCAAAAACCCCATCATTTTTTTATCAGGCATCGCTCCTCCTATCGATACTTTTGATTTTGCCTTACGATACGCACCGCAATCCCCAGGATATCAATTAAAATCGAGGCCGGACTGGCAATAGTAGAAGGGCATGTGAGCACATCCACATTGAGTGTGCTGCATTCGCCGAAGTCTGACCCCATTTATTGTTAATCAGAGACAATGTCCTGCAATGCTCTTTCTAAAACGGGATACTCGAAGGAAAAGCCATCATCATTCAAAGCCTTTGGTATAACTCTTTGGCCCTTGAGGAGAGTTTCCGAAAAACCTCCCAGGGCAATCCTGAGCACAAATCCGGGCACAGGAGGCATGACTATCGGCCTTTTCAATGCTTTCCCCAAGCATCTCGTCAGGTCTTCATTCCGTACAGGTTCCGGCGACGTGCAGTTCACCGGACCCTCTCTATCTCTGTTTTCCAGAAGATAGATAATGATGCGAACCAAATCTCTTTCATGAATCCAGGAAAACCACTGTTTGCCGGTGCCGAGCCGCGCTCCGAGCCCCCATCGAAAGAGGCGCAACAATTTTTGCAAAGCCCCCCCTTGTTTTCCTAGGACAACACCAAAGCGGCAGAGCACAACTCGTGAACCATGGGTCTTCGCTTTGAGTGCCACAGCTTCCCATTCCCGGCAGACAGAGGCTAAAAAATCCATCCCGGAGGAGACACCTTCATCGATGAGCTCATCCCCATGGTATCCATAGTATCCGACAGCCGATGCATTGATCAGGTCAATCTTTTTCTCGGGATTCAAGGATAAGGCTGTAACAATCTGTTGCGTGGTCAAAACCCGACTTTCTCTGATAATCTCTTTTTGCCTGTCATTCCATCTCTGGAAAATGGTTGCCCCCGCCAGGTTAATGACGACATCATGGTCGAGCAGAAGGTCCTGCCACTCTCCGGATTTCCTGGCATCACCCTCGACGACGCATGTCGCTTCATGTCCCTTTTTTTGTGCAGATGCACGCCGGGTAAGAATGGTTACTGAAAAGCCTCTTTCGACAAGGGCCTCAACCAAAGCGCTCCCGACAAAGCCTGTACCTCCGGTTATGAAGATCCTCACTTTAAAAATTGCTTTCTGATTTATCTTCCACCAATCGACATGCCGTGGAAACGAAAACCACGTCCATAAAAATTTTAGGCGTCTATTATATGCCACTGAATCTCGAGATGCAAAAAACTACGGATTCGAAGGGAGCATCTCCAAATTCGTGATGCCATTAAAACCCGTGTGCTTTATTGAGGGATCAGAAATGGACGTAAGAGGCTAGCGGGACACCGAAGCAGGTCTGATGTTCCGGGCTTTGAGTGTGGTTCCCATTGCTTTTTCCAGTGCAGCCAAAGATAGGATGTAGTCAGCTATAGCTCTCAATTCATTACTCCTGGCTGTCGCCAGGTCCCGCTGATGCTGAAGAACGACATAATTGGTCGTTAATCCTACTTTTAGTTTTTTTTCTTCAGCGGCCAGTTTTCTCTCAGCCAGTTCTCTGGCTACCTTGTAAGCTTTTATCCGCTCGTAATTTGTCTGCACCGAACGCACGGCATTCCTGATTTCGAGAAATGCCTGCTGCTCTTTATGCTGCAATTCCAGCTGCTTTTTCTCTAAATTGACCCGAGCTTCCGCATACTGGGCTCTGGAGAAAATAGTGTTTGTGGGAACTGTTAGAGTGAATCCCACATACCAGTTGTTGTATTTGAAACCGAAGGCATCGTTCAGTGCATCCGAGGCCTTCCCGGGAATAACCCCAACCACAATGCCTGTCAAGGGATCGTCATTCTCGTACAGAATCCGGCTCCCCGAGAGGCCCGGACTCCAATATGACGCATTCAAAGTCAGCTCGGGCAGCAGTTGATTCCGGGCATACCCCACTTCAACATCCTTATTCTTGATGTCCAGCCTGACTTCCTGCAAATCTGGGCGATTCTCCATTCCTTTTCTCAAGGCTTCGTCGATGGTGATCTCGTATTCTTCATAACTGGGGCTGTCTGCGGGGATGACGGGAACTTGAAGATCCTTTTGTTCCGCCCCAATATTGATGATTGTTTTCAGGCTGTCTTCGCTGTTTTTGACTTGAACTTCTGCCTGGAGGATATCGGCCTCCCTCGTGGCCACTTCCGCTTCAGCGGTCAAAACCTCAATAGGAGCTAAAGTGCCCACTTCAACCTCTTTTTTGTTCTTCGCCAGGAGATCCTGCGCCAGCTTGAGAGATTGCCTCATGACTTCGAGATGGGCAATGTTGTAGGCCAAGTTCCAGTAAGCTTCCTCCACGGAATATATCGTATCCAGGAGGATAGACTTGAATTTGGCTTCAGAGATATCCAGGTTATTCTGGGCCACGATTATTTCTTTTCGGCTGGTTTTGAATCCAAAATTTTTCAAAATCGGCTGGGAAAAATTGAAGGAGAGATTGCTGCCGTAGCGGGGATTAATGGTCTGGAAAAGCTGGTTCGAATCACTCTTGTATGAGTAAAGGCGAACCGAAAACCGGCCTCCCGTGGGAATCTCCTGGCTCAATTCCGCTTGATAGTCCATAAAATCCGCAGTGACTTGGTCTGCCGCTTCGAGAAAAGAAATTGAGGGATTGTTCGTGTGTTGATTTCCGTATTGGAAACCAAGTTGAGGTAAAAATTTTTCCTTAGCCCGGGATACTGATATATCTGAGAGCTCGGGATTCTTTATCTCAACGGCAACATTCAAATTGTTCCTCAACGCCGTTGCTATGCATTCGTCCAGACTGAGACGAAGCTCACTGTCTTGCCCGACCAGGAAAGCGATGAAGATACCTAATAAAGCACAGACTATGATAATGCGGCTTTTCATTATAATACTCCTTCAATGGACACGGCCATCCGGTGAAAATCGTGCACTAGCATTTCATATCCTTTAAATCATAGTTTTGGAAATGCGTCCAGATCATGAGGGCATCGGGAATAGATGGTGCACAACAGCTTCTGATGCAAAACACGGCGCTAATTTTGAATCCATCCATCCAAGAGATGGATAACACGTTTTCCATACGAGGCGTTTTTCTCTGAATGGGTCACCTGGATAATCGTTGTTCCGTTGTTATTCAATTCCTTGAACATCTCCATGATCTCGGCCCCTTCTTTGCTGTTCAAGTTACCGGTGGGTTCGTCGGCAAGGATGAGTTTGGGATTGGTGATGATGGCCCTGGCTACAGCTACACGTTGCTGCTGTCCTCCTGACAATTGGTTGGGGAACAAATCTTTTTTGGCAACAATCCCGAATTTGTCGAGCGCATCACAGACAAGACCCTTTCGCTCTGAACCCTTGACTTTTTTATAGAGCAAAGGGGTCTCCAAATTTTCATACACAGTCAACTCATCGATAAGATGATAGGCCTGGAAGACGAATCCTATATGATGCTTGTGTATGTCGGACCGCTGTTTCTCACTCAGCTTGTGGACTTTCCTATCATAAAACAAATACTCGCCATTCGACGGGGTATCCAACATACCAATGATGTGCAACAATGTGGACTTGCCGGCACCAGATGGCCCCATAACAGTCAGAAATTCTCCTTCTTCCACTTCTAGGTCAATGTTCCGAAGGACATACGTTTTCACGAATCCGGTTGAATAGTATTTTGTGATATCGTTCAGCTTGATCATATTTCTCTCCTCATTCATCCAACAAAACAAGGCAAGACCTCACAGGATTGCCCGTAATCAAGGCCAAGAAGCTTACTGTGCTGCCTAAATCCTGAATTCTTTCTGAATGTTTTCGGACACAACATGACCATCGAACAGATGAATGATGCGATGGCTGTATTCAGCGTACGCGGGTGAATGAGTCACCATGATTATCGTTGTGCCCTGTTCATGGAGAGAACCCAACAGGTTCATGACCTCTTCTCCATGGGCAGAATCCAAGTTTCCTGTCGGCTCGTCAGCCAGTATGAGCTTCGGCTGGGCCACGACCGCCCTGGCGACGGCAACTCTCTGTTGTTGCCCTCCGGACAGCTGTTGAGGGAAGTGACTTTTGCGGGCCATGATTTCCATTTGTTCCAGTGCTTCGGTGACTTTCTTTTTTCGCTCCGAGGAAGAATAACCCAGGTAGAGCAGAGGGAGTTCGACATTCTCATAGACAGTAAGCTCGTCAATGAGATTGAAACTCTGGAACACAAACCCGATGTTGTTCTTCCTCAGATTTGCCCTCTGTCGCTCCGAATACCTGGAAACCTCATCTTCGAAAAAGAAATATTCTCCGCTGCTTGGCTGGTCGATCATTCCGAGAACGTTCAGAAGGGTTGATTTTCCGCACCCTGACGGTCCCATGACCGCAACGTATTCACCTTCCTTGATTTCGAGATTGATGTTGTTCAGAGCCGTTGTCTCCACTTCTTCTGTTGTGTAAACCTTTGTAAGGCCTTTTGTCTTTATCATTTATCCCTCCTAAAAGGATTTGCGCTGTCAGCTCCAATGGCTTCAGCTAAGCAAAAATATATCATAAGCATAATGCCCAAATGCAAACAATCCACAATCTACTTCAAAAGCAGGCGTTCGTGATTCCCAAAGCTTTCGTAAGAAGATGTGATGACTTTTTCACCGGGGCTTAGGCCTTCCAGAACTTCATGGACATAGGCGTTTGACATGCCCAGTTTGATCGGCCTTTTGGTGGCCACTTTTTCTGAATCGTCAAGCACATACACCCAGTTACCTCCCGTTGTCTGGAAAAAACCGCCTTTGGCAAGCAGAATAGCATCTTCGGAAATGTCTCCCATCTCCAGGCGAATATGCAGTGTCATACCCCGCCGGATACCGCTCGGAACCTCGCCGACAAAATCCATATCAATTTCGAACCGGCCATCGATGACTTCCAAAAAAACCCTCCGAACCTTTAAATTATAGGTGTTGTTGGCAAAATCAAATGTTCCTCCTCGTCCCTCCTGCACACGGGCCAGATAGTGCTCATCGACGGGGACTCTGACTTTGAAGGCATCCATGACGTCAATCTGCCCAAGCCGTTGCCCGGCTGACTTGGATTGGCCGATCTCGGCATCAAGCGCTGTCAGGTGACCGGAAATAGGTGCCCGTATGGTGAGATTTTCCTGCTTTTCCTTGACGATCTCGAGGTTATCCTGCATTCGCTTGAGTGATGCTTCCAGGGCGTCAACCTGGGATTGTCTGAATTCCAGCTCGTTCTGCTGGCTCTCCATGGTCAGTTGCTTTGCTTTCTCCAAATATTCGTACTCGTCCTTGGCCAGGTCAAATTGGTGCTGAGCAATCAAGTCGTCCTTGATTAGTTCTTGATACCGTTCATAAACCCGCTTCTGCTGTTGCAGCTTATTCTCGATAGTCGCCAGCTCTTGTTTGAGCTGCAATTTGTACTGCTCCATCTGAAGGCGCGTGTTGCGCAAGTTGTTGCTCTGCTGAAAAAGCTCGGCCTCGCGCCACATGATATCCAGGAGAAGGTTGGTGTTGGCCAGCTTTAAGATTTTGTCTCCTTTTTTGATCACAGACCCGGCTTCCATATAGATCTCCTCTACCCTGCCACCATCAACGGCATCGAGATTATAGGTATCGATAGGCATAACCTCCCCTATGACCGGGATGAATTCTTGGAACGGGCCTTTGGCAACTTTGGAAATAGTAAGCCTTTCTTTCCTCACATTCAGAGTGGATTTGTTAAATTGGAAGGCAAAAACGTAGATAACGAAGATAACAAAAATGCCGATGGCGGCAAAGGTCGCTATTCTCTTTGGCGGCCACTTCTTCTTTTTAATCGGACGATCCATTCCCATTTTAATGCTCCATATACATCAGATCGAATATTCTATTCCAATTCATAGTCATCACAAAATTTATTGCAATTATTATGCCACATTCAAATGACGGAATTTCCAGGAAAAAAGTTTAATCAGTTTACAAAAAAAGTGTTCGCTGGTATAACAAATAGTGTACGGCAGCGGACATCTTCCCCAGTTGAAATGAGTGGATAGGAATACAAGGAAATGATTGAACATAGAGATTTCTGTGTTATTCGAAGGAGTCAATACAGTGCTGTGTTCAAAAGCGGACACATGGCACAGTTTTTGCAGATAAAGGATGCAAAGGTATGAAAAATGAAGAAAAAGAAAGGTAAAGTGCTGATCGTCGATGACGATGAAGACATTCTTCAGGCTGCACGTCTGTTCCTGAAACAGCATGCCACAGAAGTCCATATAGAAAGCTCGCCCCACACGATCACTACCCTTATCAAGAATGAAAATTACGATGTCATCTTCCTGGATATGAATTTCGCC
>Ga0180434_10005515_pt1 | contig 14867 bp, 13 predicted proteins | sample SS_ome_7_FD_132453 | JGI IMG/M metagenome (GOLD analysis project Ga0180434, IMG submission 132453) | Hypersaline lake sediment archaeal communities from the Salton Sea, California, USA - SS_1_D_2 metaG | ecosystem: Environmental > Aquatic > Non-marine Saline and Alkaline > Hypersaline >...
AAAAAAATGAACATCGCCATTTTTTTATGAATTGTTCAGGTTATTCAAAATCCTCAGGTTCGGGCTTATAGCTGCGCATTTTCTTTTTTTCCGCCTGCTTCTTTTTCTCCTCCAACATTTTTTCCTTAGCTCTCTTGGAACGCTTTCTTTTTTGACGACGTATCTTTTCAATTCTCTGCTTCTCCCTGCTCTTCTTTCCCAGAATCATGGATTCGATCTTATCAGCAAGAAGCCTTCTCGCCAGAAACCTGTTTATGGACTGTTGTCTTTCCTTTTGACACTTGACTTCCAGCCCGGTGGGTATGTGTTTCAAATAAACACATGTGGACACTTTATTCGTTCTCTGCCCCCCTTTCCCGCTTGAACGAATAAAATTCTCTACCAGGTCCTTTTCATAAATTTTCAGCCTTTTCATCCTCCTGTGCAGAGCTCTTTCCTTTGACTTTTTAACGCCAAAAGAAAGTTCTTCGGACATGGTATCTTCCTTAAATCTGCGGCTCGGTACTTCTATATTCATTCTACCCTTTTTGCCCTCCGATGTGAAGAAAGGGAACGTAGCAGCGAAAATCCGAGTACATAACGAGAGTCTTCCTACAGGAAACATATTATGTTAATATGTTTTTATGAGTCAGTTAACAGTCATATTGACCCTGATTTTTTCCCTTTTGACCCCTCAATCAAACGCCGTCTTCAATAAAATCGAAAGAGCCTTCCTTCAAAACAACGCCCATATACTCTATTCGCTTTTCCCCTCGGACAGCCATGTCAACTTTTCATTTCCTGAGCCCATTTCTTTTTCCGATCAACTCACTGACCAGCAGGCCTTTTTTCTATTCCAGAAGATATTCGCACACTATCCAACCTTTGAATTCTACTCGCTGTCAGAAGAAAGAGATGTCCAGAACGATAACGCTATTTTTAAATCAAGATGGTCTTTTAAGGACAAAAAAAACAACAACCAGTATGTTTATCATGTGTTTTTCCTTTTGAAAAAATCAGAAAAAACCAGCAAAAACAAACCTGACAAATGGAAAATCATAGAAATAAAAGCAGCAAGAATTTGAATCAAATCAAAGACAAACAAAAAAACAGAGTACTGCTGTTCAGCTTTATCACATCAACAGCCCTTTGTGTTGTCCTCCTTCTTCTATGGCTGGCTTACCCGATATTGATTTCTCCAAATTACCATCAAAAAAGCTTTGACCGGCTGCGAAACAAATCTCTTGCCATAAAAACGGAATTCTCTTCCATTATCAAACAAATCCTCAGCAAACATGATATCCTAAACAGCACAGCCCTGCCGGAAGAAGAAGAAAAAATGTTCACTTTTTTTGAAAAATTTCAAATAGATAAAAACAAAGAGGGAATAGCCTATTACGACACATCAAAACAGCTTAAAATGTGGGACGGCAAAGTCATAGACATCCGGCAAATTCTTTATTCGGATAACAATGAACACTACCGGGACAAACAAACATTCTTAATAAAAGACAAAGCATCCGTATATGCGGTCTCTGTTAATAATGACAATAAAGGGCATTCTGTCGTCTTTTATTATTTACTGGCGTTTCTGCCCCAGTTCAAAGCCCAGTATCTGCAGGAACATCATTTCCTTAAGAAACGGCTGATAGCTGACTGCAAAATCGATTACTGGGATTTCAGGGATGACATTTCCGGGTTTGAAAGAATATTCAGTAAATATAATGATGAATATATAGGACAGCCGAGACTTCAAAATGAGATACAGACCATGTTTTTTCCCCTGAGGAACGAACATGGTCATATAATGGCCACAGTTACTCTGAGTTTGCCTCCCCTGACTTCAATAATCTCTACTCAAAAACAGAATATATGGCTGGGATTTTATCTTCTCTCAATCTTATCTCTGATTCTGCTTCTGATATACATAATAAGGCATTCCCGGTTCTCTAAAAAATTCAGTCCGGTCCGGAAAATAAGTGTCATAGTGATCATGATCACTATCCGCCTGATTTTTCTCCCCGTAAGCAGGCTCGAACCTGTTCAATCCCTGCCGATTTTTTCCCCTGATTCAGCAAGCTTCATCTCCCTGGACAACCTCACAAAATCACCAGCTGATATCTTTCTAACCTCTCTTTTGCTCGCATCCCTGCTTGTCTTTCTTCTGTCTTTATTCAACAAATCTATAAAAAAATGGACCCAAAAAGCATCTGTTCCATTAAGCATCATCCTGAGCTTTTTATCCTCGGCCATATCCGTATTTCTTATCTTCCTTCTTCATCAGCTGCTTTACAGGCTTGCATTCAACACAAAACAGGCATTGTTGAGTCTTTCTTTACATCCCAGCTTTCTTCTTCTGCATATCAGTATCATACTCTTTGTCTTCAGTTTCTTTGTCTTGGGTTACATGGCTTTGAGAACAGCATGCTTCTTTTCTCCAAACAAGCTCATCCCGTTTACCGCACTGCTTGTCACGATATGCGCTTATGTTATTATTTATCTGGGGAAAAATCCTGCCCTTATCTTTGGTCTTCAGGCAGCAGTCCTGTCTCTCCTTTTTGCCCTGATTTATCTCCCCGGTCTCAAAAAAAGAAAAGAATTCCTGTTATCCGCCTTTGTGATATCTATTCTTTTTATCCATTCCTCCCTTCATTTCATAAGTGTTGATAAAAAGAAAGCCATTTTAGAGCATTCTCTAAGATACACTATCACAACACAGGAGGACTGGGCGGTATTTCTTATTCAAGAATCAATACAGGAAATAAATGAAAATCAAAACCAGATACTGTCTTTTTTTTATCACCAAAATCCTTCGGGAATGGCTGCCTCGCTCTGGGAGAGGACTCTGATCTCAAAATTTAACTGGTACTCAAGCTTTGAGATGCTCAGTCCAGATGGAAATATCATTTCCAGATTCTCCCTGAATATCCCGAATCTGCAAAACGGAGCAGACCTTCCTTTTAGTGAGAGATGGACCATCATAAGCCAGAGTGTTCCTTTTTTAGGAGAGGAGAAGAGGTTTCTTACGGGATATAAAGACTGGATGGAAAACGATCAAAGGATAGGAAGAACCATTCTCTCACTTTCTGTCGGTCATGAGATGCTTCCGTTTCTTTATTCTGCAAATCCATATTTCGAGCTCACAAGAGCCAGCTCCATTCCTTCTCTAAGACACATCAACCTAGGATTTGCCATTTTCAACCCTCAAGGAAAACCCGTATTCAATCCGAATAATATATCAAAAGGCATCCCCTCAAAATATCTTGACGAGATCCACTCCTCAAACCAACCTGTTTGGGCTGTTTTTTCAGATAAAGGGAAAAAATTCAAAAGCATATATTTTGTCAAGGAAGGTTCTATTTATTCACTTTTCATACCCATAAAATCTTTTATCACCCACTCAGTCGAATTTTTGATCACATTTTTTTTCTACCTTCTCTTTCTATCCATCGCTGCCCTTGTCTATTTTTCTTTTTTTCACAAAAAAAAGATCAAAAACCCTTTTTGGTCTTTCTCTAACAAGGTCTATATCTCCTTTATCGCTGTGTCTCTTCTTCCTCTTCTTCTGTTTTCTCTTTTAACCAGGGGTTACTTTTCACAGATTTTCACACAGAAAATAACTGAAGAGGCAGAAGTTCAGGCAAAATTCGCCAACAGTGTCATGGAAGATTTCATTTTTTTCCAGAACGAAGAAGAGCTTAGTGTGACCATACCTCCGGACGAAATGGTCATGTGGATCAGCTCGACCATATCAAATGACGTAAACCTTTACGTAAACGGAAAACTTGTTTCTTCAAGCCACAGGGAATTTTTTGACTACGGTATCCTTCCTGAACTCATTGACGGCGGTGTGTACTATAAAGCCCTCTATGAGAACAATCCGTTTTACACGCAGACCCAAAAAATAGGGGAATATTCCTTTCATACTTTGACTATTCCTTACGAATATCAGGATTCTTTCTTTCTCATATCTCTTCCCTTTCCCCTTGAACAAGAAGAAATTTCAACATTTTCTTATGAACTGTTCGAATTCCTGGTGTTCATTTCATTTTTCTTCATCGCTGCTGTCCTCGTTGTTGCAAAGGGAATAGGAGATATGATTCTCAATCCTATCAAAAGACTCCTTTCGGGGACCAGAGAAGTCAGTTTAGGAAATCTTAAAGTGTCCATTGATTACAAAAAACAAGACGAGATGAAAACTCTGATCAACGGCTTCAATACAATGGTGAAAAGCCTTAGAAAACACCAGCAGGAACTTGCAGACATCAGTAAAAAAATAGCATGGGCTGAAATGGCCAGAAAAGTGGCCCACGAAATAAAAAATCCGCTGACTCCGATACAGCTATCCGCTGAACACATTCTAACCGTATATGAAGACAATAAAGAGGATTTTGAAAAAGTCCTGAAAGAATCAACATCATACATAGTCACGGAAGTGGAGAATCTAAGAAAAATAGCCCAGGATTTCTTAGAAACATCCAAGAAGGGCACACTGCAAAAGGAAACTTTAAATCTGAAGGAAACCGTAAAAGAGACTATAGGGCCCTACAAAAGCATTTTGTCAGAAAGAATCACATTTAAAGAAACATTCCAAAAACAGGATATGTTTTTTTTCGGAGATAAAGCAAAAATCAAGACGGTATTCAGAAATATTCTTACCAATGCCATAGAATCCATTAAAGGCAAGGGAGTGATCGAGATCAAAGCTTCTTCAAAGAATGATGAAATCCATCTTGAAATAAGTGACACCGGACAGGGTATCAAAAAAAACATGCTGGATGAGATTTTTAAGCCTTATTTTTCAACTAAGGAAGGAGGAACAGGATTAGGCCTTCCCATTGCAAAAAAAATACTCGAAGACCACGGAGGAAGCGTCAAAGCTTCTCCAAACACACCTTCGGGGCTGAAAATATCCATCACACTGAAAAAAACAAAGCCTAATAATTAGCCTGAATTATTCTTTCTCTTCCTTCAACTCAATGAGCACTCCATTGAGATTATCCGGATGTATAAAAATAATACGGCTCCCCCCTGCTCCTGAAACCGGTCTTTCCTGAACAAAGCGGACTCCTTTTTTCTTGAGTTCCCTGACTTTAAGGTCCAGGTCATCCGTTTTGAAACAAATGTGGTGAATTCCTTCCCCGCGCTTGTCTATGAATTTTCTTATAGGGGATTCACTTCCCACTGCTTCAAGAAGTTCAATCAAAGGCCCTTCCTCAAATCCCAGAGTCACCACTCTCACGCCTCTTGTCTTTATTTCCTCTATATCTCCTTCTTCAAATGTTACATACCGCCCCCACTTATTAAGGCTCTTTCCAATGTCATTGACGGCAATGCCTATATGGTGTATTTTTTCTGTCATTTAAGAATCCTTTAACTTTTGGATAAAATCATCAGCTATGGTATAAGGGTCTGTCTCCCTTTTATATATCTGATCAACATAATCCTCAAGTTCAGCTTCCTTAATACTGCAGGTGATCAAATGATAAATTTTTTCGCCGATAATGTCCTTCAGCATCCATAAGATAAGCCTTTTCTTTCTTGCCATCTTCATTTTCTCTTTCTTCCCAGACGTAAGGCTCTCTATGTGCTTGACCAGAGAGTCAACGTTTTCGCCTGTAGTGGCGATGGTCTTGACTATGGGGGGTATGGCTTCCGTATTCAGTCCTAAATCCAGCATGGCTTTCAGATGCCGTTCTGTTCTCTCTGCTTCCGGGGAGTCCGCTTTGTTGAGGACAAATATATCTGCGATCTCCATGATCCCTGCTTTAAAAACTTGAATATCGTCTCCGGCTCCTGGTGTCAGCATAACCAGTATCAAATCCGCAAGTTTAACCACCTCGACTTCATCCTGTCCGACTCCCACCGTCTCCACAAGTATGACATCCTTTCCCCCGGCCTCAAGCACAGTGATGGCCTCGCTTGAAGCTTTCGAAAGCCCCCCCAGGTGTCCTCTGGTTGCCATACTTCTTATGAAAATATCTTTATCTGTACTGTGGCGCATCATACGAATTCTGTCACCCAGGATGGCTCCTCCGCTAAAAGGACTTGTGGGATCAACAGCAATAATGCCGATCTTTTTTTGTTTTTCTTTGAAAAATGTCACAATCTGATCCACCAAGGTGCTTTTGCCAGAGCCCGGTGCTCCGGTTATCCCGATTATGATTGATTTTCCGGAATAGGGAAAAATCCCCTTTAGAATTTCCTGCGCATGACCATCTCTGTTCTCAATCAATGAAATAGCCCTGGCCATGGCTTTAGGACTGCCCTTTAATATTTCTTGAACGATATTCATTTTTTTCTCAAATACTCATTATAACAAAATAGGTGAGCAGTCAACAGTGAAGAATGGTAAAAACCTGAGGAAGGATTTAGTTGACATACAAGGCTAAATCATCTAAATTGATATCCATTATGTCCGGATTATTCAAAGTCATTTTCTATGCACTGATTGCCTATTTGATATACATCGTCATCAAAACCTATCAGTCATTAAAACGGGCAAAAAAACCTCCCCAAAAACCAAGCTTAAAACCCGGGATCATGGTCAAAGATCAAGTCTGTAATACGTATCTTCCTAAAGAAGATGCCATAAAAGAAATACACGAAGGAAAAGAATATTACTTTTGTTCAGAGAAATGCCGGAATAAATTTCTCGAATCCAGAAAGAAAAACGAAAGCCCCTAGGGAGCAAGGCTCCAAGAATCTATGGTCACCGTATCCTCAAGATTGATTTGCTCGTGTTCAAATGAGGCAGGAACCATATAGGAATCCCCTTCTTCCAGTATAATCTCTTCTTTCTCTCCCTTGTTATCTATAATGACTTTTTGCTTTCCTTTAATGATGACCGTTACTTGTTCATAAGAATGCTTATGCGGGGGGACTTGAGAGCCTTTCTTATAATCGAATCGAGCCATAAGAACATCTTTTCCACACCCTAAGGTCGTTCGGACAACTCCCTTAAAAACCTCTACGCTCGGATGATCTTTTTTTGCGTGTTTAAACATGGCTCCTCCTCTTTTTCATGGGGACTTGGCTGCGTGTTCGCAATAAAAACCTACCATGTGATACGAAAATCCCCGTACTCTCCTTTATATTCCTGCCATTCAAGTTCAACATCATCCACCCGTGCCATTTGGGGCCCTTGTCTGAGCTTCCCAACCATCTGATTGATTTTATCCTTTTCTCCCTCTACCAGGACCTCGACTCGCCCGCCAACTACATTTTTGACCCATCCTGTCAATCCCAAGGATGAGGCCCATCTCTGTGTAAAATCACGGAAGAGAACACCCTGAACACGGCCTGAAATGAGTATGCTTGCTCTCTCCCTCATCTTTTTTTCATTATACAAAAATCACGTTCAATCGTAAAGCTCCTCCTGAAAGCTGCCTGCTCCGACCCTCTTCAAGCCAATCCTTTCGCTTACTCATTACTCCCATTTTCAATGGAAGTGTAGACCTTATCTGCTCTCTCCAGGATTTCCTTTGAAAACCGTACTCTTTGTCTTGATGCGGCTTCTGTGTTGATGAAAAGGCTTGTTTTTTTCATATACTGAAAAGGAATATCAGCCGGGCTCTTTCCGTTTTTTATCTCAAAAGCCATTTCGCCGGATTTATATCCCATATCAAAAAAATCCCACCCCAATGCAGCACAGGCTCCCTGTTCTGCGGAAACAGGAAATCCTCCAAACAAAGGCACTTCGTTATCAAGAGCAACCTGAGCCACAGCCTCAAAAGACTCATTGATGGTATTATCAGATATCTGATAAATCGCATCCACTCCTCTGCTGACCAGGAGCTGTGAGGAAAGCAGGACTTCATTTGAATTGGCTATAGCTACTGCCTCGACTTCCAGACCCAGTTCAGCGGCGCTCTCACGGGTCAATTCAAGATAATATTCGGAATTTAATTCCGAAGGAGTCCAAAGTGTCCCTATTTTTGAAGATTCAGGCAGGACCTCCTTTAAAAAATAGAGCCCTTCCTTTATAGGACTCCTGGAAGATACACCGGTCACATGACCGAGATGTTCTTTTTGAGAAAAACCAGCTCCCGCTCTATAAGGATTCGCGACCGATGAAAAAACAATGGGAATCTCACTCGTCGCATTAATGGCAGCTTGAAGGCAGGCTGTTGAAAAAGCAGCGATCATGTTAACATCGTTTTTCACAAAACTCCCGACAATATTGTGAACTTCGGAAATATCTCCCTTTGCATTCTTCAGTATTAGAGTGACATTCTCTCCGTGGACCATTCCCTTGTCCTGCAGACAACTTAAAAAACCTTCCACTGCCTTGTTTAAATGAGGAGCATCGTTTACTTGGAATATCCCTATGGTGTAAAGGCTTACCTTATTGTTTTTTCCGCAGCTGAAAAAAACAAAAAGTAAAACAAGTAAAAAAAAGAAAGCTCTTTTCATGGGACGATTTTTTGTTTTAGATAACAATGATAATCAAAAAAAAATCTTCAAGCAAGATTTTTATAATAAAAAACCACTCTCTCTAAGCGGTCTCAGAGATCGATTTTTGTATCCCAGTCCCGCTTCTTAACGCAGGGATTTCCTTTTCTTTTCCCATCTCTCTCTGAGCCGTACCGAATCCAGCCCCAGAAGATATCCTTTCGAATAAGGATTTTTACCTGCACACTCAAAACGCAATGTATGTGTGCCTACAGGCAGGGTAAGGCTCCCCATATAGATCTCTTTCACCTCCATTTGTTCGGAATAAAAATCTATCTCATAAGGTTTATCCGGATCTATGTAATCCTCCGGGCGCTTGATATTTTTCCCGTCTAGATAAATGCGGTAGATCCCGTAGTCAGGAGCATGGGAGAGTATAAGCATAAGCCCTCTGTAGTCCTCTTCTTTGACTTCAAAACTGACTTCCAAACAACCGTTCTCTGGTCCGGGGTCAAAGAGTATCTGCCTGCCTCCTGTCCAGTCGTATCCCTTCTGGAGCGTGACCATGCCCTTTGAATGCTCTTCGGTCTCTATCATCTCGCTGCTCTGTATGATGACATCCAGATTGGGAAGCTCCCGCTCCTTAAGGGAAGGCAGTTCTGTAAAGCTCTTCGGTTGACCGACCTGGTACCAGAACGCCACGGTAGCGATGTCATCTTCGCGTTCCACATGACCGTCTATCTCCCCGGTCTCTGTCTCGTCGCCTGTGATCCAACCCGTATGTTCGATCTCAAACCGGAAAGACTCTGTAAACCGGATGGGATCTGCAATATGCCACCGGTACAACGTATATTTAACACCGAGGTCGGAAAAGCCGGAACTCTGGTGTGTGCAGCCGAAAAACGGAAAAAGAGCCTCATTCAGTCCCCATGCCATGAGAAAATAGTCCTCTGTTCCGGTTCCCTGAATGGAGGGTTCTTCCTCGCCATCTATGTAAATCCGGGCATCTCCCTCTCCGAACCAGAAGGGTGACCGCGACCGCACAGACATAACCGTTCCTACATAATGTCCCCATCCCTCCGCATAACAAATCAAATAATCTCTTCCTTCTTTCTCCGGAAATTCCTGCCTGTACTGGGCACAAAAATAAGCGGTATCCTTGGTCAGGCTCTCAACCGCTGTATAGTCTATGTGATAGTAAAAGCTGCGCACCTTTTTCTCTCCCTCATTGGTCACAGTGACTTTTGCTCTCTTGTGAAAAGGCATCTGCCAGTAGCAGTTGTATCCGTCCCCCCCTTCAACGAGAACCGGGAGGGACCGGATCTCATGGCGCTCTCCAAATCCCGCAGCAAAAAAATCGCCGAGAGGGGCTTCTACAGCCGGGTCCTCACATCCATCCCAGTACATCCGCAGCACGATATCTGATGGCTTTGCTGATCCATGCTCCTCCAGCCAATTGGGCCGGGCTTCATTGAATGTCAGCCATATGTGATTGATGATTCCGGGTCCCTCGATATCAGCCATCACAAAAGTCTCATCGGATTGGATATAGGTGCGGCGGTCGAGATTGCTGTTGACGTTTGATGCTGAAGAAGTCACTGCTTTAGACCGCGCCTTCTTCACCCTCGTCAAATCTGAGAAAAGGCTATTGTCGCTTTCTTGAGCCACAGCCATCAGGCTAAAAAAGCACAGAACAAAACCCAGGACTATCCCTTTCAAGCTTTTCATCCTTCTCCCTCCTTAAGAAAATAATGAAAAATCTTTCAACTCTATACCTATGACATAATGTCACAAAAAAATGCTCATCGCCATTTTTTTATGAATGTATCAGGTTGAGCACCTTTTCGGTCTCTAAAGCTATTTTCTTCTCTTCATTGGTGGGCACAACCAGAATTTTCACTCTTGAATTTTCGCGGCTGACTTCTCTTGTGGTTTCGGACTTTACTTTATTTTTTTCCGGGTCCAGCTTGAGACCCAAATCCTCTAAACCCTCACAGCTCATACGGCGAACCTTCGGGGAATTTTCACCGATGCCGGCTGTAAATATCACAGAATCCAGGTGTCCGAGTTCAGCATAATAAGCGCCGATGTACTTCTTTATCCGAAGAGTGTAGACATCCAGGGCTGTAACCGCTCTCTGATCTCCTGCTGCGGCTCTCTGCTCGATCTCCCTCATATCATTTATGCCACAGATTCCTTTTAGTCCGCTCTTCTTATTTAAAAGATCATCAATCTCATCAATGGATAAATTGAGATTTTTGGACAGGAAATAAGGGAGGGCCGGGTCAATATCACCAGAGCGTGTTCCCATCACGAGCCCTTCCAGAGGAGTCATGCCCATGGTAGTATCCACGCACTTTCCCTTGTTAACCGCTGACATGCTGGCTCCATTGCCTAAATGAATGGTGATAAGGTTCAAGTCCTGAAGGGGCATGTTCAGATAAGCAGCGCCTTCCTGGGCCACATATTCATGCGAAGTCCCGTGAAATCCATATCTACGAACCCTGTGCTTTTCATACAGCTCATAGGGAATCGCATAAAGATAAGCTCTCTTCTGGATGGACTGATGGAACGCGGTATCAAACACAGCAACCTGCGGGGCATCTGGAAATAACGAACGGGCTACCTCGATTCCTGTGAGGTTCGGCGGATTGTGCAAAGGAGCCAGGGGTATGTTTTCTTCTATGGCGGAGATCACTTCACTTGTGATAACCGTGGAAGATTTAAAAGCTTCTCCTCCGTGGACAACCCTGTGTCCTACGGCATTGATCTCAGATTTATCCCTGATAACTCCCCATTCCTGATCAATAAGAAGGTTGACAATTCTTTCCATGCCCTGATCGTGATCGCTGATTCTTTGCTTTTCGACCTTTTCTTTTCCCTTTCCCTTGTTGTCTAGTAATTCATGCGTCAGAATACTTGTCTCTTCCCCTATTTTTTCTGCCAGTCCCATCACCAATGCCTTTTTTTTATCCATATCAAATAATTGATATTTAATAGAGGAACTTCCTGTATTGATCACTAGTATTTTCATTTTAATCCTTTCTGTGAATAATCCAGGCTAGTCAAATCAAGATTTTTTCTTTTCAGCCTGAGCCTGAATGGCTGTTATGGCTACTGTATTAAAGATATCTGTCACAGTACATCCCCGGCTTAAGTCATTGACTGGTTTGTTAAGCCCCTGAAGGACCGGGCCAATGGCCACAGCTCCGGCTGATCTCTGAACAGCTTTGTATGTATTATTTCCTGTATTGAGGTCAGGAAAAACGAAAACGGTTGCTCTTCCGGCCACATCACTTCCCGGAAGTTTTGCCTTCGCTACACCCGGATCAATGGCCGCATCATACTGGATCGGACCTTCGATCTTCAAATCCATGGAATAGTTCTTTGCCAGTTCCCTGGCTTTTTTTGTGGCTTCCTTGACTTTTTCCACATCCTCTCCCACTCCCGAATCTCCTGTGGAATAGGAAAGCATGGCTACAATAGGCTGGATATCAAAAGTGACAGCCGTTTGAGCGGATGCGATAGCGATTTCGGCAAGCTGATCCGCATTTGGATCAGGATTCACGGCACAGTCTCCATAGACCAACACTCTGTCAGGAAGGCACATAAAGAACACACTCGATATGATAGAAAAACCTTTTTTCGTTTTTATGAATTCAAACGCAGGGCGAAGGGTGTTTCTTGTGGTGTGTGTGGCTCCGCTGACCATCCCGTCTGCATCCCCTTTATAGACCATCATCGTGCCAAAATAACTGAGCTCACTCATATTATCCCGCGCATTATCCATCCCCAACCCTTTGTGCTTTCTCAGCTCATAATAGGTTTGTGCGTAATCCTCAAATCTATCATTGTTCGGGACATCCACGATATTGACTTTATCAAGCTGCAGCCCCAACTTTGTTATTTTGTCACGCATGACCTTTTCATTCCCCAATAACGTCAGGTCGACCACATCCCTCCGGGTTAATATCTCTGCAGCCTGTAAAATTCTCTCATCCTCTCCCTCAGGCAAGACAACATGCTGTTTCCGGCTCTGGGCCCTCTTTATAAGCCTGTATTCGAACATTTTGGGAGTCACTAGGGATACTTTTGTTTTGATGATTTTTTCTCTCAGCTCTTCAAGTTCAACATTTTTTTCAAAAGCCTCAAGTGCTTGAGCCACTTTAATGGTGTCATCCGGATCTATAACCGCATGGATATTATCGGCCATACGGGCTGCTTCAAAAGTATTTTCTTTGACACTTAAAATAGGGATCTTCTCGTCATAACCTTCGATCAATTTGAGAATCGGTTCCTGCGGTATCAGCCCTCCCGTCAAAATAATCCCTGATATACTGGGCATAGAGGAAGAAGAGAGCGCTGACAAACAGCCGACAATGACATCGGCCCTGTCTCCGGGAGTGATGACGATATCTCCGTTTGAAACCCTGGTTAAAACATTCCACAACTGCATGGCCGCTACACCGAATCCTCCTACATGGCGGTTCAATTTCACCTGTCCGGAAACAACCCGCGCATTCAGTGCTTTGGCCACCTCCCCGACAGTGGGATACTGAAGGGACTTTATATTAGGAATGCTGAACACAAGACTGTCTTTCACAAGAGGATTGCCTTTCAGTTTAGATACGATCCTCTCCCCCTTTTCAGCTCTGTTCACTATGATAGCCACCACCTTACAGTGCTTTTCACTGAGGGATTCCAGAGAGGTCTCAACAGACCTGATCACATCTTCTTCAGATCTATTATAGGCATTCGTAGATAAAACCACAGGACATCCCAGGTTGTTGGCAATGTCTGCATTTATGTCAAACTCAAAAGCAGATGTGGCCCCTTCGAAGTCAGTACCTTCGCATAAAACAAAATCATAGTTTTCTTCCAAATATTTATACTTGGTTACGATCTTCTCAATCAGTTCATCATATTTTCCTTGAGACAGCATTTCATTGGCTTCATCAGTGGAAAAGCCGTACATCTTATCATAAGGGATATCAAGATTATAATAACCTGATATCAGATTGATATCATCATCCTTTTTTTTCTTGTTCGAATCCACGTATATAAGAGGGCGAAAAAAAGCCACTTTATCCACATTTCTTATGAGCATCTCTGTCAGGCCGAGTGAAATAACTGATTTGCCGCTTCTTCTTTCCGTTGACGTCACATACAAATTGTCTGCCATATCAATATCTCCTGTAAAAGTTCACATTCAAAGCCTTTTTGTGTGGATTTTATCTCCCCCTATTTTATCATAGACTTCCTCTACCCTCCCCATATCCATATAAATCAGGAAGGGTATTTATAACACAAACCTGCTGTATTTTCAATCCATAAAGGCTCTTGCGAATAATAAAAAAAGAGAACAATCCCAGTTTTTTTGCTATCATAGACAGTACTATGGCTCAATACAATGTGGGGACGGCCGGCTGGAGCTATAAAGACTGGGAAGGGATCGTTTACCCGAGAAAAAAGCCATCAGGTTTTCATGCCTTAAGGTTTTTATCCCAGTATATTGATTTTATGGAAATCAACAGCACGTTCTACCGGATGCCCATGTTCAACTTTGCTCTTTCCTGGATTAAAAAAGTCGAACAAAATCCGGACTTTCTGTTTGCTGTCAAGCTCCATCAAGACTTTACCCATCAAGATAAAAATCCCTCTCAAAAACAAGCAGATGAGTTCAGATTCGGGATCGAACCGCTTTCAGCAAACAACCGCCTGGGCGCTGTACTCATGCAGTTTCCCTGGTCTTTCTCCCTTTCCACCAAAAACAAACTTTATCTGGAACGTTTGTTCCACATGTTTTCCGGACTGCCTCTTGCTTTGGAAATAAGGCACAGTTCCTGGGATAATCCCGAGTTTCTAAAATTCCTCTCCGATCATAAAGTGGCTTTCTGCAACATCGACCAGCCTGTGTTCCGGTCATCAATCAAACCCACATCCTATGCCACAAATCCTGATTTCACCTATGTGAGGCTTCACGGCAGAAACTATAAAAATTGGTTCAGAAAAAAGGCAGGCAGGGATGCGCGTTTTGATTATCTTTACCCTGATGAAGAGCTCAATCAGTGGATCAACCGCATAAAAAACCTGGGCGGAAAATCCAAAAAGACCTTTGTGGTGACCAACAATCACTACAGGGGACAGGCCTTGACAAATGCCATACAGATAAAAAACAAACTGACGAACCAAAAATTGGATGTGCCCAGAGAGTTAGTCGAAACCTATCCTGAGCTCAAAAAGGTCATCAAAGATATTGCTAAAGGCCAGAGCGACCTCTTTAGTAAAAATTGAAACACTCAAAAATTTTAATCCACTGCAGGCCAACCAGGATGATGAACAAGTCAATATTTCTGCAAGTTAACTTGGGCTATTCACAAGTCGAGGTTGCTGCAGATGTTAGGCACAGAGTGCGAAGCTGTGGTCCTTCACCGCGAGTACTCTGTAACGAAGCAGATGCAGTGAGATCGGCTTGCCTGTAAGGTAAAAAAATG
>Ga0180434_10005517_pt1 | contig 14861 bp, 7 predicted proteins | sample SS_ome_7_FD_132453 | JGI IMG/M metagenome (GOLD analysis project Ga0180434, IMG submission 132453) | Hypersaline lake sediment archaeal communities from the Salton Sea, California, USA - SS_1_D_2 metaG | ecosystem: Environmental > Aquatic > Non-marine Saline and Alkaline > Hypersaline > Sediment...
CACCCGTGTGTGGCACGGGCGTCTCGCCCGTGCTTTGGCCGGCGCACTGGCGAGACGCCCGTGCCACCCAATGCACAAGGCAAGACTTGACCCACCACTAGCGATCGCCATCCCCCAGGCCCTCTGGTTGAACCGGGAGTGCCCCCCAATGACACGGTCCTCGACGCTCGCCCCCCTCGCCCCGGCCGCCTTGCGGGCCGCCGTCGGCACCGCGTGGCTCCTACTGGCCGCGGCCGCGGTTTCCGCGGCTCAGGCCCCCGGCGATCTGCGGCAACACACGCCCCAGCTCGCCTGGCGCACGCTCCCGTCCGGCGAGCAGTGGATCTACGACGGCGAGCTGCCGGTGGGGGCGTTTTACGCGGGCACCCAGCCGATGGGGAGCATCGCCCGGCCGATCTCGCTGCACGACCTCCGCCTGCTGCCCGGCGGGCCGGTGTGCATCCGCCGAGGCGAGGGCTGCGGGCCGCTCTGCCTCTCGTGGCGCAAGCACCTGATCTTCCAGATGGCCATCGACGCCCTCGACGTGGACCAGAGCGACCCGGAGCGGCTGAAGCTGTACCTGAAGACGCACGACGTGGCCCTCCGCGCCGATCAGCCCGAGGACCCGCCGTACCGGCCGAACAACGTGGTCGAAGAGTGCTGGCTGGAGCTGACCTACGACCGCGAGCTGCCGAGCTACGTGTTCGACGTCCGCACGCGGCTAACCCTCCAGCCGCAAGGACGCGAGACGATGCTCGCGCGCGACCTGCGAGGGCTGGAGTTCGGCGACCTCCTGCCGCACGGGGCCAACGACCGGTTCCCGCCCGCGGGGCACAAGAAGTTCCCGTGGCTCGTCTATCGCGGGCCCGACGGGCGGCTTTTCAAGCTCCCGCAGACCCACCACCTGAACCAGGGCCAAATCGCGTACGCCCCCGACGGCTTCCTCGCGTTTGCGGCCGAGCCCGACTACAACCCGGTGCTCCAGTTCGTCGCCCCGTCGGGCTCGATCGCGCGGAGCGAGGTCTGCTGGGCCATGTACGACGTCCACTTCAAGCTGATCCGCGATCGGCAGTTGGCCTTGCTCGACGCGGGTGAGCCGCTCGAAGTCCGGTTCCGCGTCTACTCCGTGCCCGAGGCCACGGCCAAGCAGTGGCTCGCGGAAGCCGAGCTGGACCCCGCGCTGGAGGAGCCGCGGTTCCGCGTGCCGGCCTTTTTCCCCGATCGCGTCAACCGGTTCGAGCCGTCGGACGAGTACCGCGTGCCGTCCGACTATTGGTTCTGGCGCAAGGGCGACGCCCACTGCGACTGGACGTGGGACGAAGGCTTCCAAAGCCAGGGCTCGCTCTCGATCCGCCGCCCGGCGGGCGACGGCCAATCGGCGTGGCACTTCGACCTGATCGGCCCGCGCCACTTCCGCGCCTTCCGCCTGCAAGGCCGATACCGCCTTCGCGCCCGGGTCCGCACCGCGAACGTCACCGGCGGCGTGCGCCTCGCCTGGCAAGCCGTCTCCCCGCAAGGCCCGGCCCGGTATTCGCAAGCCCTCACCGGCACGCACGATTGGACGCCCGTCGAGCTGGAAACGCCCGACCTCGGCCAAGCCCGACAGGCGGCCGTCCGGTTCATCCAAGAAGGCGGCGGCCAGAGTTGGCTCGACGATTTGGAGATTGTGCCCATTCCTTAAGCAGGCTTCGCGGTTTGCCCGCGTAGCCCCGTAGAGCGTCATTTTCTTCCGAAGAGGTCGGCGCGGTGAAATTGGCCATGAAACTCGCCGTCGTCCTGGCTGCCGTCATCGCCATGGGCATCGCCTTGCTGTGCCTGGCGCCGGTGGTGGCGCCGGTGAAGCAAGGCGGCTCAAGATCGTTCTGGTGGGCAGCCTGCCGAGTAGACCTGGGCTCGCGAGCCACCACGTCCGTGAGGGAATTGCCGCCCCACACGCTTCCTGAATTCGCCAAGGACTCGTTGTGCGGCGACCGAGTCTATCGACCAACGGACGGCACGTTCGTCTACGCGATCGGTCATCTGCACGGCGAATGGCTGTATCGAGTTGAGGCGTCTGCTGTGACAGCCGACCTGCCGAAGGTCGCTGCCGTTCTGGACGCCGGGCCACCAGAGGGCGTTCCTCCGTTCGTCGAACGTGGGTTTGACGCGTGGAAGAAACGCGATGCGGCGCGGCTCGATGCGCGTGCTCTTCTGAACGAAATCCACGAAGCAGAAATGGATAGCCGTCGGGAGAAGGACCCTGATCTCTACCAGTATGCTCTGGACTGCGAGACGGTCTTCGCAGAACGTTGGCGACGGGCAGATCGCTACTGGCTCACGTTGCTCTTCGAGTTCGTCTATCTGGCTACGTTGATTGTGTTCGCGGCGCTCCCATGGCTTCGCAACGGAGGCCGCCTACAATGGTCCATTCATCTTGGACTGCTGCTTCCCCTTCTCTTGCTGCCACACTATCTTGGCTACGCTCCGCTCGCGTTCACATCGGCGTGGCCTGGCGGGGGAGTCCTCTATTCGTCGATTGTGATTCACTTTCGTGGAATGCCCTGGACTGCCCTGGATACGGCTCTCCTGGAACATGCGCCCAGAATTCTGGAGCCCCTCTCCCAGCCAACGGGCCCCGCAATGGTTCTTTCCGGGCTAGGGGGAGCCGGACCGGTTGCCACCAGTGTCATTGGCATCGCCGTGGGCGCCCTGACCTTCGCGGTTGGAACCGCTGTGCGCTACACACGTGGGACGCTCACGTCGCCACCGTAATCCCGTAAAGCTGCGCGAACCGGCGTAGCTCCCGGCCGTAGTTGCCGTAGAAGATGACGTTGTGGTGGCCTCGGGCGTCGCAGACGTCGGCGTGCTCGTTGATCGTGAAGGCGACGTTCGTGCGGCAGCCGCCGACCGGGGGCATCTCGTACCACCGGGCGACCGTGCCCGTGTAGATGTACAGCCGGGGCTTGTCGCCGGGCTTCCTCGGCGGGTAGTAGTGGGCCATGGTCACCTCTTCCCCTTCCCGCCAAAGGACCTGCGGCACGCACGTCGGGTCGTTCGTGTGGGCGTAGTTGCGCAGCAGGTACGGCTCCGGCGGGCCAGTCGTGCCGAACAGCTTCGACGCCGACGTGCAGTGCGACGCGAAGAAGTGGTTCCGCTCCGTGTCGTAGCACGGGTTGGCCTGAAAGCCTGGGCGGTCGAACAGGTATTGCACCAGCATCAGCGTGAGCGTGGCCGCCAGGTCGTTCTCGCAGCCGGCCGGGATGCCCTGGTCGCGGAGCGTCATGAAGCTCATGCAGGGCATGAACTCGCCGCGGCGGAGGCAGTCGATCATGATCGCGTCGGCCTGCTCGACCTCCAGCAGGTGCTGGCAGGCGAAGTGGACCTTGGCCGCGGTGAGGATCTCCGGATCGGCCGGCTCGAGGATCTGCTTGGCCCCTTCGCGGTAGCTCCGGGCGAGCTGCTTGACCGCGTCGGTCGTCGGCGTGGCGGTCACCTCGTCGACGAACCGCTGAAGCGGCAGGCGGCGGACCGTGGTGCCCAGCGGCGCCACGGTCGCCTCGGCCGGCTCGCCCGCACCGGCGATGCTGAGGATGCGGCCCGTGCGCATGCGCCAGGCCGTGTGGATCATGCGCATGGCGTAGGCGACGCTCTCCAGGTTGTCGAGCGTTTGGATGAAGCACAGGCCGGGCCGCTGGTACTTCGTCACCGAGCCGTGGTGCACGCCGAGCGTGGAGAAGACGACCGTGGGGATGTCAAGCATCGGCGTTTCGCCCTCGGGGGCCTCTTTCGGCGTCAGCTCGGCGAGGATGCGATCGAGCTGCCGGAACGTCGGATTGTGCATCGGCACGAGCAGCAGTCCGTCGGGCTTCGACTTCTGCACGTCGGCCACGAACCGGGCCACGCTCTCGTCGGAGTAGAGCGGCGTCGGGTCGGCCACGATCCGCAGCCCGAGCCGCCTCTCGATCTCGGCGAGCCGCTTCGTATACTGGGCCTGGCGCCCCTCGGCATCGAAGTCGTTTCCGGGCCAACTCCACCAGGCGCCGGGGACCCGCAGCGTATCGGACGGGGGATAGAGAAACGCCGCGCGTACGGTGGCCGGCTCGTGCTTCGCCCGGGCGGCGGCCGGCTGGTCGGCGCTGGCGAGGCTGGCGTAGCGAAGCGAGACGCCCCCGGCCGCGGCACCAACCGCGCCGAGGAACGTTCGGCGACAGCACCCGCAGCCGAGTTGGCACATGGCGTCCGATTGCCGATCGGAGTCTCTCATGGGACGTGCTCCCTGGGGACGCGCATTCTGTTTCGGGAAGCTTGTAGCGACCGCGCTCATCCGGTCCAGGAGACGCGCTGGCCCGGCTTCTCGTCGGAAGACGCGAGCAATCGGGTCACCACAAGCGCGCAAAACGGTGAGCAGTGAGGCCACGGCAAGCCGGGTCAGAGACCCGCTCCGAGCGGATTCTAACGGGCCACGCCGGCGGCAGCAACTTGGTCCGCGTCGGCTTGGGCGGACCTTTCGGCGGGCCCGACCACACGCGGCTTATTGATCTTTGCATTGCCAATGATTGCCCGAGGTGGACCGGGCCCTTGTGTGCCGGGCTTCCGTTGGAAGCCCTCCGTTCATTGGCTGCGCAAGGCTCGATAAATCGTGAAATACCAGCGGCTTACCAAATCGAATCTTGCCCCGAAAAATCCCCATGTTCACCTCGCGAAACCGGCCCGGAATCGCTAGAATGTGGGTTTGCGAAACAGGTTCCAGCGTAGCCCGTCTCTCGCTTGTTCCAGGACGCTGCCGCCGTGGTGAACGGAGTCGTTGAGATATCCCTTCCGTTGGGGGGGTCTGGTCGTGGTTCGGCCGACCGCCGAGGGAGGGCGGCCGGGCCGCCGGTGTTCGTGGCGGGGCCGGAGAACCGGCTCGTTCCACCGGCCGTCGAGTCCGTGCTCGGCGACGCGGGCGCGGGCTACGACCCGGTGGTCTTTTACGGGCCGACGGGGACCGGCAAATCGCACCTCGCCCTCGGCTTGGCGACGGCGTGGAAGGCCCCATTCCGCGGCCGTCCGGTGAACTACGTGACCGCGCCCGACTTTGCCCGCCAGCTAACCGACGCCATCCAGACCAAGACCGTCGAGGACTTCACCGCCCGTTATCGGGAGCTGTCGCTGTTGGTGTTCGACGACGTGCATCATTTGGCGGATAAGCCATTGGTTCAACAAGAGCTGCTGCTCACGTTCGACGCGTTGGCCGGCGCCGGGAGCCGGCTCGTCTTCACGTCGCGCACCCTGCCCGCCGAGCTGCCGCAAATGCTGCTCGGCTTGCGCGCGCGTTTGGGGGCCGGCTTGACGGTGCCGCTGGCCCCGCCGGGGCGCGAAGCGCGCCTGGTCGTGCTGCGCCGGCTTGCCCGAAACCTGGAAATCACGCTCTCCGACGCGGCGGCCGGAGTGCTCGCCCACGGTCTGAGGATGACGGTGCCCGAACTCTGTGGAGCGCTGCGGGCGATGGCCGGCCCGGGGCCCGCGTCGATCGACGAGGAAACGGCCCGAGGCTACGTGGTCGAGTGCGACGGCTCCCCCGAGCCTTCCACGCACCACATCGCGCTGAGCACCGCCCGCTACTTCTCGCTCCGGCTGGCCGAATTGAAAGGCGCGTCGCGCCTGCGGCGCGTGGCCACGGCCCGAGCGGTGGCCATGTATCTGGCGCGCGACCTCACCGGCAACAGCCTGCTGGAGATCGGTCGCTACTTCGGCGGGCGCGATCACACGACCGTCTCCTACAGTTGCCACGTCACCGAGGAGCGGCTGCAGACGGACCCCGAGATTCGACAAGCCGTGCTCGTGTTGCAGGAGGCTTTGAAGCGCGAATGAGCTACGAAGACGGGACCGGGCCCTCGACGCCGGGGAAGAGCTGTCTCCCGGCGGTCGGCGGGCCGTTCGCCGAGCCCCAGTCGATCGACACCCCTCGCGCCGCTGCGGCGGAACGAGGTTCGATCGACGGGCGGTCGACCGCCGTCCAACCGTCGCCCGACAGGTTTCCCCCCTCCAAAGGAACCCTCGGTCAGAGCCGAAATCCAATGCCCACCAGCACTTGAAACGAGCGGGGTCCATCGATCGACATTCAGGGCCGCCATACGAACATAACAATCGTTTACATAGCTCTTTGAATAATACGAACGTCCGCCGACCGAACGGCACTGAGTTGCCCGTCTGCCCCGGTAACGTCAGCCAACGAGACCTTACGAGAAATGGGACGGATCAATGAAACTCACCTGCGATCGTGAGAGGCTGGCGCATGCGTTCCAGACGGCCGCCAGCGTGGTGCCCGTACGCAGCACGAAGCCGATTCTGGAGAACGCCAAGCTGGAGGTTACCTCGGAGAAGGCGACCCTGATGGCGACGGACCTGGAGATCGGCATTCGGATCGAGGTGCCCGGGTTCGACGTGCAGGCCCCCGGCGATGTGGTGCTTCCGATCAAGCGGTTCGGGTCGATTCTTCGCGAGAGCTCCGACGCGAAGCTGCACCTGGAATGCGACGGCAATCGGACGCTCGTCCGGGGGGATCAGAGCGAGTGGCAGTTGCCGACCCAGAATCCCGACGAGTTCCCGACGGTCAGTCCGTTCGAGGCGGAGCGGTATCATCAAGTGCCGGCTCGGTTCTTCCGCGAGTTGGTACATCGGACGATCTTCGCCACCGACACGGAGAGCAGCCGTTACGCGCTGGGCGGCGTGCTCGTCGAGCTGACGCCCAAGGGAGTGCTCGGCGTGGCGACCGACGGCCGCCGCCTGGCCCGGCAGGAAGGGCCGGCCGAAGCGGTCGCCGGCCACGAGACCGTCGACAACACGGTGATCCCCACCCGGGCGATGCAGCTTATCGAGCGGGCGCTGGCCGACAACGACGAGCAGATCCAGTTGGCCGTCGACGAGAACCAGGTCCTGGTGAAGAGCCTGCGCACGACGATCTACACGCGGTTGGTGGAAGGACGCTACCCCAAGTGGCGCGACGTCTTCCCCAAGCAGGGGGAGGAGGTCAAGCTGGAGATGACCGTGGGGGCGTTCCATTCGGCCGTGCGCCAGGCGGCGATCGTGACCACCGAAGAGCGCCGCGGCGTCGATTTCACCTTCGGCGACGGGAAGGTCGTGCTGGCCGGGCATGGCGCGGAGATGGGGGAGTCGCACGTCGAGCTGCCCGTGCCCTACGAAGGCTCGCCCATCCAGGTGAAGCTGGATCCCCGCTTCGTGAGCGATTTTCTCAAAGTGCTGGATCCCGACCAGACGTTCACGTTGAAGCTGCGCGACGGGGAGAGTGCGGTCGTCTGCCAGACCGACGACGGCTACGCGTACGTGATTATGCCCCTGTCGCGCGGGGGATAGACGCACACGGCGGGCGGGCACGCGGCCGGCCCGCACGTGGCGACGCCCGTTGGGGGGGCGCGCTCGGGGGCTTGGCGCCGCGAGAAGGCGCTTGACGTGACCAAGGGACTTCGGCAATGGAAAGTCGGCCCATGCGACGTGGTCCGGAACCGATCGGCGACGTGTTGGTTCAGTTGATGGCCCGGCGCGGGTTCGCCGGCGTACGCCGCGCCGCCACGTGCGAGGAAGCGTGGCGCCGGGCCGCCGGCGAGCTGGCGGCCGAGTACACCCGGGTGGGGGCCGTGCGCCGCGGGACGTTGGAGGTGCTGGTAGCCAACTCGACGTTGCTCCAGGAGCTGACCTTCCAGAAGCAGGCCTTGCTGGAAGCACTGGGCCAGCTTCTGCCGGACGAGGGGATCCGAGACCTTCGCTTCCGCGTGGGAGCCGTTCAATAGACTTGGATGCGTTTCCCGAAGGCGCCCCGCCGCCACGGCCGGGCCGTCACGCTTCGCGTGGTGGGCGCCGTCGCACGGAGCGTGACGGGTAGCATGACGCGCGCGGCGCGCGGAACCTGCGGACTGAGACTCTAACGATAGCGGAAAACATGTCCAACGACGCAAATCCTGCTTCTCCCCAAAGCGCGGAACCTGAAACCCCGCAACCGCGGACCCAGCCCGCGGCGGGCGGCGATCTGGCCGAGTACCGGAAGGTCGAGGGTGAGTACAGCGCCGAGCACCTGGAGCACCTCACCGATCTGGAGCACGTCCGGCAGCGGCCGAGCATGTACATCGCCGACACGGCCGCGCGCGGGCTGCACCACCTGGTGTACGAGGTGGTCGACAACTCGATCGACGAGGCCATGGCGGGCTACGCGAACGAGATCTCGGTGCGCATCAACAACGACGGCTCGGTCACCGTGGAAGACAACGGCCGCGGGATCCCGGTCGAGGAGCATGCGGACCTCGGCTGCTCGACGCTCCAGGGCGTCATGACCGTGCTCAAGTTCGGCGGGAAGTTCCACAAAGGGGCGTACCAGACCTCCGGCGGGCTCCACGGCGTCGGCGTGACCGTGGTCAACTTTCTTTCCGAGTGGTGTGAAGTCGAGGTGCGGCGCGACGGGCACGTCTACCAGCAGGAATACGAGCGCGGCGTGCCCACCGCCGAAGTCGCCCGAATCGGAACCACCCGCCGCATGGGCAGCAAGACCACGTTCAAGCCGGACCCGCAGATCTTCCCGGTCACCCAGTTCAACTACGGCATTCTCCATCGGCGCCTCCAGGAGCTGGCCTTTCTCAACCGCGGCGTGAAGATCGTCTTCTTCGACGAGCGGACCGACGAGGGGGAAACGTTCTGCTACGAGCGCGGCATCGTGGAGTTCGTCGAGCACCTGAACCGGGCCAGCGAGCCGTCGCATCCCGAGGTCATCTACATCGCCGCCGAGCAGGAAGGCGTCGGCCTGGAGGTCGCCCTCCAGTATTCCAGCGAGTTCACCGAGAACGTCCATTCGTACGTGAACAACATCTGCACCACCGAGGGCGGCACCCACGTCTCCGGCTTTCGCGCGGCGCTCACCCGGTCGCTGAACGCCTACGGCAGGAAGTCGGGCATGTTCAAGGACCTGTCGCCGACCGGGGAGGACTTCCGCGAGGGGCTCACCGCCGTCGTCTCGCTCCGCGTCCCCGATCCGCAGTTCGAGGGGCAAACCAAGACCAAGCTGGGCAACAGCGAGATCGAGGGCATCGTCCAGTCGACCGTGGGCGACTCCTTCAACCGGTTCCTGGAGGAGAATCCCAAGACGGCCCGCATCATCGTACAAAAGGGCCTGCTGGCGGCCGAGGCGCGGGAAAGCGCCCGCAAGGCCCGCATGCTCGTGCGCGAGCGCAAAGGCGCCCTCAGCGGCGGCGGCCTGCCCGGCAAGCTCCGCGACTGCACCAGCCGCGAAGTGGAACGCTGCGAGCTCTACCTCGTCGAGGGCGATTCGGCCGGCGGAAGCGCCGAGGGCGGACGCCTGCGCGAGTACCAGGCCATCCTGCCGCTCCGCGGCAAGATCATCAACGCCTACAAATCGCGCGACGACAAGGTGCTGGCCAACGAGGAGGTCCGCAGCATCATCTCCGCGGTCGGCTCCGGCATCGGCGCCGAGGTCGACCTGAGCAAACGGCGCTACAACAAGATCATCATCATGACCGACGCCGACGTCGACGGCTCGCACATCCGCACCCTCCTGTTGACCTTCTTCTATCGACAAATGTACGACCTGGTCAAAGGCGGCTACGTCTACGTCGCCCAGCCCCCCCTGTTCCGCGTCCGGCGCAAGAAGCAGATTTCCTACATCCAGACCGAGGAGGAGATGAAGTCGCAGCTTCTGGAGCTCGGGCTGAGCGACGCCGAGTTCGACGCGGGCGACGGGCGCGTGGTCAACGGCCGCTCCATGGAGCGCCTTTGCCGCACGCTCGCCGCCCTGGAGGATTCGCTCTTCGCCCTCGAACGCCGCGGCATCAGCCTCCGCGCCCATGCCGCCCGCCAGGAACCCGCCTCCGGCAAGCTGCCCGTCTATCACGTCTTCCTCGGCCACCAGGAGCACTGGTTCCCCACCCGCCAATCGCTCGACCGGTTCCTCGCCGAGCAGCAGGAGGCCAGCGGACGCGAGCTGAAGGTCGCCAACGGCATCCCCGAGGAGGCCGAGGGCGGCGCGAACGGGCAGCAGGCCGTGCGCGTGCGAATCATCGAGCTCCACGAGGTCCGGTCGATCAACAACCAGTTGGCCGACCTGCGCGAGATGGGCTTCGAGATCGACAGCCTGATCCCCCAGGAGCGGACCGGCGTCGAGGAGCCCCGCTACAAGCTCCGCCGCGGCGACACGGTCACCGGCCTCGAGGACCTCCGCGGCCTGCTCCCCGCCATCCGCGCCGCCGGCGAAAAGGGCCTCCAGATCACCCGCTTCAAGGGCCTCGGCGAAATGAACGCCGAAGAACTCCGCCAGACCACCCTCGACCCCGAGAACCGCACCCTCCTCCAAGTCACCATGGAAGACGCCTCCGCGGCCGACGACCTCTTCCGCATCCTCATGGGCGACAAAGTCGAGCCCCGCCGCGAGTTCATCGAGAAGCACGCGCTGGAAGCCCGTAACCTCGACATCTGACATTTAGCCGTGGTGGCGGACAGAATTCTCGTCAATTCAGACACAAAAGCTGTCAAGCTCGGACATAATTGTCGTCAAACCGGTGCGCTGTTCGCGCACGTGATTGCCGCTGGGGAGTAGCCTCCTTCCGAGGCATGAACGGAGTCCCATAACGCCGGAGGCCAACCGTGTCCGTTCCCGATCGTTCTGCTCGGAAAAGCACCTTCGCGACATCGCCGCCATGTTGCAGGTGAGCGGCGACGAGATCGACCAGGAGTACATTACCCATTGGACGCGGCAGCTCGATTTCACGGAACAGTGGCAGGCGGTTCTGGAACGTCTCTGTGGGCCATAGCCAAGCGTTGACACCGTGGTACACACGAGAGCTCGTTGACGAGAATAAGGTGATTCAGGGTGAGAGGGAAAGAAGAAAGGGCCGCAGAACGCCTCGCGTGAGGCGCCTTGCGGCCCGCGCGCAGCCCGGTCGGGAAAGCTAGTGCTCTGTCAACTCTTGATTTTGGGGTGGCTGGGGTCGAACGCAGTGAGCCCCCAGCCCGAAGACCAACATTATGCATCAGCTAGCAGTGACAGCAGGGAATCTCTTACCGGGACGGAATCGACCTCCCCACGTTAACACGAATCACCGGAACCTGGATGTGAACGTGACCCACGCCTTTGACGTAAGTCGTTGTTTTCCAACGGGCGGCCGCCAGCAGTGATAGCTGATGCATAATGTTGCCGAAGCCGCTGGGCGCTCGTTTCACTCGACCCCAGCCACCCAACCCCAATTCTATTGCTTGACACAGCACTAGGCTGCACCTCTACTATGATATGCCGCGAAAAACGGGCGGATTTAGCGAGTATGCACCGCTAGCGGAGGCTTGAGTCGTGTAGGATGCCGTCACGGCCCGTGTACCCGCCCATTCTCGCGTGATCCGCGGAGCGATGTCAAATGGGCCGGACGCAATCGACGAACCTCAAAGACGCTCGCCGCCGTCTTGCCGGACGACTTCGATGAAGTTGAGGATCGGAGCCTGCTCGATGCTCGGGGTCTCGGCATCGGGCGTCAGCTCGATGATCAAGTTGCCTCTCACCGGAACCGCCCTGAATTCTCTGATGACCGGGTGGTTGGGCTCAGGTGCCGTTGCGCTGACGTCCAAGCTGCCTTGCACGACGCGATTCTGGAGCTTGATGCCAAACACGCGGCGTCCGGGCGCGTCGCCGGGATCGGCCATAAAGCCGAGACGGACCGTGTAGGTGGCCGGCTCCTGGCCGGTCTGTTCATCGACCAGCGGCAGCTCGCACCGCAGCATGCCGCGGCAGCCGGACGTGAACAGCCAGCTCTTGTCGGTGCCGGCAATTTTGCGGCCCTTGAAGTCCCGGCAGAAGAACCCCCCGCCCGGCGAGAGTCTCTCGTCGATCTGGAATCGGACGCCGTAATTCGGATAAGCGTCGTACACGGAGTGGGTCCGCCGGATGCGCGGATACCCGAGCCAGAGAACGCCTTTCGCGTCCCGCACGTCGCCGGGCGCGCCGAGGTTGATGGCCAGGTGTTTCACGGGCGTCATGGCTCCCGGACTCACGAAGACCGACCAGTTGCCCATGGCCTTGTTCGGCTTGTTCACCAGCGCGACCGAACAGCGTAACGGATACGAGCAGGTGCAGCCGGAGCTGGCCTCGGGCATGAGCATCAGGCCGTTGGCGGCGATCATGTCGAGCCAGCAGCCGGTGCGAACCGCCCCAAAGAGACTGATCCCCTTGTCCGCGTCCATTTCGTACATTGCCCCGCAGTAGGACCGGTAGAACAGAGTGTCGGCCGAGGCGGAGGTCACGCCGCAACTGTGGCCCGGCCTGAGAAACTCCCAGGGGACCTGCCGGCCCGTGACCGGATGCGTGCGCTGGACGATGTCTCCGGTCCGCAGGCGACAGGCCCGGGGCTCGATGATGATCTTCTGGCCGACGATCACCGGCCTGCGAAGGTAGTTGAGCGGGCGGGACCAAACCACCTCTCCGGATTGCGCGTCGATCGCCGTGATGCGGCGCCAGGCGAGCTGGTTGGCCAGGAAGTACCTCTGGTCGTGGTTGCTGAAGTGGCCGAAGAACAGGAGCAGTCCGTCGGCGTAGGCGGACCCCATCTTGGTGCCGCCGCAGCCGGTCAGGTCGAGCGGCTTTTTCCACCGCACCTTTCCGGTGGCCACGTCCAGCGCGACGACGAGCCTGACATCGGCCTCGCCCGCTCCGGCCGCCGTCTCGTCGTGCTCTTGATAGACGCCTGCCCGCGCGAGCCGACGCCGCTCGTCGGCCGCGTCGGCCCGCTGCGCCGCCGTGGGCTCGCACTCGGCGAAGAAGACCGTGCCGTCGGCGGCGGTTACCGTGATGTGGGCGATTGCCTGCCCGCGGTACACCCAGAGGGGTTCGGCCGTCTCCGCGTCCAAGGCGAACAGGGCGTCGCCCCCCAGGACGTTCGAGGTCGTCGCGCCGTGCGGGTCGCGCTGGCTTCCCCACGGTGGAAATTCGGCGACGGTGCGCCAGGAGGTTCCGGCTCGCTGGTAGCCCCGGCGGACTGCCAGCGGGACGGACCCCGTGGCGGATTTCAGTTCGGCGCCGTACTCGCGGCGCAACGGCGCCGACTGTGTCCCGAGAAGCACGCCGTCGCGGCAGCACACGTAACCCCACCGCCGGTCGCTGCCGTCCTTGGTGCCGGGCATGCGGTAGGTGCGGAGAATCTCGCCCGTCGCATTGTCGAGCCGATGGCACTGATCTTTCGCGGCGACGTACAACGAGTCTTCGGTCAGCGACAGGTTCCCGCCGTCGACGTCGACCCGCGCACGCACCGCACCCGGGATCTCCGTTTCCCACAAGAACGTGCCGTTGTAGGCGTCGTAGGCCCGGACGCGCTCCTCTCCCTCGATGAACAGCCGGCCGTGGATCGACACGGGGCTGTCGCTGCGCGCGTGCCGTTCCACCATTCCTTGCGGCCCCGGCTCCCCGAACCACAATACCCCCAGCGGCCCCTTGACCAGCGCGTCGCGGGAGCAGGCGGTGTTGGCCGGGTTGGCGTAGAGCCGGGTCCAACTCGCCGCGCCGTCCAGCGCGGGCCGGACGAACTTGCTCCACGCCGCCTCGCTCGCCTCGTCGGCACCGTCCATCCGGCAACGCATGGAGACCCCTCCGTCCGGCCGCAGGACGCGTGCGGCCGACTCGCTCGATGCCTGCGTGCCGGAGAGCACCGCGGCGTCGGAGACGATCAGATTGGCAAAATACGGCGGAAGGTCCCCGATATCCCAGGGCTCCACCACCACGCGCGAGCCGAGCAGCCCGGCCGCGCCGAGCCGCTCGCGGGCGATGCGAAGCTTTCGCGGGTCGCTTTCCAGTCCGACGACGTTGAGCTGACTGTTTCGGGCCAGCTCGAACGCAAGCCGGCCGATATTGCAGTCGAGCACGAGGCCATAGCCTCTCGTGACGCCGCTGTCGCGCAGAATTCGCCGGGCCGTGCGGCGATAGAGGTCGGCACGTTCATCCTGGGGATACGGATCGGCGACGACGGTCGTTCTGATCTTAGCCGGGACGGCAACGTCCTGGCCCCCAAAGCAGTGGATCGGCCCGTCGTCGGTGCTGACGAAGAGCCGGCCGTCGGAGGCCGCCAGGCCGACGCCGGTGCCGGCGGTCGTTTCTCGCCAAACCTCCTTGCCCGTCTTCACGTCCACCCCGACGACGACGCCTTCCCCGCCGGCATAGAGGACGTTGCCGGCCATGATCAGCGAGACAAGTCCTTTCCCGGGGTATTGCCATCGCAGGCAGGATTGCCTGAATTCATCCTCTTTCGCCTGAGCCACGGCGAGCTGCTGCTCGATCGCATCAATCTGCAACGCGACCTCCTCGTCGTACTCCGCGGAATTCGCGATGCTCCTTTTCAGCCTGCCCAGTTGTTTGTCGAGCGTGCTCCGGCGGCGGATCCACGGGGCGCCGTCCTTCCTGGCCCGAGCATACTCCACTCGGTCCGCCGCAGCGATGCCTTCGGGCGTCAGCACGTACAAGGTGTCGCCAGTCGGGACCACTTCAATTCCCGGAAACCAGACGAAGGCATCGGCGAGCGGGTCGCCGGTTGCGGCGTTGTATGCCAACTTGGTCGGGAACTCCCTCATGCCCTGGCTCTCGGAGTAAACGGTGCCCGCGACGAGCCGGCCGCCGTCCAACAGCGTCCACACGCCGCCCCGGTGTCCGCCGGGGGACGTATAGAAAAGGAACTCGCCGGTCCGGCGATCGAACGCGGCCGGCGTGGCCCGGCCGGACGGGACATAGAGAACGTCGTCCGAGGCGACCAGGTAACCGTGAGGCGATATCCCGCCAAACTCCAGTTCATACACGTGATCCGAGATGGTGCCGTTCTTCCAGATGACCGCGCCGTCGACCGCTCGCAAGGCGCAAAGATAAATCCCCTCGTAAG
>Ga0180434_10005518_pt1 | contig 14858 bp, 11 predicted proteins | sample SS_ome_7_FD_132453 | JGI IMG/M metagenome (GOLD analysis project Ga0180434, IMG submission 132453) | Hypersaline lake sediment archaeal communities from the Salton Sea, California, USA - SS_1_D_2 metaG | ecosystem: Environmental > Aquatic > Non-marine Saline and Alkaline > Hypersaline >...
GTAAATTGTACGAATAAACTTTTGTAACCATCCGCATTTCATCCATTTTTATTTTAAACCGATTGAATTTTTCAAGAGGACAGGCGCATGTTTAGACATATTCTTGTTCCCACCGATTTCACGGAAAAAAGTCTGAGAGCGATGGATATCGCGGCCAAGATGGCTTTGAATGAGGGAGCGAAACTGAGCCTCCTGCATGTGATTGAAACAATTGAAAGCACAGACTACGAGGAATTCAAAGATTTCTATGCGAAATTGAGAGAGCGGGCTGAGAAGAAATTAGACGAAATGACAGCCCGGCACGGAGGTGAGGCGCTGTCCATTCATGCAGAAATCATCTTCGGGAATCGGGCGCGGGAGATCATAGACTTTGCGCAGCAGCATGACGTAGATCTCATCGTCCTGAGCTCTCACAAGATCGCCAAAGAAAGCCCGGCCCAAGGCTGGGGGACCATCAGCTACAAAGTCGCCATTCTTTCACATTGCCCGGTGATGATGGTCAAATGATCATGTTTTCTGCGGGTGTCATTGGCTTGGATTTGCCCGATCCGTGATGACAGACCCGTCCCCTTCAAAGGGAATTCACTTATGATTGAATGGTTGGAAATATGCTGAACAAAGCAGCCGGTTTCGATTCGTTACCCGATTATCACATGCATACGGCCCTCTGTAAGCACGCGGAGGGGGACCCGTCTGAATATCGAAAAACAGCGCAAAGACGCGGCATACCCGAGATTTGTTTTGCGGACCATGTGCCCAGTCCCGACGGATACGATCCCGCCAACAGAATGGAACTGAATCAGTTTCCCCGGTACATGCAAATGATCCGGCCGCTTCAGGACAACCAGGTTCCCCATGTCCTCCTGGGAATAGAAGCGGACTATTATGACGGATGTGTGGAATTCCTGGGTGAATGGCTTCCCAAACAGCCGTTTGATTTGGTCCTCGGCTCCGTGCATTACATCGAAAATTGGGGATTTGACAACCCCTTGGAACTTCACATCTGGGAAACCGCTGACGTAACGGCTGTGTGGCGAAGGTATTTTGAGCTCATTGGACGACTGGCCGGTACGGGGCTGTTTGACACCGTCGGGCATTTAGACCTGCCGAAAAAATTCGGTCACCGTCCCCGGGACAGCGCACTTAAGGAGATGGCGAAGCCCGCGCTGGATCGTATTGCCGGTGCCCACATGGGAATCGAAATAAATACATCGGGACTGAGAAGACCGGTGGCGGAGATTTACCCTTCGCCGCTGCTCCTTTCTCTGGCAAGAGAGCGGGAGATCCCCATATGTTTTGGATCGGACTCCCATCGGCCTGAGGATGTAGGCGCGGACTTTGACAAGGCACTCAGTCTCGCACGGGATGTGGGTTACACGGAGTACTTTAAGATCAGGGCCCGGCAGAAGTCTCTCTTTCCATTGACGGAATCACGGAGTCCGGCGGAGGATCGGAATGCATAGGAAATTTCACGGCGGGCTCGCTCAGGCTTGGAATTCTCTCCGATTCCGTTTCCTCCGGGTGCTGTTTTATTCTCCGGTGTCCTTTTTCGAATTGAGCGCTTTTTGGAGCTTTTCTCCCAGGGAACCCAGGGATTTTCCCTCGCCCTCAGCGAATTTACGCCATTCGTCCTCGTCTCTGGAATCCCCCGGCCCGAGAGTGATTCTTCGATCGTCAGGCTTGATTTCCTCAATCACGACCGAAATGGGATCGCCTTGTCTCAATTTCTCAATGGATGTTGGCTCGGATGATTTCTTGAACCCCGATTTCGGAAGAAGCCCTGTAATTCCCGGCTCCAGTGTGACAAAATAACCGAATTTCTCCTTTTTCTCAATCCGGCCCTCCACGGCCTGACCTATGCGATACTTCTCCGGCACATCCAACCAGGGATCTCCTTCCGCATCTTTGATGCTTAACGAGATCCTCCTTCTGGAAGGATCAACCTCTTTGACCACTACGGAAACGGTCTCCCCCGGCTTCACCTCATTCTCAGGCTTGACGACCCTTTTCGTGTAGCTCATTTCACTGATGTGGACCAGCCCCTCAATTCCAGGGGCGATTTCAACAAAGGCGCCGAAATTGGAGCATCGCGTAACCTTTCCGGTTACCTTGTCGCCCTCCTTGAATGCGTCACTCACGCGTTCCCAGGGATCCCCGGTTACCTGCTTTATGGAAAGCGAAATCTTCGGGCGATCAGGTCTTTCGCCGGCTTCGATACCGATTATTTTCACCGGAATGTGATCCCCTGTTTTAAAGGCATCCCCCGGTTTCTCCACCCGGGACCAGCTCAGTTCTGAAAGGTGGACCATACCCTCCAGACCGGGGAAAAGTTCCACGAAAGCGCCGTAGGGCATCAACTTTGTGATCCTGCCTTCCATTTGCCCCCCGACTTCGATGCCCTCAAGGAATTCCTTTCGGGCTTTTTTTTGTTCTTGATCGAGCAGGGCACGTCTTGAAAGCACGATGTTGCCGCCGTCTTCCTCAAACTGGGTTATGAGAAACGGGTACGTCTCTCCCACATATTCGTTGGGCGCTTCAATGTATTTCAAATCCATTTGACTGATGGGGCAGAATGCGCGCCTTTTCATGATGTCGACATGGAATCCCCCTTTGACCACCCCCATGACTTTTCCCTCCACGGGTACCGCACTTTCAAATGCTTCCTCCAACGCTGCGAGGCCGCCGATCCCCGAAAGGGCCTCGGAAAGTCTGATTTCCCCCCCATTGACCGACACTGCATACAATTCGAGGATATCGCCTTTCTTGTAGGGCAATTTTCCGTCGGCATCGAGAAGTTCCTCTTTATCTACGAAACCGTCTAATTTTGTCCCGGTGTCGACAAAAACCGTGTCTTTTCCAATTGAGATGATTTCTCCCCGCACCTTGTCTCCCACCTGAATGTCATCGTTCAGACGAGAACTGTAGGATTCCAGGAGATCGGCGAAACTCTCTTCTTCATCAGTGCTTTCTTCCACAAAATCATCCGACATAATCGTTGCTCCTAGAGAAAATGAATGTGATAGGGATTATAAAACAAAGCAAGTGGTATGTGTAACATAAATCGTGTTTTTACCATTACACTGATTTCAATGCAAAATCGATACCCTGCAAGGGTGACAACACCGGTTCATTCTGCTATAGAGTCGGAGACCCCACCTTGGTTCGAGCGAATCAATGGGATTTTCCAACGTTACGTTGCGGTCCGGCCCATCCGGCTGTATGGTTTATTACAGGAGGCAATCGTGTTTACATTTATTCACGCTGCAGATATCCATTTGGATAGCCCCCTTCGCGGGTTGTCACGCTACGAAGGAGCGCCTGTGGAGCGCATCCGCGGAGCGACGCGAGAGGCTCTCAATAATCTTGTTCAAACCGCCATCGATGAAAATGCTGCGTTTGTGATCATTGCGGGGGACATTTTCGACGGTGATTGGAAGGATTACAATACCGGTCTTTTCTTTGCAAGTCACATGTCGAGATTACGCGAGAATGGGATTCAGGTCTTCCTGCTTTCGGGAAATCATGATGCTGCCGGCAAAATCACCAGAACACTTAAAATGCCCGACAATGTCGTATGCTTTCCGACGAAGCATGCGAAAACCTTTATCCTTGAAGCGTGTGGCGTGGCGATTCACGGCCAGGGATTTTCTCGACCGGATGTCACGGAAAATCTGGCCGCCGGCTACCCTGCGGCCGTTGAGGGTCTCTATAACATCGGCGTTCTTCACACCGCCGCAACCGGCCGGGAGGGCCACGAACCCTATGCACCCTGCAATATGGAGGACTTAATCGGCAAGGGCTATGACTATTGGGCACTTGGACATATCCACAAACGAGAGATTTTGCATGAGTCGCCATGGATTCTGTTTCCGGGGAATCCCCAGGGACGGCATGTCAGGGAAAGCGGCCCCAAAGGGTGTATGATCGCCACCGTAGACGATGAGCGCTCGACGCGCGTGGAGATGAAGCGTCTTGACGTGATTTGCTGGGCCGGCCTCCGGGTGGATTGCACGGGAGTACGATCCGGCGATGGCGTCGTGGCGTCGGTGCGATCCGCCCTTGAAGATGAATCGGCCCACACAGAGGGTCGAATGCTGGCGGCGCGGGTTGAAGTTTACGGATCCTGTCGTGCGCACGAGGCCCTGACTTCAGATCCGGAAAAGTGGATCAACCAGATCCGGGCTGAAGCGACGGATGTGAGCGGCGGAGAGCTCTGGCTGGAGAAGGTTTTGCTTCATACGACCCTCAGTGTGGATTTGAAGAAACTGGTCGCGGGGGAGAGCCCCGTGAGTCATTTGCTGAACTTCATGAATGACCTGGAATCGGATCCCATGGAACTTTCAGGGCTGGCGGAACTGCTCGCGAATTTTAAGTCCAAACTGCCGCTTGAGCTTCGTTCGGGGGAGGACGCAATAGACCTGGAGAGTCCCGAACGGATTCGTGAAATCCTGGAGGAAGCCCGGCAACTGTTGCTTCCTCATCTTCTTGCGAAAGGCCTCGACCAATGAGATTGCTCAGTCTCGAACTGCTGGCATACGGACCCTTCAGTGAAAAAACCCTGGATTTGTCGGACGGAAACGCGGGACTGCACCTTATCTACGGCCCCAATGAGGCGGGAAAATCCGCCGCTTTGCGCGGTTTGACAAATCTGTTCTTCGGGTTTCCAACGCGAACAACCGACAATTTCCTCCATGAAAACATTCGACTCCGCATGGGCGGTCGCATCCGTCACTCAGACGGCGAGGAACTGCATTTCTTTCGACGAAAAGGACTCAAAGACACCTTGCTGGATGGTTCGGGTAAGGCCATGATGGACGGGGCCCTGCAGAAGTATCTCGGCGAGTTAACCCGGGAGCTGTTTGTCAGCATGTTCGGCATGGATCATCAGGTTTTGATAGAAGGCGGGAAGGCCTTGGTTGCCGGGGGCGGTGACATTGGGGAGAGCCTTTTTGCCGCGGGAATGGGCATTGCGGGTATGCGCCGGATTTTGGAGGCCTTAGAGGCCGAATCGGAAGAACTCTTCAAGCCGAGCGGGCGTATTCCGATAATCAACCGCCTCATTCAGGATTTCAAGGATGTGAAGAAACAGTGTGCAGATCAATCCCTTTCTTCAAAGGATTGGTCCACGCACGACCAAGCACTTCACGCTGCGGAAACAGAAAAGCGCCGGCTCGGAGAGAATCTGCAAATGCTTCTTTCGGAGCGCAATCGAATGGAGCGTCTTCAAAAGGCGATTCCCAAAATCGTCAGCCTTCGGAGGACCCAAGATGAACTGAAGAGACTGGGAGCGGTCATTCCGATTCCCCCCGAATTTTCTGAAAAGCGTCAGGCCGCACAAGAGACGCTTCGTCGGGCCAGGGCCTCGGAGGCGCGGCTGCAGGTGGATCTGAAAAAGGTCGAGAAAGACATTTCGAAAATTATGCCCTCAGACGCTTTGATACAAGCACAGAAAGATATCAAAGCGCTTTTTCTGCGCTCCGGCAGTCACAAAAAGGCGATGTTGGATCTCCCGAAAAGAAGGGCGGACCATTATCGATTGCTCGAAGAGGTTCAAGCCATCCTCAAGCGACTGGGGCCGGAGTGGTCCCTGGAGAATGCGGAGTCACTTCGAATCACCGACGCTCAGATCGCACGGATTCGTGCGCTTGGCCGGGAGTTGGAGCCGCTGCTCGAGCGCCGGCAGGGAGCCAACAAGAGAAAAGCAGACTTGATGGCAGAGATGATTTCCGCACAAGATGACCAGGCGAGGATGCCCGAGGTAAGAGACACACGCAAATTGGAGCGTTTGCTGTCCAAGGCCCAAAAACAGGGTGATTTGGATGCTCAGTTTCAGAAGGTGACGGAAGAGTTGAGCGTTCGTCGGAAAGCGATTGATCTCCGTCTCAAACGGCTTGAATTCTGGGAAGGCACCTTGGAAGAACTCGAAAGCGCGAATGTCCCGGCGGAGGAGACCGTTGGGCGGTTTGAAACAGAGTTTTCAAAGGTGAATGCGGAGGTGGTGCGGATTGAGGAAGCGATTTCCGAGCAAAGAGATCGTTTGTTAAGATTAGAACGGCAGATTGAAGCCCTGAAGGCGACCGGCTCCATTCCCAGCGAAGCGGCCTTGCGCCGAGCCCGCAACCATCGCGATGCGGGGTGGCGGCTTGTGCGCGACGCATGGTTACTGGGAAAAATCGATTCGGAGCAAATCAGGGCATATGACCCCGAAACGAAGGAGTTGGCGGAAGGGTATGAAAAAAGCGTTCGGGCGGCCGACGAGGTCGGCGATCGCCTCCGAAACGAGTCGGAAAGAGTCGCAAAACTGGCCGGGTTCAGCGCAGATCGAGAGGAATCAAAAAAACGGATCGCCGCCCTGGAAAAAGATCTGGAGAGCGCAAAGGCGGCGTATTCAGCGATTGAGAGCCGATGGAATGAACTCTGGATGGCGTTGAGCATCCGGGCGCGAAAACCGAAGGACATGGCGGGGTGGCTGAAACAGGTTGAGAGACTGATGGGCGAAGCGGCGGATTTGCGTGCGCGCAGGGCGGAGGTTGAGCGGGTAGAGGACTTAATTCATGCGCATCGGAGGGCATTGAGCGCTGCGCTTGAAGCGCTGGGGGAGACACCTACCGAAGCAGGGGAAACGCTGGGAGATTTGTTGGACCGCTGCCAATCGCTTGTGAAGGATATGACGAACACACAACGGAACAGAGAGAATCTGCTGAGACAAATCAAAGACCTCAAGCGTCGGGTTGTCGACACGGAAAAGGATTTGAAACAGGCGGAAAAAGCTCAAAGTACATGGCAAAAAAGGTGGGGAAATGCGCTGAAATCCCTCGGATTGGACGAAAGTGCGCTTCCGGGCGAAGCAGACGCGGTTCTGGATCGAACCCAGGCGTTATTTGAACGAATGGAGCAGGCTCAGGGAGTTCAGGGTCGGATCCGAGCCATGGAGGCGGACGCGAACCAATTTTCAGAAACGGTCTCCGAGCTTTGCTCCCGTTTGGCGCCTGAACTCCAAGCGTCGCCGTCGGACGATGCCGTGGAAGTCCTGAACGAAAGGCTTGAAAAGGCGCTCACGGATGCCGCTCGTCTGGAGGAGCTGGAGAAACAGCGGAAATCAATGGGGCTTATGATTCGTGAGGAGCAAGCTGCCATTCGCGAAAGTGATACCACATTGGGCGGAATGTGCCTGCAGACGGGCGTATGCTCACCTGAGGAACTGCCGGAGATGGAGCGAAAATCCGCCGAAGTCCGCGATAAACGACAACGCATCGAAACGCTTGAAAACGAACTCGCCGAGTACAGCGCCGGTAGCAGCATCGAGGCACTCATCCATGAGGCTGCTGAGATCGATTTCGATGCCCTCCCTTCCGTGCTTGATGAGCGGAATGTGCAAATTCAGGCGTTGGAAGAAAAGCGGTCTGAATTGGATCAGTTGATCGGCAGTGAACGGGCGGCGCTCCATGCGATGGACGGCAGAGGGGATGCGGCTGAGTTGGCCGAGAAGTCTCAGGGATTGTTGGCTGAACTCAAGGAAAAGGCGGAGCGCTACGCCGTTATCCGGGTCGCCTCAAGCGTGCTCCGAAAGGAAATCGAGCGATACCGGGAGGCAAATCAAGGGCCTATCCTCGAACGTGCAAGCGAATTGTTCAGGATTCTTACATTGAACTCGTTTCAGGCTTTGGGATCGGAATTTGACGAAAAAGACAATCCGATACTCGTCGGTATTCGACCCTCCGGGAAGAAGATCATGTTGGAAGGAATGAGCGACGGAACCTGCGATCAGCTTTATCTGTCACTTCGTCTCGCGAGCATCGAACACCGGCTTCGAGACAGCGAGCCCATTCCGCTCATCCTCGACGACATTCTCATCAATTTTGACGACGAGAGATCCCTTGCCACCCTCAAAATCCTTTCGGATCTTTCCGAAAAGGCCCAGATTATTTTTTTTACCCATCACCGGCATTTGGTAGAAATCGCAGAAACCAACATCGATCGTGACATCCTTTTTACCTATTCGCTTGCATAGGGATCGAGTATGAATTCAGGGCGTTGCAAACGTGAAGATGCTGATTGTTGTTTCCTGTGTTTTCCTTTCAATACCTACCGGTCCAGCTCCGACCGTAAGGATCGAACCATCATCCATTCATAAAAAGCCGGCGATATTTTTGTGACCAGTCTTGTGAGTCGGCCGACAGCGCTGAGAATTAACAGGCGCTTGCCGCTTTCGGCTGCGCGAAAAACCGACTCGGCGACACTCTCCGGACTCATCAGGCGGCCCAAAGTCGAGCGGGGGTGCGGGGTAGGCCGACCGTCCCCGTCCAGGGCGGTGAAGGCGAAGTGGGTGTCCACGAAGCCCGGACAGACGATCATGACCCCAACCCCCTCATTTCGCAGTTCGGCTCTGAGTGAATCGAACAGGCCGTGTAAGGCGTGCTTGCTGGCGGCATACCCGGTACGGCCGTAGAGGGGAGCGAAACCGGCGATGGAGCTGATAACGATAAGGAGCCCCCGCCGCTTGACAAGGCTGGGAAGCGCCGCCTTGGTGCAGTGCAGCGACCCGAAGAGGTTGACATCCATGACCCGGCGAAACACGTCGGTCGCAGTTTCGGCAAAGGCGCTGCGCTGGGTGATGCCTGCGTTGTTGATGAGCACATCCACACCGCCGAGTGTTTCAATTAGCTTCGCCATTGCGTCTTTGCAGTCCTGTTCCCGGGTGACATCACAGGGAAGGCCATGGCAGGCGATGCCGTCGGCCCTCAAATCCCCTGCTGCGGATGCAACGGCATCCCTTTCAAGGTCCAAAAGGCCCACCTTGGCCCCGGCTCGACCAAAGCGGCGGCTGAAGGCCCTGCCCAGGCCGCCTGCCGCACCCGTGATGACCACTGTCTTGTCTTCAAACAGACGCTTCGCGGACATTTTTTTTCGCCTCGATAAAGTATTCGAATGCCTGTCGGGTGCTTTTCTGAGGAACATAGCCGAATTCGTGCTTCAGTTTTTGATTGCTTAACACGGGACGGTATCGCAGAAAGTTGATCTGCTCAGGCCCGTATTGGGTGAACCCCAGCCTCTGAAGCACAATCAAGGCGGCCCGGAGCATCCATGCGGGCAGGGGCAGATAGGGTTTATGCATGATGTGTGCGATTTCCTTCATCGTCAAAACACCGTCGCCGGCTACATTGTAAATACCGGTCAAATCCTCGAAAATACCCTTCAGGATACAGGCGATTACATCCCGGTCCCAAATGACGACAAAGGGTGAAGCAGCGCCTCTGACTCCCAGAATTATCCGTTTGTCAAGCAGGGCGGTGAACTGGTTGTGAGCCGTGGCCCCGAGGATGGTTCCCGGGCGAAAAACCAGCTGGTTGAGTTGCGGGTGGGTCCGGCGGTAACGGGCGAGCATCTCCTCTACCAACCGTTTGTGATAGGCGTAGGCGAATTCAGCGTTTCCCCGCAAAGCATCGCTTTCCACCAACCATGCCGGGTTGTCGGGATGGTAGCCGTATGCCGCCCCGCTGCTGGTGATGATCAGCTTATCAACACCGGCCTCCGTACAGACCCTCAACAGATTTTCGGTCCCCAGCACATCCACCGAGTACTCAAATTCACGATTTGTATCTTTACCCGGTGTGACAATGGCGGCGAGGTGGACCACAACATCAATCGCGTGGTCTGCGAGGATCTTGGATAATTCGGGGGAGCGGACGTCGGCCGTGAGGTATTCTATGCCGGGAAGACGACGGTGGGGCTCCACAGGGCGAACGTCTGCAGCGACGATGGTTTTGAGCGGCCTTTCATATCGGGCAAGCGTCTCCATGAGTTGACATCCCAGGTAGCCGCCGGCCCCGGTAACCAGGACGGCTTCCGGTTTCTTTCCGGTCCGGCTCACACCGGAACCTCGCGCATCTCAGTAGCAGGGGGGCGACCGGACCAGAAAAGGGCCACGCTCAAACCGGCAATGATGTGCCAGATACCCCACCACGCGGCGATAATGGCCATGCCGCCCAGACCGTCAAAGAAATCAAAGATCAGGACGAGCGCGAGAGCGGAGTTTTGGATGCCCACCTCAAGGGACACCGCTCGCACGTCTCGTGTTTTCAGCCCCAAGATGCGGGCGGACCAGTAGCCCAGGTTGAGGGCCAGGGCATTGTGAATCAGAACGGCAAAGACAACAAGTCCGATGACATGCAAAAAAATTTGCCAATTGGCCCCAAGTGCCGCGCCCACAAAGCCGAGAAAGACGAGGAAGGAAAAGACCTTGAAGGGCTTGCGGATTTTATCGGCGAGGGCCGGGAAGAACCTCGAGAGCAAGAGCCCCAGGCACAGGGGGACGCCAAGGATCAGAAATATGGTGGTGAATACGTCCACGGGGTTGAGACTCACCCGGCGCAGAATGGGTGCGGTGGCCGGATTGAGACTGCCCCAGATCGCCAGGTTCAGGGGGGTCATGAACACGGCCGCCGCCGTGGACACCGCCGTCATACTTACGGATATGGCGGCATTGCCGCGGGCCAGGTAGGTCATGATGTTGGAGAGGTTTCCACCGGGACAGGCCGCGACAAGGATCATGCCCAGAGCAACGGAAGGGTAGGGTCGCCAAATCAGGGTCAGCAGGTAGGTAAATCCGGGCAAAAGAATAAATTGTGCGCCGAGCCCGATGGCCGGCGCCTTTGGTGACACGAGAATTCTTTTGAAGTCGGCAAGCTTCAGATCGAGGGACACGCCCAACATCATCAAGCCGATAACGGCATTGAGCGCCAGAAGACTTTGTGGGCTGAAGTTGAGTCGAATTTGATCTACAGCGGCCGGGTCCATGCTATTTTCCCTCCGGTTCCTGGTGCATCGCCTTGAAATGCAAGAGACCCGGCGCCCACATGTGTTTCACCGGATCCACGTCCACGTGAATTACCGCGCACTTCTCCGACGCCAGGGAGCGCTCCAGGGCCGGCCGAAGTTCCCCGGGATCGGCCACCCGCTCTCCGTGTGCCCCCATTGCCTCGGCCAGCTTGTCGAAGGCGATTTCCCCAAGATCGGTGTTGATCGTCTCCTCGGGTCCGAGGGATTTCTTGATCATGGTCTTAACAGGTCTCAATGCAAACTGCTGATTGATTTTCACCATTCCCCATTGCCGGTCGCAGATCACCAGAAAGACGACGTTGAGCCTGTTTCGGACAGCGGTTTCGATCTCCTGGGGGTGAAAACCGAAGGCGCCGTCCCCCGTGATGCAATAAACCTGTTTTCCAGGGCGGGCGACGGCGGCCCCCAACGCTTGGCCAAGCCCCGCCCCCAGCATGCCGAAGTGGTGTGTGGAGAGCTGCGTATTGGGCACGCGGATCCGGTGGTAAAAGTTACCCCAGACAGCGGTGTTTCCCCCGTCGAAAATCACCACGGCATCGTCATCGAAGACCTCTCGACATACGGCGCCCACGTGGGCGGTTATCATGGGAACGGACTTGTCTGAAAGCTTTTCATCCAGCTTGGCACGATCCTTGTCGCGCCCCTTTGCCAAAGACGCCACGGCCTGCTGTCGCGCCTGCATCGGTATTTCGTGCCCTTTCACCTGAATTTTCTCCAGAAGCTCGCCCAGGAAAACCTTTGCGTCTGCAAGGATCGTCAGCGTCGTGGGTTTGTGAACCCCCAGGATCTCCTCGTCAATGTCCACCTGGATCAAGCGCTGCTCCGCGGGCAGCCTCCAATTGGGCGCCTTGCCCCACCAGTCGGTTTCTCCCAATCGCGACCCCACGCATAGGACTACATCGGCGGCATTACGCACTTCGTTGCAGGCTTTCACATGGACCATCGGCCAGGAGAGGGCGGATGATTCTGGCAGGACGCCCCGGGCCGACCAGGAGGTGGTCACAGGTGCGCGGAGGATTTCAGCAAGCCGGGCCAACTCGTCATAGGCGCCGGCGTGTATAATCCCGCTGCCTGCGTGAATGAGCGGAAGCTCCGCTTCCAGGAGCATAGTTGCGGCGCGGTCCACCAGTTCAGGCCCCGGATGGATCGGATCGATGCGCCGGTACTGAGGGGGGCGCAAAAAACCGTTTGCTTTGTCCTTGCCGTTCATCAGATCCTCGGGAACATCCAGGTGGACCACACCGGGCCGACCCCGGTAACTCAGCCGCAGGCAACGGCGCATGAGTTCGGGAATACGGTGAAAGGCTGCGGCGGATCCCGACCACTTGGCCATGGGCTTCATGACGCCGACCTGGTTGAAGTACTGGTACGCGCCGCCACGGTCCGGATAGGTAATTCCCCCGCGTCGGGAACTGGTGATGAGTAATACCCGGTTGCCTTCGGCATTTTCAGCGGCCACCCCGGCCAATGCATTCGCCACGCCCGGACCGTTGCTGGCGATGCAAACGCCAAGCTTACCGGTCAGTCTTGCATACGCGCCCGCCATGTGGACCGCAGTGGCTTCGTGCCGCGGCGTGATGAGATCGATACCGCATGGGGCGAAATTGGAGTAAAGTCCAAAGTAAGTGCCGTCGATAATTCCAAAGACTTTTTCCACACTCTCTTCTTTGAGCATTCTGGCGATGACTTCGCCGCCGGTCATGGTAGTCATGCTTTTCTCCTTCGAGATGCGCCTTTCGTATGCTTTTCAATGTTCCTTAAAGCCGGGGCCGACGGCTTTTCCACCGCTCATGCTGGAATCGTGCGGGTCGAAAAGTTACAGGAAGCGATGCTTCTATGTGGTGGTTTTGTTAAATAATCTCAAATAATTGCTTCGTTTACTTCGCTTTCTATCTCAAGACACGCTTTCATACGGATTTGGAAGCGGCCTGAAACAGGAGTGATAACCAATTTGACCCAGAGGCTGCGAGCAAGGAAGGCAGTTAAGTTGCGTAAATGTTTCCGTCGGAATGAGGTCACCGCCAAACGACCCATGCGTCGTCAAAGTACCCGAGCCTTGTTTTTTTGTCAATGTCGCAGGCGGTGATGAGAGACGGAGGAGGGTTTTTGGCGCGGGAGCACTCCTCGGCGGAATGACACAGAAGTTCGGTTTCCGACTTTTTACGAAAACATCTAATTTGTTGGTGTAAGGAGTTCGACGGGATTGAACTCGTTGAAAACCGTGTCCAAACCTGGTATGGGTTCGAGGCGTGATGAACGCATAATCCCCTATCAATTGGGCATGAAGAGGTGGACGTGAAACATCTAGATGCCGACGACCGCTTCACCAAGAAATGGATTTACCGGCTGGGCCTAGGCGGTCTGGCCAACGGAGGCCGATTCGACGGCACGTGGAAGAAGGTGGAATGAAAAGCCGTAACACTTTACCCGTATGAAACGATGAAATGCATTTTTCAGCAGCTTGCTGGAGGAGAGTGTTTATGCGCATGGAAGTACTTTCAGATGCCGAGGCGGTTGCGAAAAAAGCGGCGGCGGTCATTGCGGAAAAAGCCCGGGCAGCAGTCGCGGCGCGCGGCCGCTTCCTGATGGCGGTGAGTGGAGGGAACACCCCGTGGATCATGCTCCGCGCCCTGGCCGACGAAGCGGTCCTCTGGGAAGCGGTCCATGTCGTGCAGGTCGATGAGCGGGTGGCTCCCTCAGGGCACAGAGACCGGAATCTGACGCACCTGCGGGAAGCCCTTCTCGAACACGCCCCGCTGCGCGAAGAGCAAATTTACCCTATGCCGGTGGAAGCATCCGACCTGGAGACCGCGGCCGCAGCCTATAGCCAAACGCTTCGGGATATCGCGGGAACGCCCCCCGTCCTCGATCTGGCGCACCTGGGCCTTGGGCCTGACGGCCACACGGCCTCCCTGGTGCCCGGTGATCCGGTGCTGAAAGTCGTCGGCCGCGATGTCGCCATCACGGAGGTGTACCAGGGAAGGACGCGGATGACCCTGACCTATCCGCTGCTCAACCGTTCGCAGAATATTTTGTGGGTCGTGACAGGAACCGAAAAGGTTCTGATGCTCAAGCGACTGCTGGAGGGCGACGTCTCAATTCCAGCCGGAGGCATCCGGCGGGATTCGGCCCTGATCATTGCGGATCGCGCCGCCGCAGAAGAAGAAACATCCGCATACTATGAAGCGAGGTAAATCAATGAACGAAAACATTGCATCGAGAAAATCGCTCTGGGAATGACCCTCTTCAACCCCGACAGCCGCTTGTTTTGTGGCGTGAAATAATGTAGTATTTCAACATGGCCGGACCGCCGTCAATTCTCAAGCTATCCGAAGACAACGAATTGAAGGAACTTGAATTCGAGTTGGAGTATCTGCGCTCCTTGAGCCTTGAAGAGCGCTTGACTATGATGAGGAAGAAGTCCAAAGAAATGCTGAAGCAGTTGGTTGAGCTTGGATACCGAAAACCTTTTGAAATCGTTAAACGCTCATAGCGTTGAGTTCGTTATTATCGGAGCGACGGCACATGCCCAGCGAGATCATGGATGCGTTTGAATCATGAAAATTCTTCTTGATACCAGTTGTTGGCTTTGGTGGATTGCGGAACCCGACAGGTTGAAAGAAAGCGCGCGGCGGCAAATCGTAGATCGCAAGAATGAGATCTATTTGTAGGCGGCGAGTTCCTGGGAGATCGCAATAAAGTATTCGCTGGGTAAACTTGCTTTGCAGGAGCCCCCGGAGGACTTTGTCCCAAAAAGGCCGGCGAGAGTTGCAAATTCACCTCGCCTACGACTCCCCATTTCGTTGAGACAACCCGCTTCAATCGGAATACGGATTGAATGTCAACGACTGCCAAGACCTGATCATAGAAAAGGTCCTTGCCTTCTTCGGCAGTTTTGCCACCCAGTCTGTCGGCAGGATCGCCGGGAATGACAGAAAAGAGCGTTTTGGGATTTTTCATGAGGTGGAAAAATGACTATTCATGAACTTGCCGGCAAGAAAGCGTTTAAACAATAACCA
>Ga0180434_10005521_pt1 | contig 14856 bp, 14 predicted proteins | sample SS_ome_7_FD_132453 | JGI IMG/M metagenome (GOLD analysis project Ga0180434, IMG submission 132453) | Hypersaline lake sediment archaeal communities from the Salton Sea, California, USA - SS_1_D_2 metaG | ecosystem: Environmental > Aquatic > Non-marine Saline and Alkaline > Hypersaline >...
CGCTTCTAACTGCAGCGCCCTTTCGAGGGCTTGGGTTTGATTTACCCTTGTTCAGTATTGGGAGTATTTGACATTCTAGGATTTTCTAAGTTTGTTTAATTATTTCCAATATTAATAAATCAGGCATGGCCACAAGTTTATTTACGATGAAGAAACTTTAAGCGCACAAATGAAACGTGTGGGGTTCCGAGAAACTTCCAGAGTTGAAGTGAGGTCCAGCTCACATCCAGACTTACAAAACTTAGAGAGGCGTATATGGCGCGTGAATTCAGCGCTGTCCTCTTTGGTAATTGAAGCCCGAGCCTAGTCGTCGAGCAAAAGGACTTCCCGTATAGCTTGTTGCATAATATCAGTGTCTTCTTCAGTATAGGAATTCGCCAGGATTTCCCGCCCTTGATACAAACTCACGCGCTTTGGTGGTTGTTCTTTGCGTCCCTTGTCATACTTTTCGCGCCAGAGTTTCACCATGCGCCGTCCGATCAATGACTCCTTGCCGTTTGGACGGACCCCCATTTGAGCAGCCACAAGGGGGATGGAAATAAACTGAACAGGCTTTTCCTCGGCGGCTTTACCAATTCGCCCAAGCATTTGATCGGCCTTGCGTTTTTGACAAATTCGAACGAGGTCTTTAAACCAAATTCGATCACGATCATCCATGTTGAGCACTTCAATGGACCTTTTCATCGAAGCCAGGGTTTGATTGTCGAAATCTTCTTGACGTTGACGTAAAACCATGCGTCGTTCCTCATTTTCAAGCTTGATTTTTTCCTGACGTTGGCGTAAAACCAAGCGCCTTTCCTCGTTTTCAAGCTTCATTTTTTCTTGACGTTGGCGTGATGCTATATTACGCTCTTCCATCTCTGACTTGAATTCTTGTTCCTTACGCTGCATATCCAGCTCCATTTGGCGTTGCTTGAGGCGGCGCTCAAACTCCACGTTTTGGGAAGGGCCAGGCTGTGCATTTTGAAGGAAGAACGACTTGGCTTCTTGCGAAGTTTGTACATAACGTTGTTCGATCTCCTGGGCTAGTCTCAGGTCCCCACCAAGGATTCTGCACACCCAGTGAGCGCTTTGACGCCTAAACGCACGGGCAGCCTTACCTGGAAGCTCCCAAATCAGGGATACAAGCGTAGGAGCGTCGGCGACTGGAGTTTCCCTACCCTTTCCGTTGATTCTGAGTTTCGAACAATTGGTTCGAACATCGTTCGAAAGTCGCTTGAATATGGTTGATGCGGCGTCGTTATTTTGACCAGTTACTAATTTGATAACATCAATCACTGATGCCTTTTGAGTCTTTTTATCAACTCTAATCTTTACATTTTTGATTGCTGGGTTTTCTTCGAACAACACTTCGATTTGACTTTGAGTCATTGTTCCGGACATGATTTCAGGAAAAAGTGGAATGTTTGTGGGTGTGTGATTAAGTGGAACGCATATGTACGCAAATTTGAACACTCAAACTTGTTTTAGTAATTCAACATAATCGAAGTCATATTCGAGGCAAAACCATTCAGCTCGGACGTACAGATTCCCCTGGTTTACGCAAAATAAAAAGTAGAATTTATTCATAATCAATCTTCGCCAGCAAAGGCTTTCCGGCGCCAAAGCGCTCACTGGGTGTGCAGAATCCTTGGTGGGGACCTGAGACTGGGTTCTCTTCGAACAATGATTCAATTTGACTTTGAGTAATGGTTGTCGACATGATTTTTTAGAAAAGTGGAATGTTTGTGGATGTGACTAAGTGGAAACTATCTAGTGCAAGTACGCAAATTCGAACACTCAAACTTGTTTAGTAATTCTACGGAAAGTTTACGCAAAAATCAAAATTCGAATTGTTTTTTAATTAATCAATCTTCGTACTTGACAAGCTTGACTTTGCACGGAGTGCTGACGATGCCTTGGCGGCGCTTCCGGTTCATCTTTTTCTGGTTGGCTTTTTTGGTAATGGCAGGGCGGTCGCGGCAACCCAAACAGTACTTACGCGCCTTGTTGGGCCAAAAACGCAACGTACAGTCGTCGAACACGCACTTTTGAAGCTGCTGCACGCGTCTATTGATAACATTTTTGTCCAAATTGTACATAAAGTGGTAAGCGTACGTCGGATACATGTCCACTCCAGCGTTGCGTACGGATGGTTCAGCGTACTGATATACTATTTGCGCGACCTTGATGTCCCCGACAACGCGTTCCTTCAGGGAGGCCCATGTTGTGTTGCAAAGCTTGGCATAATGCTTGAGAATAAGATGCCATAAGTAGTGAATGCGGATGCGAGCCATGAGGGTTGGGGGTCCGTTGGGGTCCGTTGGGTTTCCAGAAGTTGCGAATTATGGCTCGCGAGTGAACCTTTTTTGGCCAATCAAATGTTAGAATATTTGGTCGGGTATATCCGGGTTTTCCAACAAAGCCCTAATTTTAGGGCTGGGACTAAAGTGCCCTAAATGATTTTTGGGGGATATTTGGGTTTTTCAAAAATTTTTAAAAATGTGGACCAAAAAATTTTTTTCGCGGCGGCAGCTCGCTTGATCCTTTAATATTCTCAGGTTCAAACATGGGGATTTTTGGAACTTGGAAATACCCGGGTATACCAGCGCCTCACGTACAATATACTAGACCTTACGTTCTACCACAAGACTTCCAGAACCACACGACAAGCAATACAAACATAGCTAGGCCACCTAAGGCTGCTAGGATAATGGCGACGATCTGTAGAGTGCTGTAGCGGCAATTACCACCCTCGGAAGCCGCACCTAGAGTCGCCACATCCTCGTTGAGTACGTCACCGGTTATGGGGTCAATAGTTTGCGTCACCGCAGTGATCTCACCATCCGGTAGGTCTAGCTGATTACCATCCTCGTCATAGTAAGTAGTCTCGCTAATGTTGTCGATAAGATCGGGGTCAACCGTCGGTGAAGACCCGTCCGGTGGATACATTTCTTTCAGAAGTTTCTTGTCGAGTTCAGAGAGATGTTGGATTGGTTCATCTGGAAGGTCGTAATATTGTCTGTATTCGGGCAAAATCCACTCTTCTGGAAACATGTACATCATCACGGATGTTGTGTCTAATTCGGTTCCTTGGATTTGGTCTTCATTATAAATGGATGTCATTTGTTGACGAATAATTTCCTCATCCCAATAATTTGGTGGGCCGCTGAGAGCTGCGACAACAATTGGCCAATCCCAGGCGATAGGGTAATCTGGGCGGGCGTGTTCATGGGTAAGGCCAAGAGAATGGCCAAATTCGTGTTTTACGACTCCGCCACAACACCCAGAAGCCACAGATCGCGGATCCGTTCTATAATTATCATCAACCCAGCTCAAATTGAGTGTCGGTTCGTTGGGAGGAATCGAATTTTTAACTGGATCTCCAATGTAGCTCCATGCCCCACCGTTGGGGTCAAAAGTTATTAATATCACCTCTTCCCCCGTGGTCAAAATCCCATTTAAGATTGATAAGATCTGGCGTGAAAGTTTCTGTGACAATTTTTTTAACCCAATCTTTCTGTTCCTGGGTCCCTTCTAAGAATTCTACTTTAATTGTGCGCCCCTGGTCCCACATCATCCCTTTGAGGATAGCAGCTTGCAGGACGCTGCGTTGCGCTTGTGGGAGGTGCGCGTTTGCAGTGTGCATAGCTTGCAACCCTGGCGTAATAATATCCCGACAGTACTGTTTGCTTGTTAGATTTTTGGCCATGATTCTTTTTGTTTTATAGGTTCACAAAATGACTACTGAATACGTGGATTTGCTTCTGGAAGACTTTATTCGCGAGGTTGAAGTGAAGGTTGGTGAGCTTGGTGAGAAGCGCCGATCGCGGGTTTCCAGACATCATTGGTTCCTGGCCTCTTTCGGCAAAGATCGAGCTGAGGTATTCCAGGAAATGCAAGACGACCCAGGGCGTTCTCACATGTACAAAATGCCACTTCTTAACATCTACCGAATGGATGAGATGGTGTTCAACATGGAGAAATGCTTGGAAAAGAAGCTGCTTTTAAGAGATGATGAGAATTATGTTGAATACCCTCCCATCGTGAGGGTGAACTGGGTTGCGGAAAAAGAAGTGACGCCTGATGGTTTTGAAATCAACCAAGATGCTAAACAAAGTGGCTTCTACATGTACGATGCTCAAGTTGGGCGCGAATCTAAGAAGTTTATGATCCACGCAACATTTGACTTGGGTGATGGGGAACAAGTGAGTCGTGAATTTCAATTGGATTTTTTATTATCTTGTATTCCTTATGCGGATGCGGTTCAAACAGCCTATGAGATCCACGTGCTCCAACCTTTGCGACAAGCCATCTTCAAGCGCTTGGGTGAGGTTCGGGGTCGTATGCATCATACCTTAGCCCGACTGTACCAAGAATCGGGCGGTTCGTTGACTGGCACGAATACGCGTATGCTTTGGTCGTATCTTCCCAATATGTCTAAATACGAATAAAGTTTTTGGATGGCGCACCTTGAAGGCCCACACTCAGACACAGGGGAACCGTTGCTGCCTCAGCGGTCACAGACGCATCGATGGTGACCCACAGTGGGTTGGTGGACCACCCGTCGATGGGTGAGGGTAGCTGGAATCGCACTCGTGTGGGGCATTTTCGATCGATCCTGGCTTCACATAGCTCTTCATAAAAGTTGCTTTCTGGTCTTATTTGATGTACATGAAGTGTCAGGTACTCCTTGTCCCCTAAATTTGTGGGATCCACCCACACATTAACATCAGTAACTTGCGATCCACATGGGTCTAATAGTAGGGTAGCTTGTTGATCTTTATAATGCCAAATACGGCTTTGTTGAATTTGGTAGCGCGCCTTGCTGGCAAAGTACCTATGTAAGGCCTGTACCAGCAGCGGTAGCACCAGGAGGAACATAATGAATGCGAGGGTTTTGATGATCATTCTCTTTACCCACAGGAACATATAAATGAAGGATTGGATTTCTGGGACGCAGGAATTTGCTGGATATGTAATCACATGCTAGGTACATGCAGTAAAAATACATGATGACCTCTAAAGTTCCCACAAATGATCCAAACTTGCGCTCAATAATGTCCAGACACTCTCGAGGATGAGTTTCCCAAAATAGTTCACTGTGACTGGTTAACTCCCTGCAAATATCCGTAAAGACGCGCCCTTCCCAAAACCCAACCTGGTAAACGGAAGGACCTTCAAGATAAAGTTTGCGTAAGGGGTTGACAAATAATGTCCTAAAGTGCCTGAAGCATAATGGACGTTTTTTTTTAATTTTTATGCACTTTTTTCTTGGCGAGCCTTCATAATGGCTTCCCGCATTTCCCGCTTTGTTCGCAGTCTAGGCAACCCTAACGTTGCTCCAAGCTCCACCAATTCCGAAAACTTCAATTTCTTGAGTTTTTGAATTTCTTGGCTTTCCAAGGGGGGCTGGATGGGTTTGGTAGCATCTTCCATGTCATCGTCGGATGGAATGTTGGCCAATTGTCGGTCAAAATCCAAAGGGTCAGGGGTGGTGTGAATGTCATGGGTGGGCTGAGTGGCGGGAGCGGCTGTGGCGGGCTCGGGGTCTTTTGTGGGTTCAGAGGTGGCGGGAGCGGCGGGAGCGTCGGTAGCGGGCTCGGGATCTTTTGTGGGTTCAGAGGTGGCGGGAGCAGCTGGTGCGGGCTCGGGGTCTTGGGGTTGCGGCTGAGGCGCGAATTCTCTTTGTATCTTACCAAGTGGTCGTGTATATGATCGAGGCCAAAACATCAGTCTTCTCTTTTGTTAAGCTAGATATCAGTACTTTTGAACTTTAAAAAACAAACACATGCGCTATAATATATTTTGCGTCTCCAACGATGGTTATGTTCCAAAATGTGTGGTAACTTTATTATCATTTCGTGCTCACAATCCGGGGGTTCCGCTGCACATTGTGGGTACCAAATTTTCCAAGCGCATGAAGCATCTCATGAAATATCACAAAATTGGGTGTGTGGAAATTAACCTAAAATCTAAGTTCTATCGCCGATTTGAGTATCCGGTGGAGTGTTACTATCATTTTTGGGCCCCAAAAATCTTTGGACACCGGGGTTTTACACATAGCGTGGCGGTCGATGGCGACCTCTTGTGTTCCAAGACGCTGGGTGGAGCACAAATGGTAGCTCGTTTGTCAGGGCAGTTCATTGGTGCGGTGGGCCTTCACAAAATTTTTCAATGGAAAACCGTGTATAATGATGTTCCAAAGTATGAGAAACATTTGACGGTTTACAAAAACAAGTTGCGACAACGGAGGCCCCAAACAGGCGTGCTCTTTTACAACAACGTAAATTTGGAAAAGGTGGGTTTTAGCAACGAAATGGCCCGGCTCTACAAATTGGCTATCACAGCTGGGGCCCCGCGAAAAGGCGACGACAGTCTGTTATCCCTTTATGTGATTACTCAGGAGCAGCCCCGTATCAACTACATATCATCAAGCTACAACACCATAAACCCGGAAAATTCCAAATTGATTCGGACTTCGCGGATATTCCATTTCATTCGTTACAAACCGTGGTCCACATTTTTGCGCAGTCCACGACAAACCACGTATCTCTACCTGATCAAGAAATGGCAGCAATTAGCCAGGGCTCGCCTAACGGCCTGGCAGCTCAAGACCTATTTTCCGCTTCTAGCGGCTCAGAGTCGCTAGCATTTCTTGGGTCACAGCCAACAATCGTTGCTGTAAGGCACCCATACCGGGTCTTGAGTAATGCTTGAGGGTAAGAGGATAACATTTAGTCATTAATGGAGTATCCTTTTTCAGAATAATGCACTTGGGCAAGGGAAGACCAAATGCGCTATAGTAATCCTTGTACTTGAAGAAACCTCCTCTAATCTTGTTGCTGGTGGGGACCCTAAATTGTCGATTTGGGATACCAAAAGCATCTGCAGCAATAAGTCCATGCAAAGAGGATGAGAAGATACACCTACATTGTCTGAGCTTTTTAATGAAAACAGCTGGATCATCATGAATGTTAAGGATGGTAACATCTGACCGAGGTCGAACCATTTGCAGCACTGATTTACGATCCACATAATGTGGAATGATGCCCAAACGATACTTTTTCTTCACCGGTTTCGGGTGCATGTGTCGAAGGAGCAGAGCTCCATCCCCGATGACGGGAAGGCCGCCATATTTGCGCGCTGTTAGTTTTCCTCGAACCCCCCATACCTTTCCCAAGTTCCGCGCTTTGTGAGGGTATTGAAGACTTCCAGTGGACCACACCTGGCCCCGGAAGTTAGAAGGCATAGAGTGTAGAATAGATCCGATCCCAATAATGTCAGCTTGGCTTTTGTTGGGCGTGTAAACAAATTTGACATTGTGAGTTCGACCATAGTGATTGAGAATGTAGGTGGATAGGCGGTCTCCAAAATTCTTGAATCCAGCGTAGTACCAAATACGCAGGGTTTTCATTGGTCTTTATTATGTAGTGTTCGATAATAGAGTTGCGTTTCGCTTTGCCAACCTTTATTATGTGTACTTTTTTTCAGGTTGCGCCTTACAAGAAAGAATGTCGTCGTCTTCGTCGCTGCGGCTGTCTGCTTCAAATCCACCGATGCCTCATCGGGATCTGATGTCTTCTCACGAAGGCAAGATCACAATGCAAATGCTCACGTTTCATTTGTCCTATGGGTATCCTCGGGCTTGTGATCGTTCTGATGAAAAACTAGTGACAACTAATGGAGATTGCTTTATGGATGGCAAGAAGGTCTGGGGAGATCCATCATATGCGGTCATCGGTGGAGTTCTCAAGGATGGAAAGAGTATTAGTGTCATCATGCCTTACTATCACATTATGATGGTTAAGATTCATGCTGACAACGTGGGGGCCTTTCGTTCCCTGGATGCTTGGATTCGCAAGACTTTTCGGCTTCGGCAAGAGGAGAAGATGTTCTCACAAGTCATGCATCTCAAAGATGCCAATGGTTGCAATGTGGATCCTCATGCTCCGCGTTTTCGTACATTTACCTGGGGTCAATTCAGTTTTAAATCCGAGGGTGATTTTCGCCGCGTCAAACGCGCTCTTTGCAACTACAAGCGCGATCCAAGGAGTGGTTGGGAACGTGTGGATCCTGGACCCAAGAGAATTACCTTCCAAAATCAGGAGTCCCAGGTGGTTGAAGTGGTGGAACATCGCATTAAGCCAGCCCAACATTTTGTTCAAATCCACCACACCCAACCTGGTGGTTTTGTGGAGATTCCTCGCTATAGGGTGAATCCGTTGAATAATCGAGCAACTCATTCAGACCTTGAAGTTTACTGCGCCTGGAACCCCAGTCGCAACTCCCCATTTGTGCCTGTGGAAAGGGATGAAAATTTCCCTCTAACCATTTGCAGCTTTGATATTGAAGTTCATTCCGATGCCAAAGGTTGGCGGAATCCTCAAAAGACCGAGTTTCCCAACCATCAACGAGAGGGTGATCATGTCATTCAATTTGCAGCAACTATCTGGAACTCGGTAACCGATGCGAGGGAAAGAGTGGTTTTTTGTTTGAAGGAGACCATCGTGCCGCCAGATATGGAAGCAGCGTTGGTGTACCGCTACGATACGGAAGTCGAGCTACTCGAGAGTGTACGTGACTGGTGTGTCCTACGTGGTGTTTTCATCTACACTGGCTACAACATCAAGGAGTTTGACTGGTGGTATATGTACAAATGAATGGAAAGGCTATCACCCAACAGTCGGTTTTTTTATTGGGGTCATGTGGTGCGTGAAACATGCCAAATTCCCAAGAAGAAGAAATGTCCTGTGATGCCGGGTTGTATCAATATTGATCTACTTCCTGAATTTCGCAGGCGACTCAAGTTGGACACATACAGTCTAAACGCAGTCTCGAAGCATGCACTTGGCAAAAAGAAGATTGATATGCCAGCAGCGCGTCAATTCCAACTCTTCGACAGCGGTATCCCCGAGAATCGCCGGCTCATTGCCGCTTACTGTTTGCAGGATACCTACCTACCCATTGAGCTCATCAAGCATTACTTGCTGGTGGAGGATCTCTTGGAACTCAGCAAAGTAACCCGGGTCTTTACAGATGATCTTCTGAGCAAAGGTCAAATGTTTCGAGTCGTAAGTTTGTTGTTTGTCAAGCTTCGGGAAAACCAATTTGCGCTGTCCAATTTGGATTTTGTGAACAGTGATGGTTACAAGGGGGCCACTGTCCTCGATGTGACCCCTGGCTTCTATCATAACCTAACGGTCCTGGATTTTGAAGCCTTGTATCCGAGTATTATCCGAGCCATGAACCTGTGCTTTTGTACGCTGGTTAAACCCGACCAACCCCGGTACCCGCACATGCAGTACCGATCGGTTGACACGGACCTGGGTGAGCTAACCTTTGCTCAGAACTTCCCCGGGATCTTACCCATGGTTTGCAAGGACCTATTGGATGCTCGTGGCCGCGCCAAGAAGAAACTGAAATGGGCGAAACGCATGGCCAAAGAAGCTAAGACCCCTGACGAGCGCAAGAAATATCAGGAATTGGCTGGGGTCTTCAATGCTCGCCAGCTGAATCTGAAGATTGTCTGTAATTCGATCTATGGTTTTTGCGGCACTGGTGCAAACATGAACGATTGGTCTTGCTTGGAAGTATCCGCCGCCACCACTGCAGTGGGTCGTAACTTGATTTTCAAGTGCCAAGAATGGGCTGAGAATGACTTCAAGACGTGTGGTTCGAGGGTCATCGGAGGGGACACTGATAGTATCTTTGTGCTTTTTGATTTACCTGCTAATCAGGAGGGATTTCTTCGATCATTTGAACTTGCCACGGCTATGGCAGAGAAGATTACTGAGCGCTTCAGAAAATTGGTGGGATCTACGATCAACCTGGAGTTTGAAAAGGTTTATAAGCGTGTACTTATGTTTCAGAAGAAATGCCGGGTAGCCATAGCCTATGAAACTCCAGAGCAAAAAGAACCCAAAATGGACGCTAAAGGAGTTGCTGGTGTTCGCCGCAGTTTTTGCATCTTTCAACGAAACATATTTTGGGAAGTGGTGAAGGCTATCTTGCTGGAACTTGATGTATCCAAATCCCTCAGGATAATGGAGGACAGGCTCAAAGCACTCTGTGAACATAAAGTACCCACTGAAGAACTTATCTTGACATGCAACCTCGCAGCCAAATACGCGACTCCTGAAAACGCGGTGGCCTGGGTGATTGCCAGCAAGATTGAGGAGCGCCAACCAGGTTATAGGCCGACTCCAGGAACCAGGGTTTCATATTTCCCCATATGTGGCAGGGCTAGCGCCAAAGTTGCCCAGAAGGTCGACGATGCTGAGTACATCCAAGAACAAAAACTGGAATCCAAGATTGATCTCAGTGAGTACATTCGCAAGTTGGAAAATACCTTCCAGACCGTTTATATGCCATTTCCCTCCGAAACCTAACGAACAGCCGCTAGGGTCATCAGTCGTTATTACACTCAAGCTTACAACGAAAGCTACAATCTTACCACGGTGGATGACTTCTTCAAGTGCACGACGATGTCATCAGCCGCCCCTGTGGCCTCCGTGGCCCCCGTGGCCCCTTCGCCTGCGCCGTCACCCAAACCTATGACCAAGAAGGAACCTATGACATTTGGAGGTCGCCGACTTCCCCCTCCACGCACCAAGAACAAAACCAAGAACAAAAAGCGCAAGACAGCAAGCAAAGTTCGGACAACCGTTACATTTTAACGGCCCGTGCTTCTGTGTAAGTGTAAGGAATGTAAATAAAATCATTGATACAAAATTCGGGATGAAGTAAATATTTAGGGTAGATGAGGTGGAATTCGGCTTCCAAGCTGTCTTGGTCAATGTCTGGAACATTTTGAAATACACCCAAGTCTAAAATACCTACATCCACTAGAACCCTAAAGACAGCTTCGGAACAGTAGAAATGTCGCTTACACGCAGTTGCATCTAAAGGTTGAGTTACAATACCAGGCAAGTAAAGATATTTGTGCAAAAGAACATTAAAGTACTCTAAGATGCCCTGGTACTCATAATGAACGTGTCGGTAGGTCTTAAGAATAGGTAAAAGATCTAGTTTGGGTCCCTGTAAATGACGCACAAATACCTTACGATTATCTTGATATGCGCGTTGCAGGTAAGGCATTAATGGTTTGAGCACATAAGTTTTTTCTTGGGAATCTAGCTCCCATACGTATAATTGGTGATACTCAGTGCCCTCAACTACAATTGCCAAATGTCCAGGGTGTAACAAGTCTAGATAGTTACCAAATGTTACAATTAAATCCCCACTTCGAAAATGTTTGGCGCAGTACTTTTCAACTGGTAAGAGATCTTCATAAGGAATGACAGGGTGCTTTTGGATCATGACCCAAACAAACAACGCCAGGCAAATTAAGCACAAAAGTTCGGTCAAAATCTTGGACCACATGTTTGTCTATATATTAAAAGAGAAAGGAGAGGAATGACAAATCAAATGTTTATTGTAGTCAAAGCTGGAAAACATCTAAAAAAACGCTTTTTGAGACGCAAGCGTTTCTGCAAAGGGTACTGTTACCTATGTGGTAGTCAGTACCATACGCAATGTTACTGTCCACTTGTAAAATGTACGAATTGCTATAATTACGGTCATGATTCACGTCTTTGTAAATTAGGCCGCTCCTCTATGAAAAGACGCCGCCGTCCATGCAGCATCTGACAAGCTATCGTCCACATCCACATCCTTTTCGCGGTCTCCAAACACCGCGCTTCCCCTTAAATTGAATCGCCCCAGAACGAAGACGCCTTGACCCGTTGACAAACGCCTGGCGGGCCTTCGGAGCCTGGCGGGCCTTCGGAGCCTGGCGGGCCTTCGTGGTCCCTCGGTTCACAGTAGTTTTGGGGGCTAATCTGGGCTTAGGAGCCGTTCTCTGTAAAGTTCTCTTACGCTGAGGATTCCAACGAGTGTACATTTGTTTTTAGAGGTTCTGATTTTTTTACATGATGTTGTTTGATGTGGTGTTCCAGGTCTGCCAAAAATTGCAAGTACTTAGATTCTGTAGTACATCGTCGCAGTTTTCGGCTCCATGATGCAGTTGCCAACAATTTACGTAAACGTTCTGCACATTCTGGACAGGGCAAAATGTCTGGCAAAAGCTTTACTATTTTGTGAAAAAAAGCGGCGCGATGGGGAACAAAAAGGAGACCCAATGTGTTGAAAAAATTCCACACGTAAGGCCCCCATGTTCGCGGACTTTCAATCACATCTGTGGCATCAAACCAAATACGAAACCTGTTTAAAGACATGAGCCATTTCGTCAATGTTTCTTGAGAGCGGGTCATGCTTGGGGACATGCGAGTGAAAAAGTTGACCTTATACCACGTAGGGATATCTTCATGTTGAAGGATGCGACTAAAGTAAGTCAAAAAACGAAACATGGCAGTCTTTTGAGCTGCGGTGGGCTTCGTAGGATATGCTGCAACAAAAATAGAGATACCTTGATTAATGGCTTCAAGGGACATCCCTTTTTTTACAGATGTGCCAAATTTTTAAACTAGCACAGAACGAACCAACCGTGGGTACATGGACGGTCTCTTCACCAACTCAGAAACCATTATAGCTCCAAGATTAAAGGGTGTGCACCCTGCTCCCAGCGAATCACAAGCCTCTCGGGCAGCACAGATGGCTGCAGAAAGGTAAGCAATCCCTTTGCCAAACACAAACGTTGAATTATTGGTACACTGGCCAATATCTCTGGAATAGCGAATAATTTGAAGAAACAGATAACCAAAACTGTTATAATCACTGGATGAGTAATTAAGTACTTGATCTCTCAGTGAAATCAATTCTGATTCAGAAAGACTCGAGACCTCACAGACTTTTAGGATTTTTTTGATAAAAGCCAGGACAACTCGCTTATTTTTACGATGAGCTCTCGTAAACCTTGGGTCGCCTAATAGTGGTCGAAGCTTAGCTTCTTGATCCTGTCTAAGATCTTGAAAATAATTTAACCAACCTGGCAGAGGCCTTTTTGAGAGTGGATACTCACTGCCACTTATAGTGAATTCCCCACAAAAGCCAGGTGGACGGGTAATTAACGGTAAAAAACTTGTATCGAACCCCGGTAAAAGTAACATCGCGTCAAGTATATGCTCTCGTTCCTGAGAAGAAAGGGTTCCAGATGACCCATAATCAATAATGCAAAGGCAGTACTGAGCTGAAGAGGGACCCATCAAAATGTTACCCGCATGTAAGTCCGCATGTAAAAAACCCCGATTCGGTGGAACCCCCCAAAATATGTTAATAAACCAAATTTTAAAGAAATTGATGAGATTGTTGTATACTTGCCTGACCCCCTGACGATCCCCTTGAGAAACGAGTTCTTCTAAGGCTTCTTTAAGATTACGTTCAGGTCCAGCTGATGTTACTAGAATTGGTAATGGATCCATTTTGAAGGGAGCAACAACTTCCACCGAATACACGTTCTGTCGGGGTTGATTGTAAATATGATAACCACGCACGGTTGACCAATACTCTTGTTCGTAATCAAACTCTTCGGTAAAAAGCACGATTAGGAACATCAACAATTGCCGCGTTTGGTACAGCAGAACATCCGAAACACCTGGTTGACGCAGGTCGTGCCAGACTTGGCTTAACAAGTAATCACATTCACACAAAAAGAAAAACATGTAGAAGGGTTTAACAAATTTGAGAACAGCCCGATCACCATTTGCTAGCCTGGTTTTATAGGCCACGGCGATACTGGCAGATCCCAGAGGCCGCTCAGACATGTTATCAACTAAAACCTTGCGTGACTTGGAAAGCGACCCACGAATCTTGGTCTTCACGACTTTCATCTCTTGCTGGGTGAGTGCTGGTACATTGCTGAAAATATTTTCCACCACCTGATTTACAGTTATTCCGGCGTCTACTTCTTCTTCATTGTTGTTGTTATATTGTTGAAGAAGCTTGAGAACAATGGGACCAGATCCAGCCAAACAAATACTTAAACCAGTTGCGCCATACTCTTTAAAAAACTGGGTAATACTCAAGCTCCTGTTGCGCCCTTGAATACGGCTTTCGGATAATTTATATGCATATTCAATATTGAGTGAAATTGGCCAAAGCTTTTTCGGAGCGCTGTAGTAACTGCGCATGATGGTTGCCATTAATAAGTTTACCTGGGCCGTCATGGTCTTTTTGCTCGCAAACTTTTCAGTAATACGTTCGCCGACAAAAAAGTTTACTGTCGGTGCCACGATTGCCCGGGGCCTAATAAAATAACTGGACCCAGACAACCAAGGGCTGTCTTGTTCCCACCAAGCTTGGACACCTCCTTGGGGACTACCCGACCACAAGTCATCCCGGAGTACGAGATCAGAATCTTGGGACTTAAGGACTTTCTTAAGCCTACCCCTTAGGTCACGGGCTTGTTGCCAATAATGTCCAAAACCTTTACTTAACATTTCTTGTAAAAGCCGATAACGCATAGCTTCCAACTTCTGCTTGCTTGTGATCATTTGTTTTTAACAAAAGCCCAGTATTTTTTGGTGCATGGAAACTACTAAAAACGCCCCTCCCTCCAGAAGCACTGGACCTTCTTGTGGTATTAGGACCGTACCTGGAGACATGGACCCAGAATTCTTAATATTAGTTTTTTCCAGAGCAACAATCAATAATTGACCGCCCTGAAGGCTCAAGGGTTCGCCTTGACGCACCTGTCGGTATATCCAGATTTGATTGGGGCATGCGTACTTTTGATTGGTCAATTTTCGGAAAATCCGAGATAATTCTCCGCACAATTCAGCACCATCCATTTCAGCGGGAACCAAGGCTTTGTCAAAAAAGGCATTATGAGGCAACATGGGAACCAAAGTCAACATTTCACGGGGTATGTTCACTTCCAGCATTGTTCTCACTGTTCTGTTGGGTTTGGTTCGAGCC
>Ga0180434_10005523_pt1 | contig 14851 bp, 10 predicted proteins | sample SS_ome_7_FD_132453 | JGI IMG/M metagenome (GOLD analysis project Ga0180434, IMG submission 132453) | Hypersaline lake sediment archaeal communities from the Salton Sea, California, USA - SS_1_D_2 metaG | ecosystem: Environmental > Aquatic > Non-marine Saline and Alkaline > Hypersaline >...
GTTGACGATCGTCTATGCCCACAAGACCACACTTGGATGGTCGACACTGGTCGATGCCCTTCGGCGTGCTGGATTCGTCGTCAGCGAGGCGTGGCCGCTTGACACGGAAAAGCCGGGCAGGCTCCGTGCTCAGGAGTCGGCCGCCCTCGCCACCAGCATCTTCCTCGTAGCTCGCAAGCGCGAAGGCTCCGCCACGGGTTCATATGAAGACGAAGTCCGCCCAGAATTAGAAAAGATCGTCCGCGAACGGGTGGATTCGCTCTGGAAGATGGGCATCACCGGCGCCGATCTGGTCATTGCCGCCGTGGGCGCGGGCCTGCGCGCCTTCACCCGCTTCTCCTGCGTGGAGTACGCCAACGGCGAGGAGGTTCTCGCGGAGAAGTTCCTTGCGGAGGTTGAGGGTGTGGTTCTGGAGACGCTGTTGGAGAAGATATTCGGGCTCACGGGGGGTGGCGTGGCAGGCGTGGACGGTCAGAGTCGATTCTATGTCCTCTGGAGGTATACCTATAAGGCCGCAGAGATGGACGCAGGCGAAGCAATCGTTTTCACCTATGGCCAGAATGTTGAGTTGGATGGCCAGAACGGGCTTTCCACGGGAAGCCGAGCTTTGATCGAGAAGAAAAAGGGGAAATATCGTCTGCTCGATTTCACGGAGCGGGGAGACGATGAAAAGCTGGGGATGCCCAAAGACGATGGCACACCGGCCCCACTGATCGATGTCCTACACCGCATCCTTTGGCTGGTGGAGAACCAACCGCGCAACCTGAATCCTTTTCTTGACGAGGCGAGGCCTGACAGAGAGCGTTTGCGTCTGGTTGCGCAGGCACTTGCCGGAACGGCGCTGGAGGGCAAGAAAGGTGAGGGCGCCCAACTCGTAGTGACCACGACGCCGACGGAGCAGGCGGCACTGAAAAAGCTGGTCGCCAATTGGCGGACCATCATCGACCAGCGACTTGCCGCAAGCAAGGAAACCTTGTTTGATATCGATAACTACAGGAGATGAGGAGATGAGCACACGAGTACTTCGTCCATGGACCGAGTTAGTGAAGCTTCATCCAGACGTAGAGGCAGGAGCACTCACCGAGGCGGTCTTCGCCATCGATCTGGGAGCCATCGCCACAGGCGACCCGAACGTGCCGGTGGTGAATCGTGATCCGGAAGCCTTCTTCCGAGCGACACATCTAACCGCTGATCTGAAGAAGCTGCTCGAAGAGGTTCTCGCATCCCTTGGCGGCAAACCCGGCTACAATCGAGTTCTCAAACTGCGGACTCCTTTCGGGGGCGGGAAGTCTCATACTTTGGCGGCGCTTCTTCATGCGGCAAAACACCCAAAGGTTCTTGAGGGAATACCGGAAGCTAAAGGATTCGCACGTCCCGGTGAGGTGAATGTGGCAGTGTTTGATGGACAGAAATTCGATGCCCGCAACGGGAAGACTCTTGATGACGGCCGGACGATTCAAACCATGTGGGGCTGGATCGCCTGGCAAATCGACCCTGACAAAGCTTTCCCTATCGTGGCAGATCACGACAAGGGCCGTGTGGCTCCAGGCGGCGACTTGATCCGCGAGGTTCTCGCAAAAGGATCTGGGGGGCGACCCGTTCTGATCCTTCTGGACGAGGTGCTGAAATACATGGAGCGATCGGCCGCAGTAAGTGTGCTGGACTCCACGCTGCAACGACAAGCGAAGGATTTCTTTCAGAGCCTAACCGTTGAGGTTGCGGGAAGTCAAAACGCAGCCTTAGTGTACTCCTTGACATGGAGTGCCCGCGAAGCGCTTGGTAACGTCGGGTTGCTTGCTGAAATCGACAAGCTGGCCGCTCGAGTTGACCAACTGCGAGAACCTGTGAGCGGAGATGAGATACTCCCCGTTCTCCAGCGGCGCCTCCTTGGCGGTTCTCCTGAAAGCGCTGCTGTCACCGAGGTAGCCACGGCATACCAGGAGATTGTGACCGGTATGAAGCGGGCGTATGCCGAAACGCCCGCCGAACGCCAGCAGGCTGAGGAAGAAGGTAGTCTCTTCCGTGACCGCATGCGGTCAGCGTATCCATTCCATCCAGCGCTCATAGATATCATGCGAGAACGCTGGACAGCTGTGGATGCATTTCAGAGAACTCGTGGAGCACTGCGTTTTCTGGCATCATGTCTGTATTCCCTAAAGAAGAATGAGGGTGTCAAACCGCTTCTTGGACCTGGGGACATTCCTTTGAGAGACGTGGATGTCCGTATGAAAATGCTCAAGGAGTTGGGAGTCCAGAATGAATACGACCCAGTTATCACAGCCGATATTAATGGACCCAATGCACGTGCCAAACGCATTGACGAGAGAATGGCAGGCGAGACACCAGCTTTGGCGGGGGTGAGGCCCGCCACTCGCATGGCCACGGCTATTCTTCTTTATTCATTCGGGGGTCTGAGGCGCGAGGGAGCAAAGGATGAGGAGACGCTCCCGCCGGGCGTAACTGAGAACGAACTCCTTGGGGCATGTGTCGGTCCCGATCTGGATAACATCACAGCGACTGCCGTGCTTTCAGAGCTTCGCAGCACTTGCCTTTACTTGCATTACGACGGCGTTCGGTACTGCTTCAAGAAAGACCCGAATGTGACCAAGCTCATAGAGGAAGCGGAGCAAAGCGTGTCTCGCGAGGAAACCCAAGCAAGAGGCCATGGCCCGGTGCGAGAGAGAATCAAGGAGATGTTGGATTCCCGCCTTGCGGGTCACCACGCAGCGTTCGTGTGGCCCGCTAAGAGCCAGGATATTCCTGATGAAGAGCCCCGTTTTCTGGTGGGATACCTTCCGTTGGAATTCGCTGGCCACAGCAAGACAGAGCAACAGAAACAAGGCAAAGAACTACTATCCAAATATGGGGACAAGCCCCGGCGCTATCGGAACGGTCTCGGACTGGCAGTCCCGGACAAAAGACAAATCGAGACTCTCCGGCGCTCCGTCAGATATCTGCTCGCAATCGAACGAGTCGAAGCCAAGAAGCAACAGCTAAGGCTCACAAAGTACGAGACTGATCAGCTTAGAGAGAGGAAACGTACCGAGCAGGCCGCGGCAGAATCGTGCCTCAGGAACCTTTACACGGCCGCATGGCTGCCGCGTGTTGAGAGCGGAGAACTTGAGATAGAAAAGGTAGAAAAGGGCGGGCGACCTCTACAGGCAACAGGTATGCACGAGAGGATCATGGAGTTGCTTACGAATGCAGGCATACGGCACGTGCACGGTAAGGTGGTGCCCCGAAAGATTGCGGAACGATTGAGATTGGGCGAGCCAGTGGCCGAAGGTGAACAGACGACAATGGGTGTCAAGACATCTGAAGTCCTGGAGTCTTTCTTCCGCGACATCACGCCACCCCGCTTGGAGTCGGCTGACGTTCTCCGCAAGGGAATTGCCCGCGGAGTGGAAGAGGGCGTTCTTGCATACACGAGCGGTGCTCCTCCTGCGCTCGGACCGGACGGCAAATTCCAGGTTAACCGTGACAAGGTAGTCGTGGAAAAACCGATGGCCGAGGACGAGGTTGATTTGGACTCCGGGTTCCTCATGATGCCAACTGCCGTACCGGAGGTATCAGAAGCCCATCCACCCGAGGCTCCCCCGGGTAAGCCGGAGACTCCCACACCCCCCGGCGGCAAGGACGAAACTGGGACTCCGACGACTACCGAGATCGCTGGTCGGAAGAAACGAATAGCCTTAGCCTTCAAGGCCACAAGAGACCAAGTTTTCAAGGCGTTTCCGGCCATAGCGAACCTGGCCGACAAGTCTGATGGAGCGAAAGTGAAGATCCGAGTCGAAGGGGAGGCGACGGAAGGTTACGACCCTTCGTGGTTGCGAAACGCGGTTGAGGAACCTCTCGACGAGGCGGATATTGAGCAGCTGCCGGAGGATTAGAGAAAATGCTTTCTTTCACTGCAAACACTTTTGATGGAGGCCTGAAATGATCATATCCCCGAAAGGCCCACAGAATGTTGGCCAGATAGAGAAGCAATTCGCGTGTGGGAATCTGTTTCTATCGCCAAAGGAGTACCAGCGAGAAAACGCCTGGCGTCTACCTCAGAAGCGGTTGCTGATTGATACGATTTTTCGAGGAATGGACATTCCCAAATTCTACCTTTGGAGAATTGACCAACGTAGCGTTTCCCGCGGCTATCCTGATGGCGAGGCAAGAGAGCTCTACAAGAGGATTCTCGAAAAGAAGCGTGTCGACAATGATGACCCCGATCCCTACGTTTTTGAGGTAGTGGATGGTCAGCAACGGATTCGGACGATTCTGGAGTTCATGGGGGTTAAACCGCCCAATGACAAGTGCTACCGCGGCCCATGGCTAGAATCTTTCCCCTCGCTTCCAGAGACTCCCATGGCGAAAGGGAGGCACTACGGTCAACTGAATGCAGAACAGCAAATCAAGTTCTACGAATGCCCTCTTTCGGTTATGGTTCTGGAAGACGCAACTATCCACGAGATCAGAGACATGTTCCTTCGTCTTCAGAACGGAACACCGCTCAATGCCCAGCAGAAGAGAGATGCAATGGGCTCCTCCATGGGACGGATTGCCAGAGAGTTGGCTGATGAGCGTTTCTTCAAAGTGTCGGTGAACTTCGACAAAGCCGGGGCCACACATCACCTCGTGGCTTCTCAGATGGTACAGTTGGAACTCAAAGACAAGATCGTGAGCTGCACTTCGCCTCAGTTAGACAAGCTCTACGAACACTACAGAAAAGTCCCTGTTGACTCGGTCATTGTTGCTGGAGTCAAGAAAATCGTCGGTGTTCTCGGCAAAGTCTTCCCAGAGAGGAACCCCCACCTTAATCAGAACTATGCTGTAAGCCTCTACTGGCTTTTCTCGCGTTTGCTGCTGACGTACGATATTCCAGAGGATCAATATCCAAAGATTCGTCAGAATTTCGAGAAGACTGATGTGGCGCGCCTGGAGGCCATGGAGCGCGATTATGCACAGAGTGATGACGACGTGTACGAGGACCTGAGCCTCGCCATGTCCCGCGGTAACACCGGAGTCGATGGCATATCGACACGCCACGATGTCATTGGACGCTTCTTGTTTGACGGCGTCCAGCTGGCTGAGCGCCCTGGGCTAGACCCCCAGAGGAACTTCACACACGAGGAAAAACTCATTCTCTACCACAGATCGAAAGGGCGCTGTCAGCTTGAGCACAACGGAAGAGTCTGCGGCCGCACCCTACCTTTCGATAACGCGGTAGTGGATCACATCACCCCGCATAGCAAAGGAGGCAAGACTCAGTTAGCGAACGGTCGGATCGCTTACAAGTTCTGCAATATCGCTCGCAGTAACCGAGATGATTTCAATCCGGAAACCGACTGCCACCTAATTGCTGCGCAGGAGTCCGTCGTGGCCGAGGAAACGCCCAGCGCCTCGAACGAGTAGGGCATCAACGGGGGGCGGCCGACAATGGAACGCAACACGAGAGTCTGAGTGTTGTGGACTGGGGCGGAGTTGCTCTTGTTCTTAGCCGTCCGTTCTCTAACCCGTGGCCAACAGAGGTCCTCCGATACTCAACGCGGTGGCTGCCCGACGGTGGTCGTTGCCATTCAACACCTTGAGGCCAGGCTGCGTCTAGTTTGTCTCAGATTGATTTGCCATCACACATTTCGGTGTGAGTACAATGTTAACCAACAGCATCGAGATCGAGGTGTCATCATTGTGAGGGTTTGCTCCGCACTGCAAGGGCAGTGGATGCGAAACCGATCCGTTTTCGTCTGAGCGATCGTCGGGTTATGAGGACGTGACGAGGGTCGGCTCTAGCTTCATATAGATCAACGCACTTCCTTTTCCCCTCTGAGGTTAACCAAAATCCTGATTGTCCGTATTAGTCTGTAATAGTCCGGCTTCGTTCGTGGTAAACGAGGGCCACCGGATACAAAACGGATACATCTTGCGTTCGGTGGCCTTCGGTCTTTTAGCCCGACGACGATAGATGTCGATGCGTCAGACTGCTCGGATGTCCGGATGGGCGGCTCGAGATCCTTGAGCCTACTTCAGTATCACCATTTTCTTAGAATCGGCAAACTCTCCAGCTTCGATCCTGTAGAAATAGATCCCGCTGGCCACCTCGTGGCTTCCCCGTTCCTGCTGTCCCACTCAATTCGCTTGTATCCCGCGTCTTGATGTTCATCAACCAGGGTTCTGACTCTCTGGCCGAGGATGTTGTAGACTGTTATCAGCACCTCACAGGCCCGTGGCTGTGCGTACTTGATGACTGTGGTTGGATTGAATGGGCTGGGGTAATTCTGACACAGAGAGAATTGCCTGGGAAGATTCACGTCGTCAGCTTTGCCCAAGATTTTAACGTCGAGTTTTCGGGCGCTTGGGTCGACTAGGATCGCTTGCTTTATCTGGAGACTGGCCAGATCCACCGAGTCAGTTTTTGATCTCATTTTTAACTCAATAATTGAGCCTTCGCCCGGCTTCACGAATTCTCTGCCCTCGAGGTCAACGATGCCCAGCTTTGCCTCTGCCGTCTGTTCTGTCGTGCAGAGTTGCAGCTTCTGAGTTCTTCCAGCAAGCGAGGTGCTCGTCAGCTCAAACTTTTCTTCATCCCATGCGATCTCAAAGTGAGCTCCGGCGACATCAACATCAAATTTGGCGTCTAGGTAAACACTGACTCCTCCACCGTCAGTCTCGGAGGTTCGGTCACCAGCCGAAGTCTGCGGTTGATCGTCTCATGCAAGCGTGCTGCTTCATTTTCCCCGCTTTTCGCCAGCGAGATGCTGCGCCAGCTGTTTGAGCATATCGTCGACGAACCATGACCCGTTGGCTGTCAGGACGAGATGCGTTTGGTCAGCACTCTCTTTCAATAGACAACAATCCAACCAGCGGCTTAGCAAAGCTTCTGCCCCCAAATCGCGGACCGTCGCACCGCCCAACTTGCCCCCCATCAATTCGGTTGCTGCTGGTCGAATTCTCCTTTCTGCGATTGTCTCCAACACCCCGCCTTCCAGAACCGGATAGTGATCGGGCGCAGGGGCCACATAGTCTTCATAGTCCAAATGCCGATAGTGGTAATGTCCGAACACTCCATCTGCCGTTGGACCCAACGCCAACAGGTCTTCGCCGCGCTGGGGAAAACTGTAATAGAGATTGGAATCCTCAAGCAGCGCAAAATGGGTAAAATGGGTCTTGCTGTATCCGTTGCGGATAAGGTACTGCTCCCCCACATGTGCGAATATATAGTCACGAAGCATATCCCGTTCAGCCGCCCCGTGGTGCTGGAGGAAGCGACGGTTGAGATGCGTAATATGTAAGCCATAAAGTGAGAATCCCTTTATCCCAATCTCCGTCAGTCGCTGCAAAGTCTTTAGAAATCCTGTCATAGTCTGCCCGGGCAGACCATACATTACATCCACAGAAACCACGAAGTCGAATCTCAGGGCACGGTTTAGCTTCTCAATTACCTTGGATGACGTTTCACGTCTGCCGATAACCTTTCGTACCCGATCTTCAAGAGTTTGAACACCCACATGCAACCGCGTAAAGCCGCACTGTTTCAAATACCCAAGATGCTCATCAGAGAGCAAACTGCTTGTTGATTCAAGTGCCCATTCCGTTTGAGATATTACGTTGAAGCGATCTCGGCAATGTTCCAATATGCCTGCAAATATCGTCTCGCTGAGCAGATTTGGTGTGCCGCCACCGGAGTGAATAGTACTAATCGGTCGTTGATCGAGCGGTCTCAGTTCTGCCCAGTTCTCGATCTCACGTTCAAGGACTCCTGAAAATTCCTCTTCATATCGCTGCCTGTCCCTTCCCAGTGCTCGTGCCAATGAATTGCAGAAGCCGCATCTGCGATCACAAAATGGCACGTGGATATAGATGGACATTGCTCCGTGGTTATTTTCGCATCCAACGTGCCTGGATAACTGTTGCCAGGCGCGTTCACCGTTATGATCAAATCCGCGCTGCCCCCAGACCGGAAGGGGCAACTTGGCTCTCTCGATTGACATCTTGGTTCGTACCGCATCCCACTCGCGTAATATCGCATCAATGTCCACATATGGTGCAGCTTCTCTCAGGAGCATGTTCAGCTTCGGCATATCACCGACCCTAACCTCGATGCACGGAGATCCGGCAACCAGCCTTGTCTCATTTCGGAGCGGATTGGCAAGTTGCAGGATCCAAGCCTCCGACAAAAATCGCTGCACTCGACATCGGAAATCCGCAGCGTCTTTAGAAGCAACTCTGGAGTTGGTCTTCTCTGAATTGAAATGGGCTGTAAGAATGCATTCATCAGGACATCCCCTCGCGCAATGATAGGCATTAACGCAATCTTTGCACCGGACTGGAATTTTCCCAGCACGGAGACGAAGAGCAGCAATTCGCTCGGTATTCAATACAAAATCGCTGGTGCTTTCATCCATGCCTCCTATTCTAAAAGAGGATGAGTCGGAGTTCCAAACGTTACTGCAGAGGAAACATGCGGTTGCTGTGCCTTCCGGGGTGAGACAAAGAACATCTCTCAAGACATTGCAGTATGGTCCGTGCACCTCATCTATACGCACGCCAGAAAATGTCAGCTCACACCCCAGTTCCTTCGCTCTCAGCTGCGCACATAGAAAGTGCTGTGCGAGGTGTGCGGCCTGGTCCGGGCCAAATCCGCTTCGGACATCACCGCGCTGACGGTAAACTGGTTCGAATCTTAACTGGCTTGCACCTAAGTGTTGGCATAAGTAAGAGACGATCTCTTTCTGCCGCGGTACACTCTCGGGCGTGATTGTGGAACGTATAACAAATTGCCCATTTGCTTCAGCTAACGTGTGAATGGTTCGTTCTACAATAGGCGAAGACCTGCCGCCTCCAATCAGTGGGCGCTGCATATCCTGAATGTCGGGGGGACCATCGCAGGAGATGCCTACAACGTTGAACTCCCTGGCAATGAAATGCACCTGAGAAGTTTCCATAACACCGTTGGTGGCGATGTACGCGAACAACTCCAATCCAAACTCGGTTGTTATTCTTCGAATTACCGAGAGAATACGGTTTATTGCTTGAGGATGCTGTGTGGGCTCGCCCCCACCGTGCAAAACCAAGTGAAACCTACGCTTCCTTTCCCTGCAATAACGTGCCACGATACGCGCAGCAGATTTTACAACCTTTTCGTTTATCACGGTTGATCGGGCCGATGTCTTGGGACTATTGCCTTTTGGGGCGCCCTCCTTAGAAAAACAGTAAGGACAGGCTAGATTGCATTGATTGCTTAGATAGATCGTCAAACACTCCGGCGAGTAAGGAGAAACAGATTGTTGATGCAATTCGCGCACAGCCTTAGAGGCAATAGTCTCTAAAGCCCTAGCAAACTCAATATATTCTGAAGCCACGCTCTGGCAATAATTATCGGTATAATGCTCGAGAACCCATTTCGCTTGTTGCCTGCTCATCACCGACACGTGTCCAGGTGCGTACAACAAGACTTCTTTTTCGACCTCTGCACTGAAGATAGGGAGCCCCCTGGGATGGAAACGCCTAAATCTGCTGATCACCTTTCTGCTCCTCCTTGAGAACGCTCCATCTTGTCACCGTTTAGCCGTTCAATTAGCTGATCTTTGGTTAACTCGCGATTAATATAGCATCGATCCGTCATACTATGAGAACCCGTGCTTCTCGCATGCAACACCTTGACGGGGCAGTCTCCTGCGCAATGCCATTTACAAAAGCAATTGGCGCAATATCGCTTATCAAGTACAGATAAATTGAACAAGTACCTTCGACGCTCCTCATCCACAACCAGCCGACCGCTATTGAGGTCAAAGTAACCGTAGAAGAACATCTTGGACAAGGGATCCTTAGAATTCAAAACCTCGTAGCAACTTGTTATCTGTCCCGATGGGGTAATGGCGCACGATTCTCCGGCCGCCTGACAGAAAACGTTCGATAGTACATTCAGTCGAGCGCCCGAGTAGACAAGTTCGCGTCCAGCATCGAGTGCTACTTTGTGAGCCCTGCGAAATTGTCTAATGAATGCCATCGCCGACGGGGGTTTTAGAAGTTGTGAACTCGCTGCGCGACCACGCGGATACATTGGCTCCACCTTAATGCGCTTCGTTCCGAAACGGTCGCAGAAGTACGAGACTATTTCCTCAAGATGGGTAACACTTATGTCGGTCACGGTGCAGCGAATGCCGTAGGAATAGCTACTGGCGTCAAAGGCCTCTAAGGTATCAGTTACAAAAGAGAGTGAAGGACCTCCGTTGGCAAGTGGGCGTTGGAGATTGTGAATATGTGCAGGACCATCGATTGAGACGGTTGCACTATCGATGTTGCGAACAATCCAATCACGCTGTTCACGGTTAAGAATGCCGTTAAGACCTACGGAAGTTCTTACCTTGATGTGGTGGGGAGCAGTAAGCTTGCTCAGGTATTCCCTGGTACGAACGAGAAGGGGCCAAGCTGCACTCACATCACCGCCCCCGTGGAAATGTACAGTCATCTCAGGAGATCTCGTCGCAAGCACATGGCCGAGCACATTATCAAGAACTCCGGAAGCCACATGCCATGGCATCAGTAAGGTGTTGCTACCACCCTCTGCGTAGCAGTATCGACATCGAAGCGTACAGTCATTGGTTAGAAACAAGGATACGCTCGTCGGCTGAAAGGAGGTGAGAGGTCTTGGGCGCCGAAGATAATCCAGTTGCCTTTTTGAGGCAAAGAACTCGTTGATGAACTTCTGATCGATATTTAGCCGTTTCAGCGCACCCTTGTCACCCAGCCGCGCCCGACAAAGAAGGTTAACAAACTTAGCATTTCCCAACAGGAGGATTCCCCGCAAGGGCAAGTAGATGATGCACTTACCCTTATGAGGAATACAGAAGACGTCCTCAAAGAGACCTGTATCGTCCACGAGTCAATCCTTCCGTCGCCGTCCAGCGGTCATTTGATCCAGGTTATGCCAATTCCTGCACTCGTCTCGATTCCCCAGCTCTGTCCGAGTGTATTTCCGAGAACCCTATATGGCTTGATCATGCCCTGCAAGATAAGTCTCTGGCCTAGCCTCACTTGCGCCCCGCCGCATAGCAGAAGCAGATACTGATTATCGGCGCCCTTGGTTCCCTCAAAATGCATTCTGCTCCAAGAGAAGCCAACCCCCAAAAAAGGGCTAAACACTCCAGAGCCAAAGAATCTTCGGACCTCGGTATAGTACGGTGAGTAAAACCGCACGTCCGCCTTGTCATCGTGCACCCGGTTCTTTGTCCAGTAAGCACTTGTGCCATAGAAGACAAAGGACCACCCTGAGGGAGCGACAAACCCTACCTCGCTTATGAATCCAGTCCCTTCGTCAAAACAGTTGCCCACCGTTCCAGAATCCCGCAATCCTCCATACTGCGCGCCGGACATTATCCAGTACCTGTCACCTTCTTGAGCAACCCCGCTTGACGCGCAACAGCACGGGATGAAGATCACCCACAACCATACGATGATTCTAAACATGATTGTACTCCGCACTTTTGATCCAGTAAGGGCACGCTGAAGTGGGGGAAGGAATTCCTCCATTCAACGAATCTCCCATCGTTGGACATTCCGAATTCCCTTCTCCTTAGTTCAACCTGAATCGACTGCCATGCCTAGTTGGGATACCAGTAATGATAAACATAACCATCATCCCCGCCTTCAGAATCGCATGTGCAAACGCTGTGGCATGTGCAAACAGTATTACAGGTACATACCGCGTCACACGTACACACCGTGCCCTCCCATTCGTGGCCCCACTTCGTCCCGTATTTGTCTGACTTATCGCCAACGGTATCGCAAGCACAAACTACATGGCAAGTGCATTGGTGACCATCAGAGTTGACGACATAATCCGATCCGTCACATCCGGCAAGAATATCGGCAACAGCAGTAACCCCGGCTGCGCCCGCGATTTTCTTAAGGAATTCACGCCTACCTTCTGAAGTAACAGAGATCCTTTTGACTATCTTGAAGATCTTAGGGGGCTCATCCTTCTTGCCATCTTCTACTGGCCTGATTCTGTGATCGGGCGGACTTTCTTCAGGTTTTTGCTTTTTGGGCTTTTTATCTCTCATTTCTTACCCCAATTATTGATTCTGTGGTCCTACTTGCTCTTTTCTTCTAAGACATAGTCGATTCCAAGCGGATAGCGTTCTCCGGTACCTGCAGTTTAAACTGGACTCGACGCAAGCGCTGCATGGAGGTCGCTAAACACCCTCCCAGACAACCCCCGCTTTTGTATAATTCGCACTTAACACACTCTTGGTACAGAGTGACAGAACGATAAGGTTTTAGCTTTGCCTGGAATCGGGCTCGCAGCCAGGCGGCGTCACAGCTGTCTGTGATAAGCTCATGGTGGATATCGGCGAGAGGATAACACCAAACAACCTGCCCACCAGGAAGTACGTCGAGTATGGGATTACACCGCAGACCGCAGTCAAGAGCAACCTTCCCCAATCTGGCATGACTTCCATAGGGAAACATGCAAGGAACGAAGCCGCAGTCGAATTCCAATCTCACTCCCTTCTCCAGGGCAGCCAAAGCAAAAGCAGCAACCCTCCGACCGACTTCAGGATAGTATTTCTGGTGCAAAAACACGTTGCTTCCCTGCACGCACGGATGTGCCAAACCAAGACGTATTTTGGGGGAAAGTTGGCATTGTTCAACAAGTTCAAACAAGAAATCCAGCTTGACGGCAGGGGCTTGAATGTTCACACCGGGAATTACTCTTGCCCCCAACCTGCAAAGGGTGGTCAGTTTCCTGCGGTTTGATCTTCGCTGTTTTTCATTGAGATCCGTAACGTTGACTAGTACACTCACGCGATCCGGGGGGGCTGCTTCCAACCATCGCAATGCATGTTCAGGCATCAGGCCATTTGAAAATACCAGCAGACTAAACCCACGACTCAAAGCCTGTTGACTCAAAAGAGGAAAATCAGGATGCAGAGTGGGCTCACCACCCAATAGACGCGCTTGCTTGATACCTGAACGTTCAAGGAAGTCAAGGACTCGACCGAAGGTGTATCGGCTCATATGCGTGTCAGCTTTCCCCTGACGACCCAATGCTAATCGTGCGAAACAGTAGCCGCATTCCTGATTGCACACTGAGGTAATTGAAATATTAGCCATAGACCCTCTCGCTTATCAGTAGTCCGGCATTGACCCACTCCCTGAGACTTTCGGCCACAATGCGAATAGAAGTCGAATCATCGGATGAGTCGATAGCGGACACTAGAGAAATCATTTTATCAAATGGATAGTGCTGAGTTATCAAATCCCAGACAGCGCTCTGAGGGTATCCAAGTTTGATGACCCCCTCACGATCCTGTCTTATCAAGATAATTCCGTCACCTTCCACTGCCCAGGATACTTCGGGGGCACAGCGAAAGATGAAAGAGCCAACTCTTTTGCTTTTTGCGGCTTCAGTCATATGCCACCTCCAAATCCTCAATGCAATCAGATTTCTGAAGTGACAGAGCTACCAAAGCAGATCGATCATTCAACAAACTCTCGACCAGGTATTCGTAGCCCAGCTCTCTGAGGAGGGAGCATGCAGTGATAATTCTGGTCATAATGCAGAAATCGTCATATGATTCAGAACAACCGGGGTAAGAGTGGTTGACGTGACAACCGCCAGCGCACGACCATTTGCAGAAACAGTGCTCACACCGCGGCTTCTCCGTAACAAGAAAGCGCATTCTCTGGATAGCCTGAAAATCAAGCCGAATGCCTCTCTGAGGTTCAACCTGTCCACAGACGAGATTCAGACCCCGGACTCTCCACTCTGCAGTCTGCAAGTAGCACTCACTTATCTGGCCGTCAGGAGAAACGATAAGCGCGTCCTTTCCTACGGGACAGAAACTGAGGCGGGGAGCCTTGGTCAGGTTTGCGGCATAAACAGGCCGAATACCACGTTTTTCTAATGTTCGACTGGCGTGTTCATAGTTGATGGCGAAGTCAAACGGGTCTGGTGGTTGAACGCCCATTGCGAAGGTCGCTGGAGTCGGCTGGAGCGGTTCGAAATTGATGACTGAGGGCTGAAAAGTATCACAGAACCAGTTGGCTATTTCCTGCAAATGCAACACGGAATCCTGAGTAACACAACACCGAAGACACAGTTCAACCGGCGACTTGCTCAGTGACGCAGCAGTTCGTGCTACCGCTTCGAAGCTTCCTTCGTGTTGGCTCATTGGCCGGAGGCGATCATGCGTGTCCTGAGTCCCGTCGAATGAAAGCACCACCGAGTCGAAATAATCACCGATGAAGCGGACTTTGTCTTCTTTGAAGACACCATTTGTAGAGATTTGAAGGCGTACCATCAACCCTCGTCGAGCCGCCACAGCGCGAGCATGATGAACTGCCACGACCAACACGTCCCAAGCGACGGAAGGTTCACCTCCGAAAAAGTGAATCTCCAGTTTCTCTTTACCAATTCTCTGCAAATGGTCGGCCATCCAGTCTATAGATGCCACGGCGGTCGGCAAATCCATAGTCGTCCTTGGTGCACCGTCTGCGCCAAATCCACAATAGACACAAGAAAGATTGCATGCTCTAGTAGGGATGAGGCCCAGAAACTTCGGGCACAATTCTCCCTCTCTAGGCCTCGGAACGCTTTCCGGTTCACTCGTGATGACTGATTCTAGCTCACTTAACTGATTAGACTGGTTGGGTAACGGCCCTTCCTTCAACTTCGCTGGAGCCGTGCGGTTGACTAAAGCGGTAACGGCATGAAGAGGAGCATGAACCAGCCACCGATCGATTACAGGAATTACAAAAACACAACTGTTCATACAGTTACTTCGAATTTCAACACATTATCGATTTCAAAAGAACCTGCTACATGTTGATGTAATTGCTAGGTATGCAGACTCCA
>Ga0180434_10005524_pt1 | contig 14849 bp, 25 predicted proteins | sample SS_ome_7_FD_132453 | JGI IMG/M metagenome (GOLD analysis project Ga0180434, IMG submission 132453) | Hypersaline lake sediment archaeal communities from the Salton Sea, California, USA - SS_1_D_2 metaG | ecosystem: Environmental > Aquatic > Non-marine Saline and Alkaline > Hypersaline >...
ACGGAAGGAAGAAGAGGAAGGCCAGCCCCCTTCTTTTTTGCAATCAGGACTTTAATTCGAATTACACCCCAACCATATACTGATTGTCGTCATTGAGCACCGGATTGAATCTACGGTAGGTATATTCCGGGTCCATTTCCCAGGCAGTGTATTTCATTTCCGTCCCAACCTCGCCGAACTTCACGAACCAATTACCCTGGCGATGCACGTAGCCCGTGAGCATCCAGCCTGATTTCTTGTAGGAATTCCGGACCACATTATCGATCAGGCGCCCCGCGCCCGATACGGGCGTACGCGTAGTGAACACGTCTACGCTTTCGGCTATTCTCTCCATTAGGCAGCCAGGCGTTATGGCTATACAGGTCAGCAAAACAACGATCAGTAAGGTTCGCATAGTTTGGTCCTCCGCTTCCATTATAGCAGGTAATCTTAAGGATGCAAACAGGTATAAGATAGATGTACAATAACAACCTGGCCTATTTTTGTTGCAAATGAAACAGAAGGAGGAAAAAGATGAGAAAAGACATAGAGGAATACCTATGTATCTCTGGCGCAGGCCTGTCGATAGAACAAACTATTCTGGAGATACAGGAGGGCTTACTAAGCCACAGGATCGCGAAGGACGTAGTTCAGACCTTCATCTCTCGCTTCCCAAAGCAAGAGCTCGTCGAAAAGGTTGGGGAATTGCTCGGCGAGGTTTTCGATGAAGAAGAAATCGCTAAGTTGCGCGAGTGGGCGCAAAGTAAAACAGGACGAAAGTCCTTAGAGCAAATGCCCATCATTATCCAAAAGGTGTCTATGCTTGGGCAGGACCTGGCGGCTAAGGTCGCTAATGACATGGAAGAGGAAGGGATTCTCTGGTCAAAGGAGGAAGAGGACGATGGCTGAGAAGGGAGCAAATGGGGTAGCAAGCTTTTGGCGTGAGGAGGAGACAATGCGTTGCGACCAAGAGTTCGGCTTAACCGCCGAAGCGCGTAAGTATCTGGAGAGCTATGCGAGAAAGATAGAAGCCCCACCCGCTTGCCCTCATTGTGGCAAGCTGACAAGAGTAGACTTCGAAAAGAAGGAATGCGGCCAATACTATGGGATGTTCGGGGACGAGTACCCGCTGATGGAGTATACACTGCACAACGGCGTAAAGGCAAGAGAAATCGTCCAGGCAGAACCTTGGTCGTCCGGGCCCTGCTTCTTTCTCTGTCTTCTACTTGAGAACGGAACACGAATCGGGGAGTGGCGCCAATCCGAGATTGATAACGCATAGGAGGATACATGAAAAGCCGAAACCGAAACTGGGACCGTAGCCGGAGCGGGAGCCGGAGCTGGAGCGGGAGCGGGAGCGGGAAGTAAAACAAGACCAAAACCATCTATTTCATAGGGAGAAGAGAATGAAAATAGGCGTTAAGGCAAAACTCTGCCACGGTGTTATAATGGAGTTCATGCGAGATGCCGGGATAACACAAAAGAAGCTGGCCGAAATGGCTGGCATGTGCCAATCTCACTTGTCTGCGTTGATGACCCTTGGGGCAAAGATGACCGAATTTTCGGCCAGAAAGTTGGCGAAGATAATCGGATGTTCCATAAAGGACCTCATGGAGGTACAGCTTCCCGACGGGATCGATAGGGAGATAGAAACGGTGTTTGAAGCTGATCGGGCTGCCCTGGAACACTATGCTAGTAGAACTAGAGCCAGGATGCTATCCTATACCGGCAGCTGTGACGATGTGGAAATCGAGGAATCCGCATCACACATGAGACAGGTACTAGAAAACGCCCTATCTACACTCACCAAGACAGAGCGGTATATCCTAGAGGGAAAGTTGGGGCTGAGCGGACGCGAAAAAACTACGTACGAGGCCACATCTAAAGTGCTCAACAAGACCCGGGGGCGCATACACCAACTTGGCGGTAGAGCACAAAGGAAGGTCCTGGACTACCTAATAAGGAGCGGGGAAGCTGCACTAGTTGGACCTTTCATAGATATTTGTAACGAAGCAAATAACACCAGCCCACCCCACGATGAAATAAATAGAAAGGAAAGCATCAAGGAGGCAGAAGAAGTTTCGGACCGCCAACAGCGCACTCGGCTTGGATGCCAAAGCGTACAAGGCGGCGGCACCCAGATAGAAAAGAGAACAGAAAAGAGCTGAGAGAAAGGGTGCATAAAGACTGCGCCCATACCAGCCAGAAAGGGGGCACATGTTCCTAACAAAAGCGCCTGGGGACCGGGCGCGATGACACAAATAAAGTGGTAGGTCCTCAGCCATGGGGTTGATCGCCCATGTTGCTGGCCTCACGCAGCTTCGGCTGCGTGCCCCCGAAGAGGTTGATCACCTCTCTTTACCTAGTACCCCACATATAACGACTTATAGCCTCATGCAGCTATAACTCGCCATAATTGGCTACAAAAAAAGGACCGCTCCCCCGGGGAGAGAGGAGCGGTCCAGGCGAAGAGGAGAGGAACTGGGGCTCTCCGAAGGTTTACGGAATGGGGGCTGCGCCAACGATGGCCAGCTGCGCCGCAAGCCGGTCAATAGCGGCCTGCAGGTCCGCAGGGGGCGACACTGCCCAGTCTGCCGGATTACCGGCCGTATAGGCCACATCCGTAGGCGTAGCGCCATGCGGGTTGCCGGTCAATACATCGTGGTCACCATCCGACACCAGGTCCAGCTCGGTCTTGTTGGTGTGCGTATGCTGCGCAGCCGTATTCGCCGCAACATCCGCATGGTCAGAGCCATCACCAGTAGCATGGGTTTGGTTGCTCGTCACAATGCTGTGGGCTGAGCCGTCACTGACATCGTGATCACCATCCGTCAGCAGATCCAACTCTGCCTTGTTGGCGTGGGAATGGGTCGCTGCCAGGGCCGCCGTCACTTCAGGCTGAACCACTTCAGACCCAGCAGTAGCCGCAAAGTTCGAGGCCACCAAATCACCAGCCGTCACCAAGGCCGCGATATCCGGATCCTGCAACCACTTGTCCTCGATACCAGTCGCCGTCGCACCGTTAGCAATAACCTTACCAAGCTTGGTCAAAGCAATCGCCCCACCACTCACATTCTGAAGATCCATCACAAACTCCTTTTCTCTACAATGAGTTCATCTACTCACAAACGACCTAACCCCAAAAAAGTCTCTCTACCCAGCTTTTATTCAAATAGCTATTGACGCAACAGACGTAATAGCGTCAGTAAGCTGTTTCACTTTCCGGATAATGGAGGTTTTGTTTTTGCCGAAATAGAAGGCCTTATTGACCTTCTCAGCAAAAGAGCTCCGGTCCAATGGCTTCTCAAAACAAGCGAATACATCCAGACTCAACAGCCTCTCCCGGTCATACACACCGGTACAAATGATTACCGGCGCCGTAGAAATGGCGTTTTCTCGGATGTAGTGCATCAACTCTATTCCGTTCATCTTTGGCATCATAATATCAAGCACAACCAGCCCGATAGATCCGTTGTGCTCCTCGAAGCACTTGAGTGCTTCCTCCCCGTCTCCGGCCTCGACGCACTCATAGCCTTCCGCCTCGAGCCATTTGCGCATGACATCACGATGCGCCTTCTCGTCTTCCACTATCAATACCTTCCGGGCGGTCATCACTACGGCCCTCCATGCGCAACCAGCTGCGCAACCAAAAAGCCGACACCCCCTCCAATGGCGGCAACCAAGAGTTTTTCGAATATCCCCCAAAGCCTGCCCGACCAGACGCTCTGGGTTTTCATTCTGTCTTTTTGGATGCCGTCCGTTTCCTTGTCGAGCTCGTCTAGGTCCCGTTGCAAGATGGCAAGGTCTATTTTGAGTTGATGGATGTCAGCACCATATTCTCCGCAGTGGAGCTTGTCTAGGCGCTCACGAATGTTGCGGATGTCAGCTTCAATGGTAGAAATGCGCTGGTTGTACTTCTCGATGGTTGGCAGGAGTCTATCTAGTTGTCGTTCCAGTGACTGTATCTCGTGGAGAACCGTCCCCCGGTCACTGCTGCTGCTGTTTGCCATTCTCTATCTCCGGTCGTTATTTGCGCTGAGCAAGCTCGTCTATGGCACCCTGCACGGTAGTGGCTTTAAGACCTGAGACTGCGTTGTCATAAACAACTTCTGTCCCATCTTGGTCATCTGTTGCATTATACTCAATTTCATCGAGCTTGTCACGCTCTTTCTCAGTCATAACTACCCCAGAACCAGCATCGGTTATGGCTTCCAGCATGTCAAGCTGCGCATGCTGGTGAGATTTCGTTTCGAGGTCATGTAGCTTGGCCAATAGTTCAAGCAGGGCCTCATGTACATTAGTTGCTTTGAAATCAGGCAGTTGCACCGGAACATCTTCACCGTTCTGGACCCGCATGGCGCCCGGCTCTATACCGGCCAGCTTACTGCGCTCCGCACTGGTGATTATTTCTCCGCTGCCAGACTTTATGATTTTTGCGAGGGCTACAGCATTGGGGTGCAAATGATTCCTCTCGCAGGTCTTCGATACGTCTTCGTGAAGCTGGGCGATGGCCTGGTGGACTGTGGCATTGCCCTTGTATATAATCTGACCGGCGTCCTTGGTTACCGTGGCGCCAGTCTCGATGCCTGCCAGCTTCTCCCGTTCTTCGTCCGTGATAATGCTCGCGCTACCCAGCCCAATGATACCGTCCAGGATCTTGGCGTTCTTGTGCAGATGCTTGAATCTACGAAGAGCGGCCAAATGGACACTGTGCTTATCAAATACGTCCTTGACGGAAGCATTTGGCCCACAAGGGATTTGCGTGGCATCTCTTGCCGCAGCTGCGTTTGGCTCTATACTGGCAAGCTTCTCGCGCTCCTGGTTCGAAATAACGAAACCGCTACCCGCGCTCTGGATCCGGGTGAGCTCCTTCGCATTCTTGTGGCCGTGGTTGTCAATGGCGTCTATGTTTCTCTGGAGCCCATTGATGCAGTCGCCGACGTTGTGCTCGTCATGCATAATCTGGGTAGAGTCCGTAATCCGATTGGCCCCGGCTTCGATAGTGGCCAGCTTCCGCCGCTCTTCCACTGTCATAACATCGCCACTGCCCGAGCTTCTAATACCCGTCAATGCCTTGAGGTTGTCGTGGGTATGGGATGATGTTTGCACTAGTTCGTCGATAGCACGCTGTACGTCCTTGGCTGACAAACGAGACACGGAGCTGTCATAAGGAACGGCCTTGGCATCCTGAGCCCGGGCCCCATGCTGGACAGTCTTCAGCTTGTCACGTTCGTCGCTGGTAATAATGCGACCAGACCCAGGGCTCTGGATTGCTTCCAGAATATCAAGGGCCGAATGCTTGTGAGAATCGCCAACCAAAAGCGAAGTGGCCGCAGCCACCTTGTCAATAGCAACCTCGACGTTCGGGGCCGTCACGTTCTCGCCATTGAAATCAACCTCGGAGGCCTCCGGCATGTGCATACTCATGAGCTTGGCACGCTCGGCATGGCCGATAATGCGGCCGCTACCGGCCGACTCGATCCGGTTAAGCAGATCTTGATTGTCATGCTGGTGATTTAAGACATTGACAGACTTAAACTTGGCTTCTAGGTCGTCCAGGCTGGATTGGACATTACCGCCATCCCTCGTCGGGACCTGACCGGCTTCTTGGTCTGGAGCGGCATTAGCCTTCACGCTCTTGAGCTTAGCGCGTTCTTCGACGGTCATGATGGACCCACTGCCCGTTGTGTGGATAGCGTTGAGACGGTCCATATTCTTGTGGGTATGAGACTGTGCGCCGAGAGATTCCCCCAAGAGCGCCAGCTGGTCAATTGCAGCCTGCACGTCAGCGGCATCTAATCCGGCCACGTGACCATTATACGGCACTTCTCGTGCTACCTGGTCATCTTTGGCATGCGGTTCAACCTCAAGCAGCTTACGACGTTCGGCGTCTGTGATTACTTTCCCGCTGCCAGCATCAGTAAACCGGGCCAGAACATCGGCATTTGGATGAGAATGGGCTTGGCTGGTTGCCGCACTTACCATCAGATCCGTCTCTTCAACCAGATTACCGAAGTTCTGGTTGACTGTGATAATTTCGTCCCCGAGATCAATTATTGCCTGGCGTTCGTCGTCAGTGATAATACGGCCGCTACCGGCGTCATTGATGCAGACCAGCTCGTTTATGTTGAGATGATCATGCCCCCAGTAATCCAGGGCTTCCTGGACATTGTAGGGGGTGACGGAGGTGGGGCGAGAACGGGCAATACGATATGGGTCATAGGGCACATCCTCCGCTTCCTGGTGGCTCGCGTTGAACTCTACCGTGGCCAACTTGACGCGCTCGTTCTCGGTGATAAGGTGCTCTGGGGTGATCTCCTTCAGGGTATCTAGGTTATCATGCCCATGGGCCAGGAAGCGGTCCTTCTGGCGCATATCTGCCAGGACATCAATAGCCTTTTGGACATCCGCAGCCTTTAGCCTAGATCTTTCCGGGGAATACGGCACATCGGACGCGGCTTGGTCTTTGGTGGCGCCAGGCTCGATACCGTGGAGCTTGTCTCGCTCCTCACTGGTAATTACTGACCCGCTGCCTGCAGAACCAATCTTCTCCAGGACCCCAGAGTTCGTGTGAATGTGGCTTTCGTGATTCATCGCCTCGTCCAGGGCACCGCGCAAGAAAACAATGGCATCTTCTACATTGGCAGCTGCAACCCCAGGTACAGATATAGGAACATCCCGGGCGCTTTGGTCTTGGGTTGCGTTAGTCTCAATGCCCTCGAGTTTGTTGCGTTCTTTGGCGGTGATGATGGAGCCGGAACCTACTCCCAGGATTTCCTCGATAACACCCATGTTATCGTGGGCATGAAGATTCTCCCGCTCTTCTTTGGTAATGACATTCCCGCTCCCAGAATCGGAAATCCGCTCAAGAGCAGCTGCGTTTTGGTGCTGATGGCTACGAGACTCCAGGCGCCTGGCGCGTACGGACAGGACGTTGATCGCCTCCTGAACCGTATCGGCCATCACGTCCCCGCTATAGGGAACCTCGGCAGCCGTTTGGTCGGCAGTGGCCCTGCGCTCAATTTCGGTTAGCTTGGCACGCTCCGAATCAGTCATGATGCGCCCAGAGCCCACGTCCTTGATGCGACGGAGAAGATCTATCTTCTCGTTGCCAGCCGCTACCTCTTCAATGGCGGCCTGGACGTTGGTGGCTTTGAGACCGGATGCGCGGTTGAAGAACCGTATGTCATCGGCTCGTTGCTCTTCTGCCATCTGTTGCTCCTATTTCTGTTGCATTTGTAACAGTTCCCAGCCCTTCACTTGTCCCACTTGAGCGCTATCGCGGTATTGCGTAAGATGCTGACTACTTGCGAAGATAAAGCAAAGCGTTCTGCATTGATTTCGATGGAGCGAAGCAAATCGCCATCGTTGTGACGCTCAGAGGCGGCTTTCCAATCAGCCAGCATTTCCATGACGTCGATCAAAGACATGTCATGGATCCCGCCCGGCTGGCATTCCGGATGATGCCTATTATGAGCGTAGTGGTGCTCTAGCGCAGGCTTCATCTCCTCGAGGCACTGCTTGTATTCATCGCTCCCATAGGTTAAGGCTTTGAGCTTTGGGGTGTACTTGTCAAAGATGTCAACCTCTGGGGGGCTCAGTTTCGATAGGTCATGATTCTCGCCACGCTCTAGAAGAAGGCCGCGAACCTGGTTCAACAATGTCTGCACCCGCATGATGTGGTAAACCGTGTGCTTGCGTGATTCTCTCATGGCTACCCAATCCAGGCAAGTATTGTAAAGAGTATAATTACCCAAATTACAAATATTATGTCATTGTCGGTCCATTTGGGCGTATTGCTTTGTTGGCGGGGAGAAGAGAACGGTATGTTCACGATAAGGCTCCTCTGTGCCGCTTCTCTTCGTCTTCCGTCATATCCCATGTGTTCCCGCAAGCGCACTTCCAATAGTACTTCATGTGGCTACCTAGGCCATAGGGCAACATGAAGAAGTCTTTGGCCGGAACCTGCTTGTGTAATATACGACAGCGTATCCAGCCAAGATCTATGTAGCGGTTCCAGCCCATGGTGTGGACTAGGAGACGGATGGCGCCGTCTATTACGACAACGAGCAAGATCGCCCCGAGCACGGCTAAGGTATGCCAGATTGCGGTTAGCATTTGGTTAGCTCCTCCGGCCTGCCGCCTCAAGACGCTTGACCGTCTCTAAGGGGCTGGGTATTTGTTGCTCGAGCATGTCGCCAATCCGCCGCTTCGCATGGCGACTCAATCTCTTTTTGCCATAAACTCGCTTCAGCAGCGGAAGCGACTCTAATTCACCTCTGCGCATATTGGCAAAAGTCTCTCTTACCTTTGCGTGGCTTTTAGGGAGCGTGGCCAATATGTTAGATTCATCAAGAAGCACCTTTGGGCTTACGTGCGAGCTGAATGGTACAAGTCGTTTAGCTGCACTGCGCTTGAGTTCTGCGCCTTCGTGCAATAACACTACACGGTTCAACATCTCTCTGCTGCGCGGGTTAAGTTTTGGGAGGCCTGTAAAGTATTTGCTTATTTCTTTCGAGAGGTCTCCAGCCGCAAATACTCTCCCGCCCTTCCCGGCCCCCTTCAAGAAAGGTTCCAGCATTTCCCTTTGTGAGCTTTCCGGAATCAACTTCTGGAGCGTTGATTTAGTCAAACCCTTCATGCTAGCCCCACCCGGATATCGCCTTGTAGCGCCGAGCCCGGGCCTTAATGCCGCTCGAAGTATGCGTGGGCGCAACGCTTTCGTAGCTCTACGAAGCTGAAGTAGGTTTGCCGCTTCTTTGGAAAACTCACGTAATGTCTTCATTTTACTTCTCTTTCCATACTTCACGCTTACCAGAATATCCAATACACGAGACCACCCACTGCAGCCAGGGCCGCTCCAACTATACCGAAAACGATACAGCTGAAGACAGCTATCTCTTTGTCCGAAAAGCGCATAGTCATGCCGTCCCCTTAATATATGCATGGTAACGATTTATGGTGCCCTTCAATGTCGGCGTCACATTGTACGCCCGGTGCGTGTTGGTCACATACCAGGTCTTGCCGTTCACGATGGATTTCCAGACCGCCGGGATGGGGTTCTTCTTCGGGTCTGGATGGTTGTTCCACGTGGCCCCCCGGGCCATCACCAGGGCTCGCTCCTCTGGGGACAGCGGCACTTTGAATCGCTTCAGGACCTTGAACTTCGGGCCCTTGCCGCCCACGTAGGCCTTGGCGAACTTCTGGAGTTCAGTCATAGCCCGGCCCTGCCTCGCAGACAAACAGCCGCGTTCTCGGCATACTTCGCGAGCCAACCATTCGTGTAGAGCGTGCTTTCGCTGGTTGTCTCGTGCAGCGCCTCCTCTACGACCCCCACAGGGCACCCGTTTCTTATTAGCGTGTATAGGAAGGATACCAATGGGTCGGCCGAGAAAACCCGACCGCTCGCGTCCCTTAATTCGTTGATTCTCTCAATCGACATCTGGCTGCCCTCTCGCGCCATCACGCTCTCCCTTCTCTCATCTCTGCCATACCGCGTACCCCTGCCTGCGCAGCCGCTTCGCCAACTGCTCTTCCATCTGCTTCGCCTGCTCAAATGGCATAGGCCCATGGTCCTGGAACAACTTAGGCACCAGGCGCTTCCCATACCTCTGAGCTAAAAGATTAGCCTTGTACCCCTTCTTGTGCTGCCGGAAGCGCTCACCTGGCTTCCTGGCAGACATGCCTACATACAGCGGGGGCATCTTGGGGTTGTGCCCCGCGTTCTCTTTCATGAACTTCTTTTTCTTGAGCACGTCGGGCGTAAGCTCAACTACGTAAAGGTTATATAGCCGCTCTTTGGCTGCTGTCTTGGCAAACTCTCTCAACGTCATGGCGGCTCCTAGCTAAAAACGACAGGAGACGAATCGCGCCTGCTGCCGTCCAACCAGACTATCCAGACGTAAATACTGACTGAATAATGGTTTTCAGGTAATTCATGTCCATCGGCTTGGTGATCACAATGGCGTCCACTCCAACCTCGTTTACAATATCTTCCCTCAAGAGTCCGGTAATGTATATCACCGGCATCTCTAGCTTAAGCGTTTGGTCCTCGTTATGAACCCAGCCAAGTGTTGAATGGTCAACGATTGCACCATCGCACTTGGTTCCACTGGCCAAAGCGGCAGCCAGCTCTTCCTCGTTTCCGACCGCCGTACATCCAATCCCCGCTCTTTCGAGAAAAATACAGAACAGATCCCGAACAATTTCATCATCATCAACTAGCAGTATGTGCATGATGGCACCGCCAGTCTAATATGTTTCTACAACCCGTAGGCGCCCCTCCTTGCTCGTGCTATCGCTGATGTCGCCAAAGCTGTAATTTCCTCTGATTCTGTCCTTTAGCTCGCCTATTTTAGACGAGCTCCAGTTCTTCGTCATGGAGTAATACCCCACGATTCTTGTCATGTGCCTCAGTACATCCGGCTCCCGCTCGCCGACCAGAATACTCCTAACAGTCTCCCAGTCTGCGGTATCAAGGATGAAAGGGTCAAGGCTGGTCACCAGTCCATTCTTGGTGCACCGCACCTTGAATTTGCCCCCGGCTATAGAAATACCTTGCAAATCCGGGTCCGCCTCGATCTTCTCGTATAGCTCTTCGACCTTGTTCATGCTCTATTCCCCTAACTGGCCTTGGACGCCTTCTTGGGCTTTTCCTCTTCCTGTTTTGGCGCCTCCTGGTTTAGGTCTTCAAACATAACTGGCTCTTCGCGCTTCTGCTTAATCGTTATGTTCTTCTCCGCCCCCTTCGCCTGCCGACCGGCCTCCGCATCCGCATCCTTGGCCCACCTGTCCTTGCCCTTCAGGTCATCGTTGAACATCTTGGAGAGCTTGTCCATAGCCGCAAATGCATCCTTGGTCCCAACTTCTGGATTGGCGATGAACTCGTCAATGACCTTCATAGCTACGGCTGCCGCCCGGTTGTTCCATTGCTCATACTGAGCCCTGATAGGCACCCCAACCTTGAGCTTGGCAGCCAGCGGATTGTTCCATGACTCCATCTTGTACGAGCGCTCTTCAGCATCGTTCAATAGGCTGATGTATCGACGGAAGTCAACAAACGTAAACTCTGTGACGTTATAGAAGTTGAGCTGGAAATACGCCAGTTCCTCCACGGTGTAGAACTTAGACCAGCGCTTGTGAATGAACTTCTGGATCTCCTCCAGGGAGACCCGGCCGGTTATCAAAACCTCAATGCCAATCCGGGCTCGAGAATGGTCCAGCAATACGCTCTCGCACATAGGCGCGATTTCATCGAAAAGGGGAGCGATGCCCAGAGCGTTCACCAATTTGTCAAACTCCGCAGCTCTCTCCTCGCCCATAGGCCCCCGCCGCCGGTTTAGCACCTTCTGGAGCGATGGAGATACCATTTCCATGAGTGTTTCCCAAAGCTGGTCTAAGGCCGCACGAGGCGGAAGAGGAAGCCGATAGCGCTGGTGAATCTTCTTGATTGCCGTGCGGTTGTTTCTGCGCTCAAGCATCAAGTACATGAGATACCTGAGGTGAGGAAGCGGTTCCCCCGTGTATGTGATGTATAGCCTGTCGCTTCGATGCGCAATCAGGCCTGCAACTAGCTCACGGGAATATAGGTTATTCCAGCCGTTGTATGCCTTTATGCTCTTCAGCTTGCCCTCTCTGGTGTGCCGACGAATCGTTTCTGGGTGACATCCCAAAAGGTCCGCGACTTGCTCAGTCGAAAAATCTATCTCCGGCAAGTCTTCTGGCTTGGTGGAAGTGTCCAATTTAACATACTTTATGTACTTACCCATACCGTCCGCTCCGCCTATTGCGACATATTGTATCCTGTTGTATCCCCATTTCTGCCTATTACAACACCCTATTTTTCAATAGAGCGAAGAGACATAATTATCCACTCCCTTTTCCGCATGAATTCCGTAGCAACTATAAGCTTGCCACCGACATATAGCGGACCAGCCACAGAGGCCTTGATGCGTCCACCGCTAGCATATACATCACCAGGCATAGGTTCCCTAAATGCAACAACATGATACAGGTGAACCTCATTGCAGCTATAGCAGCCTGCCAGGAATAGACAAAGCACAAATAGCGGAATAGCCCAGATTCTCATCGTCCTTCTCCTTCATATTCCGACGTGAATCTCATCCCCACCGTATACTACTGGCCGTACAAGCGCACTAATTCCGGGGACCATGGCAGCCTGGGGCGGGGGCATCCCGTGTGGATAGCGCTCCTTTCTCTCTTTGGCCTTCCTGGCCAATCGCTCGATCTTCAGCTTGTGCATATTTATAGTCTTTACATCCATGCTGCTTCGAGCTCTGCCTCCGACTTCAGTTTGCGCTTCTTGTTCTTGTAGGTTCTATTGCCTTCACAGTGTGGACAGCTTTCATGGTTCCGGCAACTCTTGTCAACTGCCTTCGAGCCGGTATACCCTCTTCGGCGTGTCTTACTCATACTACAGCGTTCCTCCGTCAACAACATCGATCTTGAGCTGGGAAGTATCTCCAGCGCCCGTGAAGGTCAGCCCTCCTGTGGGGTCAAGATCGACTTCAAGCTTTGTGGGCGTTGCCTTGGCCAAGCCCCGGCCTGCCGTAAACAGGATCTGGGGCCCGGCACTCTGGACCCAGAGGGCGGTATCGGCGTCATACGTGTATGCCGTGTCCGTGCTTGAAACAACTACTGACATGTTTGTCAGGGGGGCAGTAAATACCCAGCCGCTAGCTGTAAGCTCGGCAATGTTGTTGTCCTTGCCAGCAAATACCCCTGTGGCACCAACGTCAATCAAATACCTGTGGCCGATGGTCTCCCCACCTGCCGGAGTTGTTACAATTGCAACAACTGGCGTCTGCCAAGATGCTGACCCCCCAGCCGTGACTGCCGAGAAGTCCAGTAGCCAGCCTGTGCCGTTCCAGAAGATCTGGTCGTCAGCGCTGAAAGACTGGCCAGTATTGGTACGGCCGGTGCTGTTGTCAATTACGTTGTTTGTGACCCGGTAGGTGTCACCCTTGACCGGCTGGCCCTTGAGAGGGAAGTCCGTGCTGTACTGGATATAGCCTTTGAATTGGAACGGATACGTGGGGTCCGGAGCCGGGCCAGCGGGTTGTACGCCATCTGGGTACTGAGGGCTGGCGCCCACGATCAGGTGGGCTGTCTTGTAGGCTACGTCAGTCATGCTGATGCTGATGACAAAGTCCACAACGCCAATGGGGATGATATAGTCCTTGCCGTCATTGGTCCTGACGACACCAGTCTGGTCCTCACCAGGTAGCGGCGGGTTTGTCACGTAAATGGGCATTTCCTTATCCTCCAGAAGACGCTGTCCCAATACAAATTACCGTGGTTCTATTATACTTCATTTTGAGTCAGGGATCAAGGGCAGAAAGGATTTCCCCGGTACTCGAAATGTCACGCAGGAGCTTATCCTCGCCAGGAGGAATGGGTCTCTCAAGATACCACGGATATATAGGTCATAGACCCACCGCTCAAAGCGCAGCTGTTCGCCGTTGAGTTTGAGCCCTATAATGATGCCCATGTTTCCTCCTTAAATCTCGGAAAAAAAGTATGGCCCTGTTGGCTCCGTTGGCTCTGTTGGCTCTGTAAACTCAGTATTTTGAGTCTCCAGAAATCTCGGGAGGACATGGCGCGTGGCAAAACAAGAAGTTTTCTACATTGCAGCCATCATGCGAATCGCACACGGCTGTCCAGGCCACCTAAACCTGGCCGACGGTCTTAAGCCAGGAAGAGAATCACGGCCCATTAACCGGGCGAACCTGCTTCGTGGGCAACCCATTGGGGATAATCCCGTGTAATGGCAGTAATAACGCCTCTGCTGGTTGCGCTGATTGTATTCGTCCAGGTACGGATTACCCCCCTCGTTCTTCGATGAGAGCATCAGGATGACAAGCTCCCAGGTACGCATGGCGAAGAGCCCATAGCGAGTTATACTATACGTTGGGTCAACTTCGAGTTTGTCACGATATACACCACTAGCCATCGCTGTCCTCCTCCTCAAAGCAGCCTATCAGATATCTGGCCTATTAGGTCCTTGGAGCTCTTCACGATGAACTTTGGCGGATCCTCGAGCTTGGTGAAGTTCGTGTGCGTGTCTTGATGCGTCCATCCGTGGCTGTAACCACACCACTGCATTGCCTTGGTGGCTACGCAGAAAACAGCATCGTGGGCATTTTCCAGAAGCAGAAAGTTGCCATTGATGCGGTAAATGTTTGCCGTTACAACATAGTAGAACGCGAATGCGCCTGGGCCACCATGCAAGCCACGACCTTTCTTGAAAATCCAGCGCTCGTCACCGTCATACCAGCCGAACGGGCAGTACTCGTCTTCGCCCTCCCGGAGAGAGCTAGACATAACAACAATGTCCCCCGGCTCAAACGGATGAGGCTCGGTTGACCGCAGGCATTTCAGTGCTGCTTCTTCCGTGGGGTGTATGGAGCCACACCAGTTGCACTGGAATACGTGAGAAATTCCTTCTGACAGCCTAGGCTTGGATAGGGGGAAGCCACGGTAGGTCAGTTCTGTCTTCTCCAACTCTCGCTTATACCTAGCGTCTTTTTCTGGGGTTTTCTTCGCCATTACCGCTCCTTCCGGTCTGTAGGCTCGATTTTGGTGTCATTGTTCCTCCACGACTACAAGATCGTCCATTGGGCGCAGTTTGGTTATATCTGTTGCAAATAGAAACATCTTCGAATGGTACGAATCACTGAGACGCGTGGCCATGTAGCCCCCTGGGAGCACTTCTCCCTTCTCCGATCTCAGATACAGCAAAATCGGAATGGTGGCGCGGAGGGCAACCTCGTAAATGGCCCATTCTCCGTGCACTTCTTTGTTGTACGTGACCGGCAACCTTACTCTGTCGCCAATGCAGATCATTCGCC
>Ga0180434_10005525_pt1 | contig 14848 bp, 17 predicted proteins | sample SS_ome_7_FD_132453 | JGI IMG/M metagenome (GOLD analysis project Ga0180434, IMG submission 132453) | Hypersaline lake sediment archaeal communities from the Salton Sea, California, USA - SS_1_D_2 metaG | ecosystem: Environmental > Aquatic > Non-marine Saline and Alkaline > Hypersaline >...
CCCTCCGCTCGTTTCACTCGCCGAGGTCGTTTTGGCTCCGGCCAAATCCCTCCGCTCGTTTCACTCGCCGAGGTCGTTTTGGCTCCGGCCAAATCCCTCCGCTCGTTTCACTCGCCGAGGTCGCCTAGTCCGGTAGGGCGATGGATTGCTATAAACTTTGTCCCTGTTTTTTCGAGGGCAAAGTTTAATCAAAGGTCCTAGGGTTTTCCTGGGATTGCGGAAATCCATTGCGCGTAAGCGTTCGAGAGTTCAAATCTCTCCCTCGGCGTATCTATTCGTAAATGTAAGCAAGTTGCATAAGCAGAAGCAGGATTGCAAGAATTACGGCAATGGGCAACAGCACCACAGCCACTGCGCGGATTCTTGAAAGCTTGAAAAGCGCCATCGTGCCCTGGATGTAATTTCCTATTGAAGTGAGCGCGGCAAAAATCCCTATGCAGGGTATCCATCCGAAAACTTTGGCAGGTGTTGAACCGTAAGCATAAACGCGCGCCATATCATGGAGACTGCCGTTTCCCCCAAGAAGTTTCGCAAGGCCGTAATAAACGGCCACAAATACGGCATCCATGATGATTACGGACGGAATGGCAATAATGCTAAGAATGCCGTATATGAAAAGGGCCCATGCCAGGCCGAAGACCAGGGTAGTAAAAAGGTAATAGGTGATTACATCGCCCATCCTGTCTTTCTTTATTTTTTCGAATTTGCCGGAATCGGCAATAAAGCAGAACATCTTGAATTTTTCAAATAATTTCGAGAAAGAATTCATCAGAGCACCGGGGAATAATTGCTGCAGAGACGTTTAAAATCCTATTTTTTCTTTTTAATCAATCCCGCCGGCGGTTGATTTTTATTCTCGGGGAGTTTGCATTTGGGGCAGAACCTGTTGATGAGGAGGGGGCCGACAAAAGTTGTAACAACGCTCAGCACAACCATCGCGGTCACCAGCGTATGGTCCAGCAGTCCTGTTTCAAGCCCTACGAAAACCACTGCAAGAGTGGTGCTCAGCTGAGGTATTGTCGATGCGCCGATAAGCGAGCTTTCATCCGAATTGAAATTATTCAGCCTTCCGCCAACCCAACCGCTGGCGAATTTGGAGATTATCGATCCTGCAACTATTGCGATGGTAAGGATAAGCGCGTTTCCCGCCTGGAAGAACACCGTGATATCCGTACCCGCGCCTATCACTATGAAGAACACCGGTATGAAAATCCCGTAGCTTATGGCATGCAGCTTCATCCTGAGTATCGGGCTTCTTATCGAATCGGAAAGAACCAGCCCGGTGAAAAATCCGGCTATTATTGAATGCATTCCGAGAATCTCGAATACCACGACCGCGGCTATCAGTATCGCGAAAATGAAAAGGAGCTCCTGCTCGAATTTGGTTTCTCTTTTTCCGAGATGGTAGAAAAACAGGCGCTTGACCTTGGGTATCAGTATCCTGAGAAGAATGACCGCGGTGAATACGAGGAAATAAAACAAAGGCAGGGGTATGTTGGTGGTCGGGTTTACCAGCTGGAGGACTATGGACAGCATTATAAGGCTGAATACGTCCTCGAAGACCGTTGCGGTCACTATGGTTTTTCCCAGCCTGGTATGGATAAGGTTGTTGGATTCCAGCGTGGGTATTATTATCGCAATCGAAGAAGAGATGAAGATTATTCCGAGGAGAGCGGACGGAATGGGGTCGTAACCGAAAAATATTCCAAGCAGAAAACCGACAATGAAGGGAACCAGCCCGTTTATAACCGAAAGCTTGGCCACGGGCCTGCTCAGTTTTGCAAGGCCGGATATCCTGACTTCAAGCCCTGCCATGAACATCAGGAAAACAAGGCCCACGGAGCCTATGAAATCTATTGCCGGGGTGGATTCGAATAAATCCAGAACATAGGGCCCGATTATGATTCCCGCGACTATCAGCCCGAGCACGTAGGGAAGGTGGAACCTCCTGAAAAGTTCGGACAATAATAATCCTGCGGCTATCAGTATCAGGAACGATAAAAGGTCTTCCATGGAAAGTGTTTTTTATTCAAGATATAAAAACTTTTTGAAAAGAAAAAAAAGAAAAAAATCAGTGGGTTTCACTGCTTACTACAACCGAGTATGTTCTCTCATACGGAACGTTCTGCCAATCGGTCTTGACGAATTTCCTCTGGGAATTGTCCCATTCAAGCTTCATCTGCTTGTTGGTGCCGTCTCCCGGAACCGAAGTATCCCCGCCGAAAGTATAGTGAACGTTCACAACATCGCTGACTATCTGGTCCTGCGTTTCCTGCGTAACCAAGAACACCACCCAGTATTTTCCCGGAGCAAGAGTCAGGGCTTCGGGGAAGTTGAAGTATATCCAGTTCTCGGACATCGTGGTATCGGTTATCGGAATCGTGGATTCCGCAGTGATGTTATCGGACGGATTTCCGTTGTTGTCGGCTCTTATCTGCGCAACCACCATGCTGTGCTGCATCGTCTGGGAGTAAAGCCTTCTCATGTACGCGCCTATGCTTTTGACCTTGACAGGACCTTCGGCTTCGAATGAGGTTGCAATCCATTCCTTAACCGATGCGGGGTCGTTCTTGTTTCCGGAAGTGTCTGTGCTTCCTATCTGATCCACTTCCACTGTAGTGCTGTACACCGATTCGTTGTCGCTCCACAGCGTAATGCTTTTGGTCCCTTCCGTTTCAAGCGCTATTATGAAATTGTAGGTTACGGGGTCGTTTTTGCTTATCATGCCTCCGCTTTCCTGCTTTTCGTCTATGTTAAGGCCTACAATTTTGCCTTCGGCGCAGGTTGAAGTTACGCTGAAAGTCAGCACGTCGCCTATAACCGCCTCCGAAGGCAGTTCGCTGTATTCATATGACGGCTCGCACATTATCTCCTCCACCGGTGCTACCGGCTCGGGTTCCGCAGGTTCGGCAGGGGCCTGCTCCAGAGGCGTCGTCTGCCCTTCCGTTATGTAATCCTGCTGCTCTCCTCCAATGCATCCTGCGAACAGGACAAAAGTCAAACTCAATAAAATCAGCAATTTTCCTGATGTATTCATCCTCTCACCTCATTTATTTTAAATACAGCAAAGAAGTAGTATAGAATAATTATAAATACTTGTGCATAAAGTATAGACCATGGCTTCTTTTGACGATATACTATCAAAACACACTATATTCAATAATCCTTCAGTGCTTTCGCCGCACTACATTCCGAAAACGCTTCCGTTCAGGGAGGAGCAGATGGACGAACTTATGCAGATTGTTTCTCCTTCGCTGAAGAAGCAGAAACCAAAGAATCTCATAATTTACGGAAAGACAGGAACTGGCAAGACGTGCACCATCAGGAAGATTATGGAGGAATTCGAAAAGATGGAGGCGGATGCATCCATGCATTACCTAAACTGCAGGATTTACAATTCAAGATACAGAATTCTCCAGAAAGTATTGAAGAACTACGTTCCTGAACTGGAAAAGGCGGGATTCGGACTTCCTTATCTTTACGAAAAACTAATAGAAATCATCGGAAAGGGGCACCAGATGATAATAGTTCTTGACGAAATAGACATGATAAAGGATCTGGACGAGCTTGTTTATACTCTTACAAGGGCGAATGACGAGGCGGTTTCTGGAGGAGCCAGCATGATAGGAATTTCAAACAGGCTTTCATTCAAGGATGCGCTCGACCCGAGAAGCAGGAGCAGTCTTTATGAAACGGAAATACTCTTTCCATCATATACTTCGGAACAGCTGCGGAAAATTCTTTCGCAGAGGGTTTTGGAAGGATTCAATAAAGGAAGTGTTGAGGATTCCGCAGTAAATCTCGCTGCAGCCATAACCGCGCGCGAAAGCGGTGATGCGAGATACGCGCTGAAGCTTATCATGAAAGCGGGGGAAGCCGCGGAGCAGGCCGGGAAGAAAAAAGTGGATGACGACGACGTTGAAAAGGCAAGGGCGAACGTTGAGCTTGATTTGACTGCCGAGACAATCAATACTCTTCCTGAAATGCACCAGGTAGTCCTTTATTCGATTGCTTCGCTTGCGATGAACGGAAGCAGGTATTCAAGGCTCATGGATGGCATTGAGACCGAAGAAGGATTTCTGTTTTCCGGAGAGGCTTACGAAGAGTATGAGAAAACCTGCGATAAATTAAGGAAAAAATCGAGGAGCCTGCGCTGGTACAAGGAATATCTGAATGATCTGGAAATGCTCGGGCTTGTTTCAACGACTCCGAGCAGCAAGGGAATAAGGGGGCATACAACTTTGATAAGATTAGGCCAGAAGCCCGAAGACGTTTTTAACATTACGAAAAAGAATTTGTTTATTGAATAACTAATCCTGTTCAACAATCGGCAGTGTTAATGTGAATCTCGTTCCTGCCCCTTCTGCAGTTTCCATTTCTATTGTTCCGCCAGCTTCCCTTATCGTGTTTCTTACCAAGAGAAGACCGAGGCCAGGTTCCTCGTCTGTTTTAAGATAAGAGAACGTCCTCGCCGTTATCTCTGTGGCTTTTTCTTCGCTCATGCCACGGCCGTTGTCTTCCACCGTTATGATGCAGCTGGAATCGATAACAGAAGAATCAAGAAATACTTCCGTGGCTCCTGCATGGACTGTTGCATTATATATCAGGTTCGCTATCGCTCTTTGCATTTCACTGCGCGCCGAAAGGACTTGTGCATCTGCTACTGATATTATTTTCGCTTCTTCGTGGACTTCCCTGATGTCGGCAAAAACATCTCCGATGTTGATTATTCCGGTACATTCTTTCTCCGGAAGAAACATCAATTCCACATATTTTATCGGATACAATATCTGTTCCCTATATTTACCAGCGTCTTCAATTTGCATTATTGTTTCCTTCAAGTCAGAAAATGCATACCTGAGTTCTTCTATCGGATTTCCATCTTCTGAATAATCCGCATTTAAGACATTGTTTATTTTTTTAATTACAGCGTCAAGTTTCGTATCCAATATCTTTACCCGCTGCGTGCGGTTCTCAGGATCAGCATCAAGATAGATATCCATTGCATTGCATGCATACTGCAAAGGCCCTTTGACATCGTGTGCTCCGCCAAGCAACTGAAGTCTAGGTGGTGCCTTGTCTTCTAGCTTCGCGAATTCGTATCTCTTCCTTTTAGGACCTGCATCTGGTGAATTTGACTGCTGTTCTCTTCTCAATTTACCCATGAAAATGATCTTTCTGAAACAGTTTAAAAAACCGATGATTCCGTAACAATACAATTATAAAATCCTGATGCGCTATTATTTCGGTGGGTTTGCGGATGAGAATAATCAAAAAGGACGGAAAGAACTACATTCGACTGCCGGACGAATTTTCAGAGGTCGGGGATGCAGAGCTTTTCAGGCTTAAAGACGGTTATTATTTACTTAGTGTTCCTCTTGGGAAACCGGCCGTTAAACCGGAAGCAAAACCGAAGACAACTGAGGGGTACCAGATTCCTACCGAAGCGGAAAAGAACGTTCTCAAACACCTGCTTTCGATAAAATTCCAGAACAGGACTCCGGAATACGTTAACAAGGTCCTTTCCGAAGATGAGAAAAAAGTCATCAGGGAGCTTGAGGAAAAGAAATTCATCAATGTTTTCAAGGGAAGAAAATACCCCGACGGTGTTTACAATATCAATGACAAGATTTATGCAACGCTTTACGGAAAGAAAACGGTTAAGCAGACGGTAAAGGAGATTGAGAAACCCGCCGTTCCTCCCGCGAAGAAGGAAATTGGAAGCCCTGCGGAGATTCTTGAGAGGAAAGGATACACAGTGGGAAGCTCGAAAGACCTGAAGGAAATAATCGACAAGAACAAAACCGCAATAAAATCCGGAAAGATAAAAGGACTGAAAGGTTTTGACGGTAGGTTCTACATTGCAAGGATGGATTACGTTTCAAGAATGTCGCCTCTTGTAATAAAACAATTAGACCAGGAAAGGGAAATCGGCGAAATTGCGCGAAATCTTAACGTGGAGCCGGATGCAGTGAGAACTATTCTTCATCTTCTTGCGGAAGCAGGGGACGTAATCGAAAAGAGAAAGGGCGTTTATGCGGCGATTTAGATGATAATAAAGGATGATGTTTACGGGACTATTGAATTCGACGAGCTTGAAGGTAGGATAATAGATACCTATGACTTCCAGAGATTAAGGAAGATAACGCAGATGTCCGTAACCAATCTTGTTTATCCGGGAGCCAATCATACGCGTTTTGAGCATTCGCTGGGAACAGCATATCTGACATCAATGATAGCGGACAAGCTCGGGTTTGATGAAGAGAAAAAGAAAAAAGCGAAGATATACGGGCTTCTTCATGATATAGGACATGTTGCATTTTCCCATGAAGGTGAAGACATTCTCCAGGATTATATCGGCGACCATGAAAAACTCGGAAAGGAAATGATACAGAAGGGGGAAATAGCGGACATTCTCAATGAGAATTATTCTGCAAAGGAGATTGCGGAAATGCACGGAAGTCCCGAAGGAATGATTGTCGAGGCGGATATAGGTTCTGACAGGATGGATTACCTGAAAAGGGATGCGCTGAACACCGGAGTTGCATATGGTGTAATAGACATTGACAGACTGGTTCATACGCTTGCAGTTGAGGAAGGGGAATTATGCGTTGCGGAAAGAGGGCTTGAAGCGGCCGAATCCCTGCTTGTTGCAAGGTTCATGATGTTTTCAACCGTTTATCTCCACAAGACGGTTAGGATAGCGACTGCAATGCTGCACCGCGCTATAAAAAAATCGGTTGAAGACAAGACCATAAAGCCCGAGGAGTTCATCCACATGGGCGATGAGGTTGCATACTGGAGAATGAAAGACTCTCCAGATGCGAAAAAATATGCTGAAGGCTTGTTGAACAGGAAATTATTCAAGGAAATTGCAACGATTCCGCAGAAAAAAATAACCAAAGAGGAAGCTGAGAAGCTTGAGAAAGAGCTTTCAGAAAAATTTGACTGCGACATAATGGTTGATTATCCTACGCAGTTCCACAAGAACGTTGAACTAAGGGTAAAAACAGACGAAGGACTGGAGCAGCTTACAGAGATTTCAACGCTTGTTAATTCACTGCAGAAGGCTGAGGAAGAAAGAAGGAGAGTGCTGGTTCTGGCTGAAGATAAGACAAGAAAGTCAAAAGGAGACGAAATCAGAAAAGCCCTAGGTTAAGGAGTACTGATGCCGCTTTTACCACGATTACGAGTATGAATGTTGCTATTATTACTGTCTTCGGACTAATCTGGAATCCACTTAATTTCGTATCAGGTGAAAAGCCGATAATACCCGCTGATGTCATCGGCATTGAAACTTTATCTGCCATGGCGATTAGTTAGATTCGAAGGATATATAAAATTAGTCTTTAAGCACTGTTTTTCCTTTTTCATTAGGTTTTACCTTTATTTTTCCCTTGAATTTTTTGTCGAATCCACTATCAAGCTCTTTTCCTTTCTGGAGCCTGTCGAGGGCTATTGCGAGTGCTGCCACTTCGCTGTGGGGCTGATTGGTAACCGCGATGTTGTAATTTGCAAGCTTGTAAACTTCCATGGGAACACGCTCTGCCCCGACAATTACGAGGAGTTTCTCTGCTTTTATTCTGCTCGTTACGTCAGGAAGAGGAACTCCGTACATTGTGAGATGGAGGATTGTGAATCCTTTCTTTTTGTATTCCTTTATCACTTTGATGTAATTCTTGCTGTATGAAATCGGAAAGTTTCCTCCCCAGTTTTCCGCAATCCTGGAAACCGTGGATTCGAGGCTGCCGTCGTGCTGTCCGGAATAGGTTATTTCTTCCGCTCCGAAGGCTCTTGCAACCAGTGCAACATGCGTAGTTATTCTTTCGTCCCTCGGAAGCCTGTGCCCGAGCCTTAAAACGTGAATGTTCATCGAATCCCTAGCTTACAGTGATGTGCTTTCTTTTAAATTCTATCAGGACGGGGTAGAGAAGTATTGCAAGCCCCAGAAAAACCAGGGAAGAATGAATCGTGAGGAAGAGCGTGCATAGCAGTACCGCCGCAATCCCCAGAATTCTTCCCATATTCAGGATAAACTCTCTTCCCACCATGACGTCATCTATGTCTTTTTTGGCATCGATTATTATTGCGGTGGTAAAGGGCATGAACAGGGTTGAAAAGAGATTGCGCGCAGAAACCGCGGCATACCATGTCCCCATAGTTGTGGCAAGGCTTGACGCAATGGACGTCAGGACAAGACCGGCGCCGAAAATCCTTATGTAGAAAACCCTCTTCCTTGACCTGTCGGAAAGACTGCTTACTATGAGAGACGCGATAACCGAGAAGACAGTCGTTATGGAAAGATAGAAACCCATTTCCATCGGTTTTTCAAAATAAAACAGGGGTATTACCGCAAGTGCGGCCATCATTCCCCCAAAATACACGCCTTCGACGAAAATCAGGGTGCGGAAGCCTTTCGTGTCGCTTAGGGTGTCCTTAAGCTCGTAGCGGTATTCCCTTTTTCCAAGGAGATATACGGGGAGTGTAAGTAACATGTACAATACGGCAGCTGTAATAAAGAGATAATCAAACCCGAAGTTTTCGCCTATAAAACCGCTGAGGAGGGGCATGGACATCATTGCAAGCGATGTAAGCGAAAAATAAAACGAGCCGAACAGCGCGGCCTTTGCATGGCTGAACTCAAAGTACATTATATTGAACGGCACCCAGAAAAGAAAGAAATTCAGTCCGGTTATTGCCGAATAAAGGAAAAGGAGCTCACGGGTGGGGCTTAGAAAAGCCAGCAAAAGGTAAGAAAGGGCAATAAGAAAGATGCCTCCGGTCATTAATTTCCTGAAATCGGTTTTCCTTTTGTTCAGCAGGGCTATAAGTATTACGCAGGACACGGTACTGAACAAAAAGGAGGCGACCAGGTCCGATTCCTGCACTCCTGCATCCTTGAAATAAAGATACACAAGGCTTGATGAAAACGCGCTGAAGGCAATCCAGAGGATGTATACTATCAGCAGTTTTTTAAGTGAAGATTCCGTTTTGAACATTGGCAATATATTTATAAAAATCAGAATATAAGCTTTTTGCACGTAATTGCATAGGGATAGTTATGGCTGAATATTTCGGAACAAACGGAGTCAGGGGAAAATTCGACAAGCTGAACCCCGAGCTTGCACTTGAAATCGCGCGTGCAACAGGAGAATATTTCAAAAGAGGAAAGATAATCATTGCAAGGGACGGAAGGCTTACTGGAGAGACTTTGAGAAATGCCGTTGTTGCAGGATTAATGGGTGTAGGCTGCGAAGTTGTTGATGTCGGAATTGCTCCTTCTCCGGTTGTAGAATTTCTTATCAAAAAGGAAAAGGCAGATGCTGCATTGATAATAACAGCATCGCACAATCCTCCGGAATGGAACGGCATAAAAGTCATTGACGGAAAAGGCATTTCTATTTCAAAAGAACGCGGAGAAGAAATAGAGGAACTGATGGGGAGGACTGAAAATGCGGAATGGAACAAGACCGGAGAATTCTGCAAATGCGGGGATTTCATAAGGGAATATCTTGAAGCAGTGAAAAAGCATGTTGATATTGACAAGATAACGAAGAGAAAACCAAAGCTCGTTCTTGACTGTGGAAACGGAACTGCTCCCGTGATTGCTCCTGTGCTTTTCAAGGAGCTCGGATGCGAAGTTGTTCTTATTAACGAGAGGATTGACGGAAGATTTCCCGGAAGGCCCTCCGAACCAAGTGAAGAAAATGTGAAAGAATTGATTGAAAGAGTGTCTAAGGAAAAGGCGGACATGGGCGTTGCATGGGACGGGGACTGTGACAGGGTCATTATCGTTGATGAAAAAGGCGGATACGTAATAGGCGACAAAGTGTTCGCAATCTGCGAAATTTTGAAATTGAAGGAGAAAAAAGGGGATGTTGTTACTACGGTTGCAACAAGCAAAGCAATTGAGGATATTGCGGATAAATTCGGAGTTAAAGTTCGTTATACCAAGATAGGAGCACCGTACTTGAGCGAGGAAATGGCAAAAGGAAAAGCTGTAATAGGCGGGGAAGAAGTAGGAGGTATAATACTTCCTGAAATTTCGCTTGCAAAGGACGGATTTTCAAGCATTGCAAAGATAGTCGAAGCGCTTTCGCACAAGAAAGCAAGCGAAATGGCTGCCGAAGTTCCATCATACGTTAACGTGAAGGAGAAAATCCCTGCGGATGATTTGAAAAAAAGGGAAATCGTTGAAAAAATGAAAAAGTATGCAAAGGAGAATTCACTGGATTTCATAGACATTGACGGGGTGAGAGTGAATCTTGAAGACGGATGGATCATTGTAAGGGGTTCCGGAACTGAGAACTACGTAAGGATATTTGCCGAATCGAAAACCGAGGAAAAGGCAAAAGAATATCTTGAAGAATACAAGAAGATTATTTCGTGATTTTTATTTTTGCAAACGTTTTTCCATCCCCCATGTCTTCGAATCCTTTGAGCTTTGTTTCCGAGATTTTAGCATCTATGTAGAACTTGTTTTCACCGATTTGAAGGACAAGCACTTTTTCCGCCATATCATCTTCTGTCTGCTTGTGAATATTAGTAAAGGTGATTTTTCCCTTCATGTCCTTTTCAGCCTGAAAAGTTATGTCAAATATCTTCCCGTCGACTTTGAATGCATAAACGTAGTTCTCGCCTTTTTTCGCTTCTCCTGCAACGAATAATAATCCGTTGTGAACTGCAATATTCACATTTCCATCAAAGAGTTTCCCAAGGCTGTAATAAGCCACCTCTCCTTCCGGATCGGGTTCTGCTTCGGAAAGATAAACTTCTCCTGTTTTTGTATTTCTTGAAAGCACGAGAGTTTTGTCATCCAGTACAGCAGATGCCAGGTTTTTCGTGTCTTCATCATTCGGAATAAACTGGGAATAAGTCAGTATTTCGATGCCCGGTCCTGCTTCTTCCTTTAAGACACCGGTTATTGCTTCGTCGACTTCTGCGGTTTTCGGTTTGGCTCCATGTTTGTAAAGTGTTATCCCATCCTCTCCGACTATAATTGTTTTTTCATCGGAACAATGAAGGCCTATTACGTCGTCGTCAGGAAGCGTTACGCTGAACACGTTGGTTTCCTTATAATCCTTATCCCTGTAAGTCATTGTTTCCAGAAGTTTGTTCAGGCTGCATACGCCGCCTTTCCATTCCGAAAAGAAAACAGGAATCGGTTTATTTTCTGATAGAGGGGTTTTCGAATCTGCAAACGATTTTTTTGGTGCACAGGACCCAAGTGCTGTAAGTGCAGCAATTGCAGAGCAGATCATCAATTTTTTGGTTTTTCCTGAAATATCCATCTCCCTCTCTAGACTATGTTACAAATAGTATATTATTGCGAAAGTATTAAAAACCCTCCAACGTAAGGAATTTAAAAAGAGCCCAATAATATAGATATGTGATATTATGCCACAGATACAAAGACCGAGTGCCCGAAGAAGGGTAGCAGGAAAACCGGAAGTCTTTGCAGAAAAGAAAACCAAAAAACCGAAGGTCATAAAGACCGTAGAGTTTAAAGACGGTAATAAAACATACATTGCAAAGTTCTCTAAACCCCCGAAAGTAGGAAAAGTAAAGCCTCCCGAAGCAGAAGGCCCAAAGGAAGCAAATGCTGCCTTCATTAAAATGGCCGAAGGCTATGGGGTAGAAATATACGAGAAAGGAAAGAAAAAACCCATAGAGAACCCGTCAAAAAAATTAAAGGCAAAAGCAGGAAAAGCAGCATTGAAGGACTCTATGAAATACAGCATGGATGTAGCAAAACTCGTCCCTATTCCGAAGATGAAACAATAAAGTTTTGATGGTGGAGGACTTGGTAAGGGCGTTGATAATCGTAAACCAGCGTGGATTCCATTCTGATGAGATCAACGTGCCCAGGAAAATGCTTGAATGCGCCGGACATAGCGTGAAGATAGCGAGCACGCTGCGTTCAAACGCCGTCTCCTCCGACGGCTCTTCTTTTTCCCCTGATTTTGCAGTTTACGAGGTAAATCCTGATTATTTTGATGCCGTAATAGTGGTAGGCGAGGGAGCTGAAGAACTTGCCCGCAAAAGAGACGTTGTTTCGGTTGTAAGAAGGGTTGCTCTCCGCGACAAAATCGTGAGCGGGATAACGATGGGCCCTCTGGTTCTTGCGGCAGCAGGCGTTCTCGGAGGAAAAAGGGCAACAATCAGCCCGAGGGAAAGGGCCGTAAAAGGACTGCGTGAATGCAATGCGATAAGAGATGCAAACCATGTTGTGCGCGACGGCAATGTGATTACCGGGGACGACCACGAAAGTTCTGAAGAACTCACAAGAGAAATCATTAAAATTATTAGTTAACATATCTAGACCCACAGAGTTGATTTTCTATGATTAGAATAAGACATGAAGGGTGTATTCTGTGCGCCGGATGTGCATCGGTATGCCCCACGGGAGCGCTTGAACTCGTTGGAAACAAGATTGAATACTATCCTGAAAAATGCATAAAGTGCGGAACCTGCGTGAAAGTATGCCCCGCAGCAGTGATAAGGCTTGAGAAGGAGGCGAAGAAATGAAATCCGATTATGACATCATAGTTATCGGAGGAGGACCTGCGGGTTCTACCTTTGCAAGGATTGCAGCGAAAGAAGGAAGGGAAGTCCTCGTTATAGACAAGAGAAAGGAGATAGGAAACCCGGTAAGATGCGGCGAGGGACTTGGAGCGAAAGAAGTAGTTGACATGGGGCTTGACGTTCCCAAACAGGCGATTTCCGAGAATATCTTAGGCGCTAAGATAATAGCTCCGAACGGAAAGGCAATTACATGGAAGGAAGACAGCGGTTCTACCGGCGGATGGGTCCTTGAAAGAAAGATATTCGACAAATGGCTATGCGAGCTTGCAGTGGATGAAGGGGCTGAGATAAGAACTTATACCCGTGCTACTGATTTGGTAAAGGAAAACGGGAAGATTGCAGGTGTTAAGATAAAGCAATGGGGAAATGACGAGCATGAGATAAGGGCTCCTTTGGTTGTTTCAGCAGAAGGTATGGAGGCGCAGATAGCAAGAAAGGCAGGATTCAATACCGTTCACAAGCTTTACGACGTTGATACATGCTACCAGTACGAAATGAAGAACTATGACAGCGAGAAGATGATTGAGCTTTATTTCGGAAACAAGATTGCCCCAAGAGGCTACGTATGGGTTTTTCCCAAGAAAGACAAAAGAGCAAACGTAGGAATAGGAATCGGAGGAGCGACCGTAAATGGCGATAAACACGGAATTCCGGGAGCAGAGCCAAAGAAACTGCTCGACGATTTCATCAAAAACCATGAACAGCTGAAGGATGCAAGCACCTTGGATGATTTCGGCGGGGTTATAAGCGTAGGAGCACCTCTGGACAGCTTCGTAACTGACAATTTCATGGTCATAGGAACAGCTGCAAAGCAGGTGGACCCTCTTCATGGAGGAGGAATAACGCTTGCAATGGAAGCAGGAGCTCTTGCTGCGAATACCGCTTTGAAGGCAAAGGAAAAGGGATATACAAAGGATTCAATGATGGAGTATGAAGAAACCTGGAAGAAAACAAGCGGCGATGCGGTAAATAAAAGGCTCAAGCTGAGGCACGTTCTTGAAAAAGTAACTGATGACGATATAAACCACATATTCAACGTTATAACTCCTGAGGATTTGAACAAGATTACTTCAGGAAACTTTGCTGAAACCGTTGCAAAAGTGGTTGCAGGAAGGCCGCAGCTCGTAGGAATACTCGGCGGACTTCTAAAAAAATGAATTCAGGCTTCCTTTTCAGTGTAGCCGGTTTTGGATACTTTTAAGCCAGTTGGGAAATCGAATACTATTAACTCATGTTTTTTAATTTCTTTTTCTTCTTCAAGTTTTGGAACTTTCTCTTCTTCGATAGTGACTACAACAGGTACTTTCTTTCCACTCAGTTTTTTGGTTTCGTGATTGACACCAGTTTTCTCAGCAAAAAATAGTGCAAAAACTTTCTGGAGGGGCTCATCCTCGGCAATATGTAATTTAGGTACGTAGTAGTCAAGACCTCCTTTTTTCACTGTAGGTGTCTGGGCTTTCATAATGTTAGCTATGAAGTGGTCTCTGTAGGAAGGTTCATCTTTAGTTCCTTTTTTTATTAGATAGTCCTTAATTTCGCCTTTAACTTCATTGAGTTTTAGTTTTCCTGTTTTGAAATCGAAGAATGAATCTTCAAGGTAGACATATTGGAGGGGAGAATCCGGGTTATCTGCAAGCCATTCATCAACTGCAGTCCAGTAGGCATCTGAATCGCCTTTCTTGAATGCTGCTGCGGTTTTCTTGTTCAGAGAATCAATATCCTTTTTCAATCTCGGTTCGATGCTTTTAATGAAAGCATTAACTGTAAGAGCATATCTTTCTTCTATTGTTTTCTTACCTAATTTAGGAACTACTGCTGGTTTTTCTTCCGGTGCTTTTTCTTTCTGTTTGTGTAAATTCATATTATCACCATGAACCAATAACATCCTTTATATTTTAGAATGTTACTTCTTCGTTATTTGTTTGTCGTTTGTGGAAAGGTCGATTCTGCACATTTCATTATCCGTAACCAGAACAAGTGTGCTGCCAACTACGAAAAATGATTTTACCTCGTTTTCCACCAGCAGATTCAATTTCAAATAATATGAATTGGACATCGTATACTCTTCATCAATAATACCAAGCGACTGGAAGCCCTTTAACGCACTTCTGGGGCCTATTGCAACTAGAGCATATTCGTCTCCTACTACGACAGAATAGTTTTCCGTGCAAACAAGCTCTTTTGCATTGAGATTATCACTCATTTCCTTCGTAACCGGGTCAAGCTCGGTATCCAGTTTCATGACGACGGACTCTTTTGAATC
>Ga0180434_10005528_pt1 | contig 14842 bp, 10 predicted proteins | sample SS_ome_7_FD_132453 | JGI IMG/M metagenome (GOLD analysis project Ga0180434, IMG submission 132453) | Hypersaline lake sediment archaeal communities from the Salton Sea, California, USA - SS_1_D_2 metaG | ecosystem: Environmental > Aquatic > Non-marine Saline and Alkaline > Hypersaline >...
AGTCTTCTGTCGCAAGGCTTTGACATGAAGGGTTTTGGGCATGGTCCATATTGATGTTGTGGACCATGTGACGTAGTTTGTCAGCGAGAGTGTTGACTTGAAGCATCACGGATTTGGGTTGGGTGTGGGTTGACTGGTGCAAGTGTTTGTCGGACCAAGGCTTGGGAGGTAGTGGCTTTTGAGATCGTTAAGGTTGTAATTGAGCAACGGAAATCGGTAGTGGCACTGAGATTTTTTGGGAGGTCCAGGAGGTCAGTTGAAGTTGTGTGGGCATAGGACGGGTTGGTGGTAATGGGGATCTCTGTGGTGGACAGGTGAATGCCTTCAACCACGCGCGGGTGGCGGTAGGTTGAGAATGGTACCGGAGATGGTCCGGATGGTATCGAATTGCGATTGACAGCGGGAAAGAAAGGTGGCGGCTTGTGCTTCGGGGGGGCCTGATGTTGCGCCGACGCGGCGAGCGAGGCGGGACAGTCGCATGGTGTCAGTTGGGAGTTGTTGGGTGGGTTGATCAGTAACGATTCGAAGGCGGCTTTCGACGAGGCGGAGAAATCTATAGGAATTCAATAGATCCTGGGCTGTGCCTGGTGGGAGGAGGTTGTGGACGCAGATGTTGCGGAGCGCCTCGGCTGTGTTAGGTGTTCGTAGGGAGGGTAGGTTCGTTCCGTGCGCGAGTTGCGTTGCCTGCACGGCAAATTCAATATCAAGTATGCCTCCGGGGCCGCGCTTGATATCGCCGGGCTTGGCGGCTTTTTGGAGAGTGATTCGCATGTCGGATATCTCGCGAAGCTCGTCATCAGACAGGCCGGCCTTGTAGGTGCAGTGGGCAAGGTACCGTGTGACTTCTTGGCCGAAGCTGCCGTCGCCTGCGACGAGACGTGCACGGGTGAGCGCCTGTCGCTCCCAGAGCTGGGCTCGTCGTTCGCCGTAGTACTTCTTGAGTCCGCGAAAAGAGGAGACAAGCATACCCTTGGATCCATCGGGACGTAGGCGAGGGTCGACACGGTACAATTGTCCGTAGACGGTAACACCTCCCAACATTCTGAGAACCTGCTTGGCAAGTGAAGTGAAGAAGGCTTTGTTGGAGGTACCTTCGGTTGTTTTACCGTCGCGCGAGTATACGAAGATCACGTCGAGATCAGAACTGTAATTGATCTCAGCCCCGCCCAATTTTCCTAGTGCGATTACGGCGAATTCGGCTCGGGCAACGCCACGTTGTCCGTAGGTGACCTGGGGGGTGCCGTACTGGTCTATGAGTTGCGCCTCGCAGATCTGACATACGCTTCTCACCACGGCTTCTGCAAGGTTGGAGAGGTTACGCATTGTCTCTTCGATGTCAGTCGAGCCCAGAATATCGCGAAGACCTATCCGGAGAAGCTCTCCGTTTTTGTAGCTGTGCAAGATAGGGACTGGGTCTGATGCTCCGCTGAGTAGTATTTGGAGTTCACGTTCCATCTGGGGCATAGTCTTGTGGCCGCCGACTACAAGAGAATCGACCAACTGATCAAGCATACCGGGATTTCTGATGAGAATATCGCTTAAGAATTGACTCCACGAACATAAGTCGACAAACAACTCAATGCTGTTTGCGTTTTCTGCGAGAAGCTCGTAGAAGACGGTCTTTGCCCCGAGTGAATCGACACATCGCTCAAGGTTATTCAGGGCCATATCCGGATCCGGCCCTTTGGCAATCTGCTGAAGAAGACGAGGCGTGATTTGTGCCATCAAGGTACGTGTGCGAGGTGTGGCAAGAAGGGGTGTTGACTCTCTGGCCAGTGCACTGAGATTGAGGTAAGCCTTCTGAGGATCTGTGAATCCATATCTGCCGAGCACGGTTGTGATGAGATCTGGCGATGGGTCTGGTTCGAGAATCAGATCGACTTCCGGGGCGGATTCCGGTTGCTCACTCTTCAGATAACCCGAGAACAGTTGTGAAAATATGCTTCGGACAGCTTTCCGGTGCAGAGAAAGCTCTGCAGTAAAACTCTGTATTGCGGATTGATCTTTTCCCGCAAACCCCATCCGTCGAGCAAGCCGAGCCAAAGCCTTTCGGTTTTTCGGCAACTGATGAACCTGAAACTGATACAAGATCATCAAGCGATGCTCAGTCCTCCGCAGAAAACGGTAAGCCCTGTCGAGTTCAGAAGCGTCCGCCGGAGGCAGGCAGCCGTGGTCTTCCAGGAGTCGGAGGGCTTCCAGTGTATTGTGGTGCCGTACGTGCGGGTGTTCTCCGCCGTGCAATAGCTGCAGAAACTGCACGACGTACTCCACGTCACGAATTCCTCCAGGGCCGAGTTTCACATCGATTGTAGTAGTCGTGCCGTGATTACTCTGCGCGCGGCGCTCAATCCGACCTTTGAGGTGTTTGATCTCGCTGATCGCGTCGTAGTCGAGGTATTTTGGATAGACAAATGGTTGCAGACCGTCCAGCAGTTTCTGTCCGAGCTTTAGATCTCCAGCGACAGGTCTTGCTTTAACAAGAGCCTGTCGCTCCCAAGTGCTGCCGTAGTTGTCATAGTAGTTCAGGAAGGATACGAGGGTCCGGACGAGCTTGCCTGTTCCGCCTTCCGGTCGAAGACGCGTGTCCACGCGAAATACGTAGCCCGCCCCGGTAATTTGGGAAAGGATTGACACGAGGCTTGTCGCGATTGAGTTCATCAGTATCTCAAAAGTGAGCGCCCCGCCCCGGTATTTCACTGGCAGAGTGCCCTCTTCGGCACATACAAAAAACACGTCGATGTCCGAGCTATAGTTCAGTTCCTCACCGCCAAGTTTGCCCAAGCCGATCACGCAGATTGCAGGGATAGGCACATCGTCAGGGATTTTGAAATCAGAGCGAGCTTTGTTGACAGCTACAAGCAGAGCAGCCTCCAACTCTGCCTCTGCCAGGATTGAAATGCGATGTGTAACATCCTCGATGTTCCGGTCATTGAGTACGTCGTCCCAACCGATTCGCACGATCTCCTGATGCTTAGACTTTCTCAGGGCCGTCAGCTTGTCTTCGTGAGAGGCAGCCTGGTGGACGGCGGTTGTCAATTCTTCGCACAGCCGGGACCGATAGTCTTTCGGTTTTTCCTTGCGCCGCGGCCGAATTCCGTCGAGAGAGCCGACGTCTATGATGATATCCGAGAAAGACTGGCTGGAGGCAAAAAGTCTCAAGGCACCGTTTCGGAGTGACGGAGAAGCCTTGAGTTCATTGAAGAAGGGTTTGGGGTCATCCAGTTGTACAACGAAACGCTCAAAGTTATTCAAGCCCATATCCGGATCAGGTGATGCGGACAACGTGACAAGAATGTCCGGCAACAGCTTACTTGCTTCTGTCTCCCCGCCCTTCTGGGCGGTGTGCACAATGACTTTGAGGTTTCGCAGAGCTTTCTGCTGATCATGGAAGTTCAATGCGGCCAGAGAGCTTCTCAGCTCTACGCCATTTTGAGGCTCAGCATAGAGCTTGGAGACTAGCTCTGCCGCAGATGATGTCAGACGAGATGTTGTTTTCCTGCTTTCAGGCATGATTCATTCTTGAACCTGATATTGCTTCAAACGAGGACGGGGGGCAAGGCACTATATTGCCTCAGGGCCTTGCTCGCCAGTTCGGATGCGGATGATATTCTCGAGAGGCAAGACAAAAATCTTACCGTCCCCAATTCTACCTTCTTCGCCGGTACGACCGCCCTTGATGATGGCCTCGACGGTTGGCTCGACGAAGTCCTCATTGACCGCAACTTCGAGCTTGACCTTGCGCAGCAGGTCCACAGTATATTCGTGGCCGGGGTATATTTCGGTATGGCCTTTCTGGCGGCCAAAGCCTTGTACATCGCTCACTGTCAGTCGGAACACCTCGACCTCGCTCAGTGCATCCTTGACAGACTGCAATTGCGACGGCTGCACGATTGCCACGATAAGCTTCAACTAACGTCCCCCGTCTAAGAAATGCATGCCAACCACTGCATTGTAGCCACGGTCCGGGGTGGATTCAATGCGCGTGGGCAGCAATAGGATGGCCGGAGAAACCATAGCTAACTTGTGGTAGACTTTCATTATCTTGATTGACTGAGAGAAATGAATATTATCATCGATAGACTCTTCCATCTTGCGAGCACCGCTGTGGCCGCCGGCGAGCGGCCAATGGCTGCCATACTGGTTCGAGACAGCGAGATAGTCCGCGAAGCCATTGACAACGTCTTCCGAGGATTTGATCCTACTGGACATGCCGAAAGACGGGTGATCCGTGAATTCTGTTCCCGGAACAGGCTCCTGCACCTGCGGGGGTATGAACTGTACACATTTTGTGAGCCATGCATGCAATGTTGCGGCGCAATCCACTGGGCAAAGCTGAGCAAAGTTGTTTACTGTTTGTCTCAAGAAAGACTCAAGTCGGTCAGCGGCGGGAATTCGAAGCCCGGCATAGGTGATCTACTACCACTCGGCAAAAGAGAATTGGAAATAGTCGGCCCGGTCAGAGAAACTGAAGCACTGAAAATCGCGTCACAATATGATTGGAAAGGAAAGGCGATCTGATCCACTCATAGTGCACAACGCGATGAAGGAGGCAAGCTCAATGTCCATCACTTCACCCAATGGTACGCCCATTGGAGTTCGGCCAAGAATCCCGGAAGAGCTGGATCGTATTGTCCTACGTTGCTGGCCAGGTGACCGCAACATTTTTGACCGTCTTTTCGCCAAACAGGGTAACTGAACAAAGGAGCCTGAGCTATATGAGGAAGATTCTGCTTGTGGTCGCGGCTCTGTCCGTGATATACGTTTCGGCGATTCCCTTTCGGGACTTTTGGTACCCGGACGAGCCGGACATGGCCGAAATCACACGCGCGATGGTGACCTCCGGCGAACGGCTAATGCTCCGCATGAATGGAGAGTTGTTCTCTGATTATCCGCCACTTTACTTCTGGCTGACCTCAGCAGCCGCGTTGACGGGCGGGTTGTCAGAAATGTGGTTACGTTTGCCGACGACTCTGTCCGCTTTGGCGTTGATCTTGCTTACAGCAGTGTGGGCGAGGTCTCGTTTGGGAGAACGCTCAGCTTTTTGGACAGCCGTTGTACTTGGTACCGGGTATTTTTTCAGTTACCAAGCGATCAACATGCATCTGGACATGATGTTCGCTTTCTTCATTGCATCGGCCGTCTTCTGTTACGACTGGGCGCGTGCTGCCAAATTCTCAAGATATCGCATTCTGTTTTTCGTGGGAAGCGCTTTACTGATGGGCCTGGCTGCTTTGACTAAAGGTCCCGCCGCAATCATTCTTTCTTGTGGTGTTCTGCTGGTTATCCATGTTTTCTATCGAGAGTGGCGTTTGCTGGGGACACTTGCTCTTGTCGGTCTCGGTTCCACTACAATCTTCGCCATTTGGGCAGTCCTTTACAGCCGGACTGCCGGACACACCAGCCTCATTCACTTCATATACGAACAGAGCATAACACGCTTTGTAGCGGGTTGGTCGCACCAGAGAGGATGGTATTATCATTTTACCGCCATATGGCCCAACCTCTTCCCGTGGTCCTTTTTTCTCATATTTGCCATCCCAAGCTCCTGGCGGGAGGCGCGTTCCGGCAATCGAACTCAAGCACTTGTGCTAACATGGTTCGTGATTATCTTTCTCTTTTTCAGCTTCTCAAGTCCCGGGCGAGTAAGCTACTTGTTGCCACTGTATCCAGCGGTAGCGGTCATGATTGGAAGTCTCCTGAGCAACTTGCTGTCCGAGGAGCCTGAGCGTCGTCAAATGATATGGAGTATTTCGCTCTGGCCTGTCGCTCTGATTCTTACTGTTGGCGGAGCCTTTGTGGCCACGTGTTTTCCAAAGATCGTATCAGTGTCACCGGAAACGCCGGGGCTGAGTTTTCCCGTATTCACATTGGGAGTTGCCCTGTTGATTGGCGGCCTCCGTTTGATGTTCTGCCTCTGGCGACGCCGGTCGGATAAAGCGCTGTATGCTTTGCCGTTCATCATTGGGGTCTGCCATCTGTTCGCATTTAGCTGGATGCTTCCTGTCCTGGATGATCCGTTGTCCGCCAAACATGACGCACTGTGGCTGTCAAATCAGATAAGTCGTGATGCGGATAATGTGGTCGGCTTTCTGCATGGAAAGGACGCCTATCCTGGTGAAGCAACTGCCCTCTCATTCTACGGCAACTTGACGATAGAGCGTATTGATTCAAAAGAGGACGCCGAAGCCTACATGGCTCGTCAGCCACACGGCGTGATAGTCCTGGAAAAGGAAGATTTGGAGGAAGTCTTGTATTCGGCCGGGTGGAGGATTAAAGTTCTTAAGGAGTTTCAGATCGGGGGCGACAGGTTCTTTGCGGTGAGGATGTTGCCGAAGGTTGGCTGACCTGGAGAAGGTTGTCAAGGTATTAGAACTGACAACAGGGGGCGCAACGAATATGGCCAAGTTGAAATACGTTACCTACTGTGGGCTGTACTGCAAGCTGTGCGCAAATATCGGTCGGATTCCCCGGCAGGCAAAAGCTCTACGCAAGACACTCGTCAAGGGTGGATGGGAGAGCTTTGGGGAATACGTGATTCCGGAGTTCAATGGTTTCTGGAAAGCTCTGCAGCATTTCAGTGACTCAGGAGACGCGTGTCCTGGCTGTCGTGGCGGATGCGGCGATCCGGACTGCGAAATCAGGACTTGTGCCAGAGAACGAGATACCACTGTGTGTTCTTCATGCAGCGACTTCCCGTGCAACCATGTGAAGGGATTGTCCAGGAAGTATCCCAACCTGATCCCCGACGCGGAACGACAAAAGGAGATCGGCCTTACGAATTGGATTGCGGAGCAGGAAGCGCGAGCGACTACGGGCTTTTGCTATGACGACATCCGGTATCCCACTGCAGAAGACACGTCATCGAACGACTGAGTCGAACCGACACATGTGTACTCTTGCCTTGTTGACACAAGTGTGCCTTCAACACAGTGGCGTGGCCCTGCCATAGTACCTACACATCACACCGCATTGCCTCACACAATATCCGCATGGTACTCCTGCAAGGACTTGACCCCGGCATCGCCTTTTACGGAAGCTGCAACGCCTTGAGCCGCGGCCAATGCTGCGCTGAGTGTGGTAATGTACGGAATCTTGTGTTTGATCGCCGTCTTGCGGATATAAGAATCATCGTGCTGACTGAGCTTTCCTGCAGGGGTGTTGACGACAAGCTGGATCTCCCCGTTGGTGATCGCATCGGCAATGTTTGGTCGACCTTCATATAATTTGAGAACGTATTCGCTTTCGATATTGTTTTCAGCAAGGAAAGCCTTTGTGCCTTCCGTCGCCTTTATCGTAAAGCCGAGTTTCGTGAAACGCTTCGCCACTTCGATTAGCACGTCAGATCTATCTCTCTCGCAGACAGTGAGAAGTACGGCACCTTCGGTGGGAAGCAATGACTTGGCGGCATCCTGGGCCTTGTAGAAGGCGAGACCAAAAGAGTCAGCCATGCCGAGCACTTCTCCGGTGGAGCGCATCTCCGGCCCAAGGAGTGGGTCAACTTCGGGGAACATCGGGAATGGGAAGACCGCCTCCTTTACACCGTAGTGCGGGATTTCCTTGTCACTGAGATCGAAGTCGGAAAGTCTTTTGCCTAACATGATCTCGGTGGCTATGCGTGCCATCGAAAGAGCGCAAACTTTCGATACCAGTGGCACGGTACGCGAGGCTCTGGGATTTGCCTCCAGCACATACACCTTGTCTTTGTAGATCGCATATTGCATGTTCATCAGGCCGACGACGTTCATTTCATTTGCGATCTTTCTCGTATATTCATAGATAGTGTCAATGTGCTTTTGGGGCAGTGTTGTTGGCGGAATGACACATGCAGAATCACCTGAATGAATACCGGCCTGTTCGATGTGCTCCATCACTGCCGGGACAAAAGCATTTGTGCCGTCGGCAATGGCATCGGCCTCAGCCTCGACCGCATTTTCGAGATATTTGTCGATCAATATCGGGCGATCAGGTGTTACTCCAACAGCAGCGGCAAAATAACTGCGCAACATTTCTTCGTCGTAGACGATTTCCATGCCACGTCCGCCGAGTACGTAGGAGGGTCGGACCATCAGAGGGTACCCGATGCGTTCAACGACTTTGAGTGCGTCTTCCAAACTGATGGACATGCCTGATTCGGCCATCGGGATACCGAGCTTATCCATCATCTTTCGGAAAAGGTCGCGGTCCTCTGCAAGGTCGATGGTTTCGGGAGTTGTGCCGAGAATATTGATGCCAGCTTCTTCGAGTTCACGAGCAAGGTTGAGCGGTGTCTGACCACCAAACTGGCAGATAACACCCATTGGCTTTTCCTTGTTGTAGATCTGAAGAACGTCTTCGACAGTGAGTGGCTCGAAGTACAGCTTGTCAGATGTATCGTAGTCTGTCGAGACTGTTTCCGGATTGCAGTTGACCATCACTGTTTCATAGCCCATGTCACGAAGCGCAAAAGCCGCGTGAACACAGCAATAATCGAACTCGATGCCTTGACCGATACGGTTTGGTCCTCCTCCGAGAATCATTACTTTCTTCGGATTGGTTGTTGCTTCAGATACGTCTGGAGCATTGTAGGTGGAGTAGTAGTAGGCTGCGTTCTCGACACCGCTGACTGGTACCGGATGCCAGCCTTCGACAACTCCGAGTTTGGTTCTTTGGTCGCGAATCACTTTTTCCGGCACATCGAGTATCTGGGAAAGGTATTTGTCGGCAAAACCGCATTGCTTGGCCTGTGTAAGCAGCTCGTCGGGTAGTACCTTTCCCTTGTGTTGGAGGATCTCCTCTTCGAGGTCGACGAGTTCCTTCATCTGCTCAATAAACCACGCCTTGATGTGTGTCTTCTCATGCAGAGCTTCAACTGAAGCACCTTTGCGGAGAGCTTCGTACATCAAGAAGTGACGCTCACTTGACGGATCATTGAGCCTTGTCATAAGCGTGTCGAGCGGGAGTTCGTTGAAGTCTTTGGCGAACCCCAGGCCGTGGCGTCCGTTCTCAAGAGAGCGGATCGATTTCTGGAACGACTCCTTATATGTCTTGCCAATACTCATTACCTCTCCGACCGCGCGCATCTGCGTGCCGAGTTTGTCCTCAATGCCTCGGAACTTTTCGAATGCCCATCGTGCAAACTTGATGACAATATAATCACCCGACGGTGTGTACTTTTCGAGTGACCCATCACGCCAGTAGGGAATTTCGTTCATCGTCATGCCACCTGCAAGCTTGGACGAGACAAGAGCGATGGGGAAGCCGGTGGCCTTGGATGCAAGGGCCGATGACCGAGACGTTCGGGGGTTGATCTCAATCACAACAACGCGATCAGTCTTGGGGTCGTGAGCGAACTGGACATTCGTGCCCCCAATAACCTCGATGGCTTCGACGATGTCGTAAGAATACTTCTGCAACCGTTTTTGAAGTTCTTCGTTGATAGTCAGCATCGGCGCAGAGCAAAAGGAGTCGCCAGTATGCACGCCCATGGCGTCGATGTTTTCGATAAAGCATACTGTGATCAGTTTGTTGTTTGCGTCGCGAACAACTTCAAGTTCCAGCTCTTCCCAACCCAGAACAGATTCTTCGATAAGAACCTGCCCCACCATGCTCATACTGATGCCACGCGACGCCACCAAGCGCAGCTCTTCAACGTTGTAAACCAGCCCTCCCCCGGTGCCTCCAAGTGTATAAGCCGGCCGGACAACCACCGGATAACCGAGGTCCGTCGCGACATGCTCCGCATCTTCGACAGTGTACACAGCCTTGCTGCGCGGCATGTCAATGCCGAGTTTGTTCATCGTATTCTTGAATGCAATACGGTCCTCGCCACGTTCGATAGCGTCGAGCTTGACGCCGATAACCTGAACACCGTATTTGTCAAGGATACCTTGCTTATTCAGTTCAGATGAAAGGTTTAGACCCGACTGGCCACCAAGGTTGGGCAGCAGCGCATCTGGACGCTCCTTAGCAATGATCTTCTCTATTGCCTCGACTGTCAGTGGCTCAATATAAGTTGCGTCAGCAGTGCCGGGATCGGTCATGATCGTAGCCGGATTTGAGTTCACAAGGACGATCTCATATCCCAGCTCTCGCAGTGCCTTGCACGCCTGAGTACCGGAGTAATCGAACTCACATGCCTGGCCTATGACAATTGGACCTGAACCAATGATCATCACTTTCTTGATGTCTTTCAGTCGCGGCATAGTCACCCTTTCTTGTGGACCTTGAATTGGGACATGAGTGAAAAGCTCCTTCACAAAGTCCTTCCCCCAGTGTCGAATTGTTGTCAAACAGCTTCGATGCAACTCGGCGGTTTGGACGTAATATTGTAGGTCACGCTCACAACGCCGGGAACCTTCGTAACAAGTCTATCAGCTATCCTCGTCAGTTTCTCGAATGGCAGATCAGTTGGTTTGGCAGTGACTGCGTCGTCGCTTTCCCAACACCGCACCTCAATCTGTTGACCAAAGTCGCGTTTGCCGTTACGGACGCCTGTCACCATGTCCTCGTGAAGGATTGCCATGTACTGAAAAGCACCTGTATTCTGAAGTTCTTCCTCGACGATTGTGGTTGCCTTTCGGACGGTCTCGATACGTTCTGGAGTTACCTCACCAATAACACGGGCACAAAGCGCCGGACCGGGAAACGGTGGACGCTCCGATAGCTCTTTCGGCAGGCCAAGCGCTCTAGCTACCTCTCTGACCCCCGGCTTGCGCAGCTCAATGATGGGCTCGAGGACCTTGTAACCAAACGCCGCTTCAGGGTCAATACCTATTTGTTCGAACACATTGTGCTGGCGCTTGACGCCCGCCGCGGTTTCCTCTATGTCGGTATAGTTTGTTCCCTGAAGCAGGACCTTTGCCCCGCTCTCCTTGACCAGCTTGGCAAACACATCCTTGTAGAAGACCTGTGTGATCCCTTTCTCGCGCTTTTCTTCGGGATCCGTAACGCCCTTCAGGGCAGCAAAGAACTTGTCTCGCTCATCAACGACTTCGACCTTCACGCCAAGATCAGCAAACCAGCCCACGATCTGCTCGGCCTCACCTTCGCGCATAAGTCCGTTTTGGACGAAGTAGCTCTTGAGTTGATCGCCCAATGCTTTGTGAGCAAGCATTGTCACAACAGACGAATCTACGCCGCCCGAAAGGGCATTGATGGCGATTTCGCTCCCGACCGTCTTTCTGATAGCCTCCACCTGCGTTTTGATGAACTCAGATGTATCCAGAGCTTCCAACGTGATCTCTTCTTTGGCCATTCGGAGTCCCCCACCGAAAAAAACAGTGCCTGTGTCCACCGGGCTTCTCTCGGATGCTGAGATCCGAGGAGATTGGGCAAGCCCGTTGACATTCAGCAAAGGTAAAAGTTGCTTCATTATCTCTGCTGTCACGAGTCTGTCAAGAGAATGCGCCGAAAAATTCTCCTCTCGACGTGTAAGCCAGCGATGTTCCCAGGCGCAGATGGTCTCTTTTGTAGGAATGAAGAGGATTTCTTGAGCATAATGTGAATGATGCGTCCAGAATCATTCTCGGGCAAATCGCATCGCTCTTCGGATTGTCCACACCCCTATCGCCAGAACAAAAAAGGCAAATGACGCCCCAATCCAACGGGGTATTCCCGCAGCGGGCAACATCCACCACCACAACGCCACTACTCGAAGAGTCGGCCTGCCTGTCATTGTCTTGCCTGGCTTACCTGCTTCTCTGATCAAGTCTCGCACGTCGCTGTCGAGAGCATCCCTTACTTGTCGAGACGATGCACCCCATACATGTAACAATGGTGAGCGAGAAGGAGCCCAGTGCAGAGCCTTTTCTGGTATTCCTCGTTCGTGCGATTCAGCGTAGTAGCGTTGATAGAACGCAACAATCGTCGGCGAGTTGACGATGAAACCAACAATACATAGGGTAACTAACAACTTCCTCCAACGCCTCTCCACCATGCCGGCCAATACCATAAGTAGAGGAAGAGCGGGGAAAATATATCTGGGGCCCCAACTCCACCCACCAAACCAGCGTACTCGATAAGAATGAATCAGCAGGTAGCCTAGAAAAACCGCGATGATGGCCAAGGATTCCAACTTCTTTGAACGCCACGCACCGCGAAGTCCGATTACCGACAAGATTACTGGGGGACAATACCACACAAGTCCGCGACCCGGGCTTACAAGTAGCCCCAATATTCCAGTAGGTATAGCGCTTATGCGGAAATTCGCCGGTTGGCCTGTTACGGTTGGATTCTTAAATCTTATGTAGTTGTAAACGCCGTACAAGCCAATCCCCACCAGAGTTCCAAGTGTGGGGACAACAACATGCTTCAAAGGTCGTTTTTTCAGTAATAGATATGCTGATAAGATTGGACCAACAATGACCCCGGTTGGTTTTGCCAGAACCGCTAGAGCAGTAACCAGTCCTGTCCCAATCACTTCCTTCTTCTTATCCCCTAGGGCAAGGTAGAGACTTCCAATTGTCAGAAGAGCTAGCAGCGGTTCAGCAAAAAAGGTTCTGGCATACGCCACCGTGAAAGTGCCGAACGCAAACCCCAGCGCCGCCAGGCACGCTCCTTTCCTTGTACCTCCCAGCCTGAGAACCAAGAGAGCTACAAGAGAAGTGGTCGCTCCGATCACCAGCGCAGTTAAGGCAAGTGCACAAGCGACAGCCACATAATGTCCCGGTAGACCGGCAATTCCAGCAACAGCCAAACCGAGGGCAACGAAAGGCACAGCAAGGAAGGAAAGCAATGGATACCACTTGGAGTAGTAACGACCGTCAGGGGCAAGGAGTCCGAGTTCTTCTGGGACCGTGAGGCTGCCATCGATAACCAGTGATTCGGCAACCTTGACCATTGCCTCAGCATCAGGAGAGTTGACTTGGGGAGGCAGCAGTGCCAGGTAGACAAGTGCTACGCCGATTCCCAGAGACAGTGCTATTCTTGCATTGCTGTCAGATTTGAACACCGACTGCCCTCCGGGATCGGTAAACCAAACAAACAGTCCTGTGGAGTTGCTGAAAACCGCCTGTCCGAACAGATCAACCGCTCCACTGTCTCATCGTGCATTACAGGGAAGCTATGTACTATACTTCCACACGTGCCCAATGCGCACTCAGGCATTTGTCATTTGGTCCAGCATAATAGGCGAGCAGCAAAGTCTTGTCGTCGAGCAAACATGCTGTTGGGTGACCAAATGTCCACACGTTCATGTCTTCCCAGGACTGAGCATAGTCGCTGTGTCCTTCGGCTCCGCTTTGGGATCCGCCGCTGTTATCGTAAATCACGAGTTCGTTGGCGTGATCCCATGTTTTCCCGTCGTCATTTGAGGCGATCAAGCGCAGCGCTCCCGGGGCCTCGCGATCAACGTAGAAACTCAACAAGCGGCCGTCCGGCAGCGGTATGGGCATGGCAATCTGCCCCTTGATGCCGGTTGAATACGGCTTTTCCCATGTCAACGTGTCAGGATCGGCCCAAGCCATGTGTATATCCAAATCCTTCTCAGCGGGTCGATCAAATGTCCAAAACATCGAGACTATTCGTCCTGTTCTTGCACAGCGTGCCTGTCGTTGGTCCCAATAGAAGATTGCATCCTCCGGGTGCCGGGTTATGGTGATTGGTTCTCCGAATGACTGGCCGTCAGGACTCAGCCAGGCGTGTGAGCTGTGAACGCTTGGCCCGCCCTCTTCCCTTGGCTCGTAGTCTTCCAGGAAAAACAGCCACCCTTTATCTGGCAGGCGAAGGATAGAGCCGGTTATGGCCGGGGTTCCTATGTTCTTGGCTTTCAACTCCTGGTACGATCCCCAAGTTCGCCCGCCGTCCTTCGACGTTGCCGTAAACATCTTCAGCGGCAGCAGGGTATCTGTCTCTGCGCTATGGAATTTCTCGCCAGCGGACCGGTCGACCCAATTCATGAGGGCCATCAGAGTACCGTCGTCCAGCTCTACGATTTCTACCGCGCGGACCTCTCCTGTCACACCGCTGTGTGTAGACTCAAAACCTTCAGAGATGACCCGCCAGGATTGCCCATTGTCAGATGATTCAGCTACTACGCAATTGCCGTCCGCCGAATCCTTTCCACTTCCCCGACGAAAGGAGGCCAGAATTTTTCCGGATGACAAAGGACATAGGTCCGTAAAGGAACATACTCGGAGCGGTCCCGCGACTTTGGTGGCATCAAAGATCAGACCATGATCAGTCAATTTCATCAGCAGGGCCTCCTGTGATTTGGAGAAATCGTCTATCGGTGTTCAATGATCGCAGAGGATTGTAATGGCAAGGATAAAGCTTGGTCAAGTCCTGTGGGGGTGTTCTTCTGGTTTGTCTTTCCCAATCACACGTTTGTAGGAGGCCCATGTGCAAAACGGAGCGTTTGCATTGACGGCGAGTGCAAGACGAACAATTCATTGTGGCAATGTGCTACCGTTACACGGAATTGCCAACGTTTCTCGAAAAGTAGCCAGGGCCCGGTGCGAATGACATTTCTGTCACGGACCAGACCCTGGTTTCTTCTTCTCGATCTCGCGTGCTCAAGGCTCAGTCAGCTCGTGTGCACGCAAATCAATGAGACAGCAAAGGCTGCCTAGAAGTCGGCAAGATCATTGTCATCTAATGGCAGGAAGCTTTCAGGATCCTGCTTATCAGCACCTACTCCGGCACCAACAGGTTGCCGAGGCGTAGCGGCGAACGCTGCCGGCACGACTCGGTGGGTTGGCTGGATTGTTGCCTGGGTTGGTACTGGCTCTTCCGTGTTGGTTTTCGTCCCGACATTTCCTGCCGAGGCACCGACGAGATCCCTCAGTGCTCTTACCGTGTTCATGAGTTCCCTGGACTGGGCACTCAGCTCCTCGGATGCAGCAGCAGATTCTTCGGCGGTGGCAGC
>Ga0180434_10005529_pt1 | contig 14841 bp, 11 predicted proteins | sample SS_ome_7_FD_132453 | JGI IMG/M metagenome (GOLD analysis project Ga0180434, IMG submission 132453) | Hypersaline lake sediment archaeal communities from the Salton Sea, California, USA - SS_1_D_2 metaG | ecosystem: Environmental > Aquatic > Non-marine Saline and Alkaline > Hypersaline >...
TGAGCATGTGGTGACCCCGGGGATATTTGTTGACCGCATTGTGCAGGTCCCCGAGGGAGGCCTGGGCAGCCCCCAGAGAAGTAAGGAGTTGCTTTTGAAGGTCGCCCAGTTAGATATCGTGCGCAAAATTGTGTTCAGGTAGCTATCAAGGTCGCTAGGAGGCAAAGATGAAACCGAGGTTGGAAAGAGAAGTAATAGCGATGAGGGCGGCTAAAGAGCTGAAGGAAGGCGATTATGTCAACCTTGGCATCGGCATACCAAACCTTTGTGCCCTTCACATCCCCGAGGGTGTGATCTTCCACTCGGAGAACGGTGCGCTAGGCTATGGCCCCCTTGTGATGCAGGACGAGGTGGAGAAGGCGGACCAACACTATACCGATGCCGGTGGCAGATATTTCACTCCGGCGCCGGGGATGTCTATTTTCGACTTGATCACCTCCTTTGCTATGATAAGCAGTGGGCGACTGATAACTATTCTCGGCGGGTTGCAGGTATCGGAGAAGGGGGATCTGGCAAACTGGAACACCGGCCAAGACCCTCTGGGTGGCACCATCGGTGGTGGAATGGACCTGGCGGTGGGTGCTAAGAGAGTGATCGTGGCCATGGAGCATAGCACCAGGGAGGGGAAGCCCAAGATCGTGAAGCAGTGCACTGCCCCCCTAACCGCCAGGGAGTGCGTGGACCTGATCATAACCGACCTGGCGGTAATCGAAGTAACCCCAGATGGACTCTTGCTCAAGGAGGTAGCCCCCGGCTGGTCGGCGGCCGAAGTTCAGGCCCTTACTGAGCCCGGACTCATCTTGGCTCCGGACTTAAAAGATATCGAGCTATAGGGTGTAGGATGGCATACAGCGGGGAGCTGATAGGTGGACTTCGGTGGAGTCAGTCGCACGCCGAGCCGACTGCGGTCTGAGTCCAGCTCGGCGCGCCAAATCGGATAGGTCCGAACTCTGTTTTGAAAGCGGCCCTATACTAGTATCCCCTCAATCTCAGCCATGATCTGCTCATCGGTGAAATGCCTTGCGGCGATAGCGCCACTGGGGCAAGCGGCAGCACAGGTGCCACAGCCCTTGCACAATGCCTCGTTTATGTGAGATACTTTGCGTTCCTCGTCAAAGGAGATAGCATTATATGGGCAGAGGTTGTTACAGGTTTGGCAGCCAGAGCAAAGCTCCTCTATGACGAACGCGGTGGCAGCCTCGATCTCGATCTTGCCCTTCTCGATCATGGCCAGCACCTTTGCCGCAGCTGCCGATGCCTGAGCCACGGTATCGGGAATGTCCTTTGGCCCCTGGCAACAACCGACGACGTAGATGCCATCAGTGGCAGTGCCTATCGGCTCCAGTTTGGGGTGCTTCTCTAAGAAGAAGCCATCGTTGCTTCGGCTAAGGGACAGGAGCTTGGCAATCTCCTCTGAGTCACGGCGAGGTTCAATTGCAGTGCTCAGGATGACTAGATCCACAGGGATGCGACGCTGGCAATCGGCCAGGGTATCCTCAACCTGAACTATGAGCTGGCCATTCTCGCGGAAGATATCTGCGGGGCGACCGCGGAGGAACACGGTACCCTCATCCAGTATGCGGTTGTAGAACTCTTCATAACCCTTGCCGGTGCAGCGCATATCGATGTACAGCTCGTACACCTTGGCTCCAGTCTTTTCCTTCACCAGATGGGCGAACTTCATGGAATACATGCAGCAGATCTTGGAGCAATACTCGTGGTAGTTGTTGTCGCGGCTGCCCACGCAGTGGATGATGGCTACCGACTTCGGCTCGGAGCCACCATTCAGCATGATCTTGCCTTCAGTTGGCCCCGAAGCATTGACCAGCCTCTCAAACTCAAGGCCGGTGATTACACCTTCCAGCCGCCCATAGCCATACTGATACAGGGGTGTGGGGTCGAAGGCATCGTAGCCCGTGGCTACGATGATATTGCCGACATCCACCTCCACGACCTCTTCCTCCATCTCGTGGTTTATAGCGTTTGCCTCACATGCCTTCTCACACTCGCGACACTCGGAGCAGACGGCACAGTTCAGGCAGCGCTTGGCCTCCTCAATGGCCATTTTCTCGTCGAAGCCAAGCTCAACCTCTTCAAATCCCTTTCGCCTATCGACCTCCATGAGGGGCATGGCATTTCTCGGTTTAGTCTCAACGCCCTCCTTGGATACCTTCTCTACCTTCTTCAGCGCCCTTGGTCTCCCCTCGGCGAGGTCAAGCCCCCTCAGGTAGCGGTCGATGGAAATGGCCGCCTCCTTTCCTGCGGCGATGGCCTCGATGACCCCTGCTGGCCCCGATACGGCATCGCCACCGGCGAAGATGCCATCGATATTTGTTTGCAGCGTGATTTGGTCTACCGAGAGAGTTTCCCAGGCGGTGTAGGCAAGGTCTTGGGACAGTGCTTCTTTATCCAGCGCCTGCCCGATGGCGATGATGACGTTATCTACCTCCATGGTGAACTCGGAGCCCTTTACTGGTGTGGGACGACGACGGCCGCTGGCATCGGGCTCCCCGAGTTCCATCCTGATGCACTCGATGCCGGTGAGCTTGCTGTCTCCGGTGAGCACCTTGGTCGGAGCGGCCAGGAAGTTGATCTTCACCCCCTCCTTCTCCGCTTCCTCGATCTCCGATTCTTCGGCCGGCATCTCAGCCCGGGAGCGGCGGTAGACGATGGAGACTTCCTTGGCACCAAGGCGCAGCGCCACCCTGGAGGCGTCGATGGCAGCATTGCCACCGCCGATGACCGCCACCTTAGCTCCCACGATTACCTTTTCGCCCAGGTTAACCCTTCTCAAGAAATCGAGGGCATGCAGCACGCCCGGGTTATCCTCTCCAGGAATCCCCATTTTCTGACTCACTGGGGCGCCGGTTGCGACGAAGATAGCTCCATATCCTTTCGCGAATAGCTCGGCGAAATCCTTCACCGGGGTATTGGTCTTTATCTCTACACCCATCTCCTGGATGTAGCTGATCTCGTTGTTCAGCACCTCATTGGGCAGGCGGTACTCTGGAATGCCATAGCGAAGCAGCCCGCCAGACTCGGGGAGAGCTTCAAAGACGGTGACCGGGTATCCCTCCCGCACCAGGTCATAGGCGCAGGCGAGGCCTGCCGGGCCGGAGCCGATGATGGCCGCCTTCTCCTCCTTTGTCCTGGGGGCAGGGGTTGCCTTTTCCCTCCCCGCCTTGAGTTCGTAATCAGAAATGAAGCGCTTCAGGGAGCGGATGGCGATGGGCTCATCCACCTTCCCCCGTTCGCAGTCCAGCTCGCAGGGGTGGTTACATACCCGGCCGCAGATGGCGGGGAAGGGCATGGTTCGCCTTACCACCTCAAGGGCTTCCCTGAACTTGCCCTGAGAGATGAGGGCCACATAGCCCTGGGCATTGACATGGGCGGGGCAGGCGACGCGGCATGGGGGATAGCCCCTCTTATCAACGATGAACTTGTTGGGAACAGCCTGAGGGAAGGGGCGATAGATCGCCTTCCGGTTGGCCATCCCCAACTCGAATTCAGCGGGAACCTCTACCGGGCAAACGTTAGCGCACTCGCCACACCCGGTGCACTTATCTAAATCCACATACCTGGGTTTCTTCCTGACCTTCACCTTGAAGTTGCCCACGAACCCCGATACCTCCTCCACCTCGCTGTAGCTGAAAAGCTCTATATTGGGCTCCTGCCCTACCTGGCTCATCTTGGGAGTGAGGATACAGGCGGAGCAGTCCAGGGTGGGGAAGGTCTTATCCAACTGGATCATGTGTCCCCCGATGGAGGGCTCCTTTTCCACCAGATATACCTTGTGGCCGGAGGCAGCGATATCTAGGGCGGCCTGAATCCCGGCAATACCCCCTCCCACAACCAAGGTATTGGGATTGACCGGAACCTCTCTGGTTTCCAGGGGTTCTTGGAACTGGACACGGTGCACCGCAGCGCTCACCAGCGCCTTGGCTTTCTCGGTGGCTGCAGCGCGGTCTTCGCTGACCCAGGCGCAGTGCTCTCGAATGTTGGCCATCTCAAAAAGGTACTGGTTCAGCCCCGCGCTCTCGCACGCGTGTCTGAAGGTAGGCTCGTGCATCTGGGGGGAGCAAGAAGCAACAACAACCCGGTTAACCCCCATCTCCTTGATATCTTTCTTGATGAGGTCCATGCCCGGATCGGAGCACATGTATTTATAGTTTCGTGCAACCGCCACCGAGTCCAATCCCTGGGCAAACTTGGTCACCTCCTCAACATCCACTGTGCCTGCGATATTGCTTCCGCAGTGGCAGATATATACGCCAACTTTCTTCTCCATAAAAGCCTCCTATTTTGCCACGACTTGGAATGGCTTAAGCACCCTTTTTGCCGAGATCACTCCCTTATCTAAGCCCAGTGCTTTGCCGTTTATGCCAAAGGCGATCCCCATCAGCTGGGTGAAGAACAGGACGGGGATTTCAAATTTGGTCTTGAATTTGGCATTGACCATGCCCTGATAAACGTCGAGGTTTGTCTGGCAAAGCGGACAGGCAGTGATGATGCATTCTGCCCCATTGTCTGAGGCGCTCTCCAGCAGTTTGCGGACCAGCCCCAGTGCTATGTCCGGCTCCGATATCATCAGAGAGCCACCGCAGCAGCGGCTTTTCAAGGGAAAGGGCGTAGGCTCGGCTCCCAGGCTCTCTACCAATCGGTCCAGCGACTGGGGGTTTTCCGGGTCGTCAAAGCCAAGCTCCGGCCTCACCAGCTGGCAACCATAGTAGGGAGCCACCTTCAGGCCATCGAGGCTGTTCATCACCCTGGACTCGATGGCTTCAAACCCGATGTCGTTCACGATAACCTCGGCTAAGTGCCTTACCCTTACTGTCCCTCGATACTTCAGGCCGGCAGCGGCCAGGATACGGTCCACGTTGTCCTTTAGCTCAGGATAGAGCTTGAGGTTAGAATTCGCCCTATTGAGGGTAAGGTAGCAGGAGCTGCAAGGGGTTACCAGATCAAGCCCCTTCTCCTCAGCCAGAGCCAGGTTTCGGGTTGCGATGCAAATAGCCTCCAGTTCATCCGTAGAGCCATAGGGTGTTGAGCCACAGCAGTTCCAGTCCTCCAGTTCGCTCAACTCCATCTCTAGAGGCTCGCATATCGCTTGTGTAGAAATGCCATAAGCTACTCCCGTAGCTTCTGAGGAGCAGCCCGGGAAGTAAGAGTAGTGTTTCATAGAGCACCTCCCATAACCTGGGACTCTTCGATGATGGCTTTGATTTGCTCGGTTCCTTTTATCTTTCTCGCCCTAAGAGGCATGCGTCCGTGTAGCAGCAGCTTGAGCGCTACTGGGAGCATCTTGATGGCAGCGAAGGGATTGGTTTTCAAGTAGAATCTGAGCATGAGTCCTAGCTCGTGAACGCGCCCATTTCTCTTGATGGAGTTAACGAAAAACCTGTGCATCGTCGGGGTGGATGTTTTTGGGCTGCTTAGGTTGTGGCGGACAGCCAAACCTTCGAGGGCGTGCATCAACTCGGTTATCTTAACCTCGCGAGGGCAGCGCACAGTGCAAAGGTAACAAGACAAACAAACCCCCATGGAGTTGCTGCTCAGGACCTCGTTGCGCTTTCCAGCCCGGATCAAGGCGATGATTTTTCGGGGCGAGTAGTCCATTTGGGCTACGTTGGGACAGCTGGCTGAGCACAACCCACACTGGGCACACCAGAGAACGCCTTCGCCCCCCGGAATGGAGCATACCTCCTCCATGAAAGGATTTGGTTCAAGAGGCTCAACCCTGAGTATCTCGATATGCTTGACCCCTCCATTTTCCAGTATCTTGTTGGCAATTGGAACTACCCTTTTCGGGACATCTACCCGGGCCACAAGATCATAATCCCCTGATACGGACTCAACGGATTCTACTTCGGGTATCGCCTCCAGCCCTTTTAGTGCCTCTTCATAACCCTCTTTACCGGCTTCCTCAGCCGTTTTGATCATGAAGTAAACTTTATTTCCCATGCTACCTCTCCTCTTCCTTATTATTAATATCTAATTGGCCTAAGATTGCATAACCCCCTTAACCGATGGCTCTGAGACCCTCTCATGCTCAATAGGCTCAACCCTCTTACGCTCAGTGGGCTCAACCTTAAGCACGTGGAGGCGTTTCACCCATTCCTTCGCCAGTATCTTGTTGGCCACGAGGATGGCCCTTATCGGCACATCCACCTTGACCATGAGGTCATAGATCCCGGAAACTGGCTCCACAAACTCCACTTCGGGTATTGCCATCAGCTCATTGACTGCTCCTACATAGTAGTTGTCCAGTTGAGCGGTCTGGCTATCCACGTTGATCATGAAGTAAGCTTTGGTTCCCATGTCCTTACCTCCTTTCACTTAGCCTTTCCTGGCTCGACTCCTGAGCACATCCCTAATCTTTGGTGCCTTGCGTTGTTCGGCCACGAGTTCGCTGAGGGTGGGCTTCTCTACTTCAACAGGCTCAACCCTGAGGATGCGCAGGCGTTTCACCCATTCCATAGCCCGTATCTTGTTGGCTACGAAGATGGCCCTTATCGGGACGTCGGCCTTTACCAGGAAATCACATGACCCTGAAACTGGCTCAATCGTCTCCACCTCAGGGATAGTCTCCAACGCACTCTCTGCATCTGCCCAACGACCCTCCTCACGGACCTCATCAGCTACATCGATCATGAAATAAGCCTTCATTCCCATCTCCCGGCCTCCTTTCTGAGGGGAACCACTTCACTTCAACCCCAGTACTAACTTACCATGTCCTATGCCCGGTGCCATCCGAAACAGCGCCTATTTCTGGCTGTGGGAAAGGCTTAATCTAAGAGCCTGCCCTTTAGGCATTTTCACTGACTAGGCATGCTGGAACTAGGCAATTTTGCCCGCATCACCGCCTCAATTGCAGCTTTGGGCAATGTGGGTTATAATCTTAGCAGAGCAAAGTTTGAGGGTATCTTATGGCTAAGATCAGGGTTCTGCTTGCTGAGGATCATGTGATCGTGCGAGAGGGCACTCGCGAGCTTGTGCAGCATGAACCGGATATGGAGGTAGTTGGCGAGGCCAGCGACGGAGAGGAGGCCATTCAGCTGACCGCCAAGCTGCGACCGGACGTGGTTATCATGGATATTGCCATGCCCAAGCTCAATGGCATTGAGGCTACAGAGCAGATCAAGGAACTGTACCCGGCCACCGCAGTGCTAGTACTCACTGCCTATGATGACGACCAGTATATATTTGCCCTGTTGGAGGCTGGAGCTGCGGGGTACTTGTTGAAGAATGTGCGGGGCCGTGAACTGATCGATGCCATCCGGGCTGTTTACGCTGGAGAGTCGGTGCTCCACCCTGCCATTACCCGCAAGGTCATAGAAAGCTTCTTACCTGCAGGCAAGCCCGCTGAGAGACGAATAGCTGAACCTTTGAGCGAGCGCGAGATGGAGGTGATCAAGCTGGCAGGCAGAGGGATGAGTAATAAGGATATTGCTGAGGAGCTTTCTCTCAGCGTGCGAACGGTTCAAGCCCATCTGGGGAACATCTTTAATAAATTAGGTGTTGGTTCACGCACGGAGGCCGTGCTATACGCGCTCAAAAAGGGATGGGTTGCCCTGGAGGATCTGCCCTAGAATTGACCCTCGGCCTGTGCCTGCGTGGAGAGGAAGTTTGTGCTGATGAGTGCACAACCATCAAGTCGACTGTCCAAGATTGTGCGAAACCGTCATCTCTGGATCATTCTGGCGATGTTTGCCGTTGTCACCATCCTTCACTATGTGGTGGATTATGGGACACCCAGTACCGAGACCACTGACCTTCAGTTTGGCTTAACTCGGCATGCCATAGATCGGATTCTTTTCCTCCTCCCCGTGGCCTACGCTAGCTACGTCTTCCGCCTGAGATGGGGCATGGTTGCCCTGGCAGTTGCAGCCGTAGCTATGCTACCTCGAGCCATTTTCGTATCCCACCAGCCCACCAATGCCTTGGTTGAGACTGGCGCTGTTATCCTCGTTGGCGGTCTGGTGAACCTGGCGTTTGAGAAATATAAAAGGGAAACGGAGAGCCGCCAACAGACCACCTCACAACTAGAAGCGGCTCAGAAGGAACTTCAATCCTATGCTCAAGCCCTGAGTGGTAGAGAGAAATGGTGCGCTGCCATAAACGCTGTTTTCAGCTCCGCCAGCCAATCTCTAGAGCTGCAAGAGGTTCTGAATGGAGCCACCGACAAGGTCATGGAGGTAATGGAAGTAGATGTTGCTATGATATACCTGTTGGATCGAGAGGCTCAGGAGCTTGAGCTCCATTTTTACCGGGGGGTATCGAAGGAATTTGCCGCCGGGGTGGACCGGCTGAAAATAGGTGAAGGGTTCAACGGCTGGGTTGCCCAGACCGGAGAGCCACTTTTAGTGGCGGATGCCTCCACTGACCCCAGGCTTACTAGAGAGGCAGTGAGGCAGGAGGGCTTGCAAGCCCAGGTAATCGTGCCCTTAAAATCCAAGGGAGAGGTAGTGGGCACCCTTGGCGTAGCAGTGCGTCGCCCCAGGCAATTTTCGGCTGAGGAGGTTGAACTACTCGCCGCCATCGGCCATGAGATAGGCATCTCCCTCGAGAACGCCCGCCTGTACCAGCAGGAGCGCCTCATCGCCGAGCAGCTACGTGTCTCGGAGAGAAACTACCGAGGACTATTTGAGGGTGCCAACGATGCCATCTGGGTTCACGATCTAGAGGGCAATGTAATATCGGCCAATAATGCAACAGAAGGGGTTACCGGATATACCGTGGAGGAGCTGACCAGTATGAATGTGGCTTCATTCCTCGATGACAGGGGGTTTGATGTCGCCAAAAAGGTGCGCGAAAGTTTGCTCCAAGGCGAACCTTTTGAACAGCCGTATGAGCAGCGTGTCATCAAAAGAGACGGTGCGCAGGCAATCTTGAGGCTCACCAGCAGCCTGGTGACCACGGATGGCCAACCGACGGGCTTTCAGCACATTGCCCGGGATGTCACCCTGGAAAGGCGCATGGAGGATAACCTGCGTTTCTACGTGCAGCAGATAACCCAGGCCCAGGAGGAGGAGCGTAAACGCATCGCCCGGGAACTTCATGACGATACGGCTCAGGAGTTGATTGCACTGTCGCGCAAGCTAGACAACATAATCTCTACCAGCACGCAGCTCTCCAAGCGGGATAGCATGCGTGTGGAGGAAGCGCGACAGCAGTTGGATAGCATCTTGAAAGGGGTCCGCCGCTTCAGCCAGGACCTGAGACCCTCCGTATTGGATGACCTGGGGCTGCTGCCTGCGCTGGAATGGCTAACATCTGAGCTGCAAAGGCACTTCGGCATAGCTATAGGTACGGCAGTAATTGGCGTTCAGCGCCGCTTCAGCCCTGAGGCTGAGCTGTTGATGTTCCGCATCGCTCAAGAGGCGTTGAGGAACGCGTGCAAGCATGCCCAGGCGTCAAGGGCCTGGGTTACCGTGGAATTTGGCGATGACAAGATCATCCTGACCGTTACCGACAACGGTAAAGGTTTTGAGTTACCAAAAAGACTCAGCGATCTAGCCAGCTCGGGCAAGCTTGGACTGGCGGGAATGGAGGAGCGGGCTCGGCTTCTCGGAGGCAGCTTAACGCTACACTCGGAACCGGGTAAAGGGACCACGGTAACCGTGGAAGTGCCATTATAAGGAAAAATGACGTGCTCAACTCCAGGCCGGGAACTAAGCCCGGCCTGTTAATTTTATTGACAATTTATCTAAAAATTAGTAAAATAATTATACAAATGGCTGAGTTAGAACAGATCCAATCACTTCAGGTTCGACAGGAGATGAGGCAGCTCTTTCGAATGGAGCTGGCCAATTTACTGGAACTTCCTGAGGAGGAGTTTCAGCGCTTCGTTTCGGAGATAGAAACGGGCCCCTTCTTCAGGAGGCTTTACCAAAGGGAAGGGGTAATCCGCTACCAGAGGTTCCCCAGAACCGATATCTCCCCCCATTTCCTCGAGCTCAAGGAGGAGATGGTCGCCGATAAGGGCTCCCTGGATGTAGAACCCATGCTTCAAAACAGGGAGGAAATCCTCAACCACATAAAGATAATGGGGCTCGAGAAATTCAAACGGTATTTCCTCTATGCTGAACCCGGGATCACCGTGCAGGATATCGCCCGTGACTGTGACCTGGAGCTTGAAGATGTGGAGAGGATAAACAAGCTGGTGGATGAATTCTCGATTATGAGCGAGTTCTATCACCCCTCAGCCCTCTCGACCCCGGGAATTCACTATTCCAAGGTCGCCTCGGTGGAAAGGGGGTCAGAGGGCTTTACTATTGGCTATTTTCCCCCTGCCCTTGTCCGGGGGAGATACGTCATCGATTATGAGATGTGGGAGAAATTAGACAGGGAGGGCGCCTTCAGTGCTGCCGAGGCCAGGGAGATTAAAAAGCTACTGCGTAAGCTGGAACTCATTAATCGCCGTAAGGACACGGTTTATCGCATCCTGGAGCAGATCGTGGAAAAGCAGGCCCTCTATCTGGAATCAGGCGAGGTGAGGGCTCTTTTGCCCTTCACACAAAAGGAACTTGCCAAAAGGATTGGGGTTGCTCCCAGCTCCATCAGCCGTGCCATCGGAGGGAGGAGCATAGACACTCCTTGGGGGGAAATACCTCTCAAGGACTTCTTCCCCCGACCCAAGAGGTTCAGGAAGGAATTGATCAAAGAGATTCTGGAGCAGGAGCCCCTCCCCGATGAGGCAATCAGGGCCAAACTTGAGCAAATGGGGGTCTCCATCTCCCGCCGCTCTGTGGCCAGCCTGAGGAAGGAGCTAAAGATCCCCCCATCGTGGAGGAGAAAGACAAAATAGAAAGGGGCTAAGGGATGGCTGTCATATTTACCGACCGAGATAAATGTAAAAGCTGCTATGCCTGTATCCGTAGGTGTCCAGTAAGGGCCATTCGGGTAACGGAAGGCAAGGCCGAGGTCATCAAGGAACGGTGTATCGCCTGCGGTACCTGTGTCAACGTTTGCACCCAAAAGGCAAAGCAGGTACAAAACGATACCGGGGCTGCCTGGCAACTGCTGACGGGATATCCCTCGGTGATCGCCATCTTAGACGCCTCTTTCCCTGCTGCCTTCCCTGACATCGCCCCGGGGAAGCTTGTTGGTGCCCTCAAAAAGCTTGGCTTCAGTGAGGTGATGGAGGCTGCCTTTGGTGCCGAGCTCATCTCCCGAGAATACAGTCGGTTGGTGAGGGAAGACACGAGCAAACCTATCCTGTCAAGCCACTGCCCTGTCATCGTGGCCTATGTCGAGAAATATTACCAATTGCTGGATCACTTGGCTCCCATCGTTTCCCCGATGATCGCCATGGGAAGGGTGATAAAGTGGCAGTATAGCCCCGAGGCCAAGGTGATCTTCATCGGACCCTGCATGGCCAAGAAGGCGGAAATCCAGGATGAAAAGGTTTCCGGGGTCGTCGATGTTGCCCTGACCTACACTGAGCTAAAGGATATGCTGGCGGCAAAAGGGATCGACCCCCATCTAGAGGAAGAGCACCCCTTCTCCGGTCCGCGGCCTTCCATTGGGCGTATATTCCCAGTATCAGCGGGTCTCATCAGCTTAGTGAACCTTTGCGACGAAATGTGTAACAGCGACGTCATCATGGTTGAAGGCAGGGGGCGCATCTCTGAGTCGATGGGCGGCATCGCAAGCGGTGAGATCAGGCCGAAGTTTGTAGACATTCGCCTTTGCCAGGGATGCATCGGTGGCCCAGCAATGGATAACCACCTGAGTGTTCTGAGGCGTCGTGAGATCATCATTGAACATGCCACCAAGGAAGCAGACCCTGACCAAACGGAGGGAGACCTTGCTCAATATGCTACCATCGACCTCAGCCGCCGCTTCACCAACCGTCAAACTACCCTGCCCACCCCCAGCGAGGAAGAGCTGAGGCATATCCTCGCTGAGACGGGCAAGATAAAGCCGGAGGATGAGCTCAACTGTGGTGCCTGTGGCTATGCCTCTTGCCGCGAGATGGCGGCGGCCATATATCAGGGACTGGCGGAAACTGAGATGTGCTGGCCCTACCTGATAGGTGAGCTGGAGGCCACCCAGGCGGACCTAATCCAGGCGGAGAAGCTTACCTCCCTGGGCCAGATGGCTGCTGCCATCGCCCATGAGATTAACAACCCTCTGGCAGGCGTCCTGGTCTATGCCAAGCTGCTCTCCCGAAAGATGAGCGGCGATGCCTTCTCCACCGAGGAGGCCCAGGGCTACCTATCGAAGATGGAGGAGGAGATCACCCATAGTGCGAGAATAATCCGAAACCTCCTCGACTTTTCCCGCCAATCCAAGCCCATGCTGCGTCTTGTGGACATCAACAACGTCCTTGAGCAGGCCCTCTCCCTGGTAGGCCATCAGGCGGAGCTGCAAAACATCAGGGTGATAAAGGAACTCGGGCCATCCCTGCCCAAGGTGATGGCCGATTTCGACCAGCTGCAGCAGGTTTTCACCAACCTCACCCTCAACGCTATTCAGGCAATGCCCGAAGGCGGTGAGCTTACCCTGCGCACCACGCTAGCCACCGATGGCCAGCCTGCTGAAGACAAGAAAGACTGGATAAAGATCGATATCCAGGATACCGGCTGCGGCATTTCCAAGGAGAACCTGGCTAGGCTCTTCACCCCCTTCTTCACCACCAAGGAAAAGGGGAAGGGGGTTGGCCTTGGGCTGGCGGTGGTCCATGGCATTATTGGTCGCCATCAGGGAAGGATCGAGGTGCAGAGCGAGGTGGGAAAGGGGGCTACCTTCAGCGTCTATTTGGGGGTGCATGATGAGGGGAAGAGCTAAGATAACCCCCGAAGAAGCCATTGCCAATGAACCGGCGCCGAATAGCACACGGCGCTGGAGAGAGGGCATTGCCAAAATAAAGGACGCTCAATGGCTACCCGATAGCCATGTACCCAGAGGCGTGCGAAGCCCTCATTTCTGGATAATCGCCGCTCTGATGGCGGTTCTTGCTTTCGTTTACTACGCCGATAAGATTTTCGGGAACGGTGATAACTTTTTCACCACCGTCCACGACCTGCATCGGGTGCTGCTTCTTATTCCGGTGCTATATGCTGCTGTGTTGTTCAGGGTTTGGGGGGCTCTAATCGCTTCGTTTGTCTTCCTCGGCATCCTATTACCCCGAGCTTTGCTGGTCTCCCCATACCCGGACCCGCTATTTAGGGCGCTTGTCTTTTTTGGCATTGCTATTCTCGTTAGTTTGCTGATTGCGGTGCAACTGAATCGGTTAGACGCAGAGAGGAAGGCTAAGCTGGAGCTGGAGGCAGCTAACCAAGAACTCACCCTTTACGCGCAGCGATTCAGGGAGAGCCAGGAGCAACTTATCCACGCGGAGAAGCTCACCTCCCTAGGTCAGATGGCTGCTGCCATCGCCCACGAGCTCAACAACCCCCTGGCTGGAGTTCTGGTATATACTAGGCTACTCTCAAAGAAGTTAGGCGGTGAGACCTTCTCCCGTGAGGAGGCGGCCACTTACTTGGAGAGGATGGAGAGCGAGATCAGCCGCAGTTCTCAGATAATCCGCAGCCTCTTGGACTTCGCCCGTCAATCGGAGCCCTCCTTTGGAGCGGTGGACATGAAACAGGTCATTGATCAAGTGCTGACCATTGTAGGCCATCAGGCGGAGTTGCAGAAAATTGAGGTGCTCAGGGAAATAAGTCCCTCCCTTCCTCGGGTGATGGCCGATTTCGACCAAATGCAGCAGGTGTTCACCAATTTAATTCTCAATGCCATTCAAGCAATGCCCGATGGAGGCAAGCTAACCCTGCGCGGTTTGGAGGTCGATGGTCGGGTCAGGCTGGATATACAGGATACGGGATGTGGTATCTCCAAGGAGAACCTGAATAAGCTCTTTACCCCATTCTTCACCACCAAAGAGAAGGGGAAGGGGGTTGGCCTTGGGCTGGCAGTGGCCCATGGAATCATGGAGCGACACAAAGGAAGGATCGAGGTGCAGAGCGAGGTGGGAAAGGGAACTATCTTCAGTGTCTATCTGGAGGTGCATCATGAAGGGAAAGGCTAAGGTCTTGGTTGTCGATGATGAAGCTCTGGTGCGCGAGTCGCTTCGCGACTGGCTCACCGAGAGCGGCTATGAGGTTTTCACTGCCGAAAATGGCTCCCAGGCTCTGGAACTCATTGAGAAGGAGAGGTTGGGGATCGTGCTCGCCGATCTGGTGATGCCGGGGATGGATGGCATCGAACTGATGAAGAGGGCCAAGGAGACCTATCCAAACGTTGCCGTGATCATCATCACCGCTTATGGGAGCATTGCCACCGCCATCGCCGCCATGAAGGAAGGGGCCTATGATTACATCGAGAAGCCCTTCTGCCCCGAGCGAATGGAGCTACTGGTCGAGAAATTGGTGGAGCATCAGAACCTGGTGGAGGAGAATATCTCCCTTCGCCAGAGACTGGAGGACCGCCACCACTTTGAGAACATCATCGCCAAGAGCCACAAGATGCAGCAGGTTATCGAGGTGATCAAGACGGTGGCCAGTAGCAATGCCTCGGTGCTCATCGTTGGCGATACTGGCACCGGCAAGGAGCTGGTTGCCCGGGCCATTCACTCTCAGAGCCACCGTCGGGATAAGCCCTTTGTTGCGGTGAGCTGCGCTGCCCTTCCCGAAAGCCTCCTTGAGAGCGAACTCTTCGGCCATGAGAGGGGTGCCTTCACCGGAGCTGTGGCCCAGCGCAAGGGGAGATTTGAACTGGCCCATAGGGGAACCCTCTTTCTGGACGAGATCGGGGAGATAAGCGCCAATATGCAGGTTCACCTTTTGCGCGTCCTCGAGGAGAAGCAGATTACTAGGGTAGGTGGCACCGAACCGATAA
>Ga0180434_10005530_pt1 | contig 14839 bp, 10 predicted proteins | sample SS_ome_7_FD_132453 | JGI IMG/M metagenome (GOLD analysis project Ga0180434, IMG submission 132453) | Hypersaline lake sediment archaeal communities from the Salton Sea, California, USA - SS_1_D_2 metaG | ecosystem: Environmental > Aquatic > Non-marine Saline and Alkaline > Hypersaline >...
CAGTTGAAGGAGGCCGGCGAGAGGGTGACGGGCCAGGTGATCCACTTCGTGCCGCAACTGGCGCTCGCCGTCCTCGTGCTGGTGCTGGGGGCGGTGGCCATCCGCATCATGCTGGCCATTGTACGCCGATCGCTGCGAACTGGCAAGGTGGACCCCACGAGCGGCGGGCTGATCGTGTCTTCGGTGCGGTTCGGGACGTGGATCGTGCTGGTTGCGGGTGTGCTCTGGATCCTGGGCCTGAAGACGATCTCGGCGGCCGTGGCCGGGACGACCGCCCTCGTGGCCTTGGCGCTGGCGCAGGGGGCGCAGGGCGTCACGGCCGACGTGCTGGCCGGCATCTTCCTGGTGGGGGAGCCGCGGTTCGCGGTGGGCCGGCACGTCAAGGCGGGCGCCGTGGAGGGCACCGTCGAGCAGATCACGATCCGCAAGAGCGTGATCCGCGCGGCGGACGGCGCGCTGCACGTCGTGCCCAACCGCGTGCTGGATGCGGCGGCGTTCCAGATCGGCCCGGCTGGCGAGAAGCAGCAGCCGGCGTAGGGGGGTGAGAGGTGAGCGGTGAGTAGGAGGGAGGCACCCTCACCCTGACCCTCTGCGCCGGAGGCGCACAAGTGCTCCCGAGGCGCACAAGTCCCTGGGAGGGAGAGGGGAATCCCACCTAGCCTTCGGCAAGGTGGGCTACGGGCTCGGCGGGACAGGAGTGTCCCGCCCACCGGAGGGAGACGCACAGCCGGGGGCCCATTCGACAGGCTCAGGGTGAACGGCTGTGCCACATGGGAAGGCACAAGCAAGGGCTTGTGCCCCACGCGGAAAAGCGGAATCACCCTCACCCCAGCCCTCTCCCTGGAAGGGAGAGGGGGACGAAGGCGGAGCGGTGCTCCGCCTCGGGAGCAGCAACGCTGCTCCCCTACGAGGGGGAGGCGCGGCGAGATTCCCGCCAGAGGCGGGCAAGCCTCGCACGCGCTCGGAGTGACAATGCGCCTAGGGGCGGAAGCGGATCGCGAAGAGGTCGGCGTCCTTGAGCGCGAACCGGAGCCGGATCGCCCGCTCCTGCTCCGCGCCGACGTCGGAGCCGTCCTTCCAGGCGACGACGCGCTCGATCTCGTCCCCGTAGATCGGGGGGCAGTCGTCGAGGGTGCGGCCGGCGACGGGGGCGCCGCCGCCGTTCTGGATCTCGACGCGGACGCTGCCGGCCGCGCTGGTCGCGTAGTTGATGACCAGTTCCCTGCCCTCGAAGACCAGCGGGTCGGTGACGACCTCGCCGCCCGCCCCGTCGGCGTGGAGCGAGACGAAGCCGTCAGTGCGCAGCGTGCCCCGGCGGAGCCGCGCCGTGGCGTGGCGGTAGTGCTCGATCCAGTAGATGGAGAGTTCGCCCGGTGCGGTGGGGAGGATGCCCGCGGCGATCATCATATTGCGCTCGGTCCAGTTGTCGGGATCGGGCCCCGGCGGCAGGAAGGCCTCGGGCGCCCGGCGCCAGTGAAGGCCGTCGCGGCTGGACATGAAGAGCCCGTCCGAAACGCCCGGGTGGGGCCAGTGCGGGACGGCCTTGCGATCCGGCACGAAGCGCTTCGGGAAGCCGAGGTGGATGTGGGGTGCGCGGAAGTAGGGCGTGATGGCGTTCGTGTAGAGATGTTCGGCCGGCGCGTCGCCGAAGTCGAGCCAGGTCGTGCCGGTCCACTTCAGGAAGTCGCGCGAGGTCGCGCGGCCGATGGTGCGGATCCCGTCCACGAAGCCGCGCAGGTAGGCCACGTAGCGGTCCTGATCGGCGTCCCAGAAGGCCAGGTTCTGCGAGTCGAAGGCGCCCTCGGTGATGACGGGCTTGTCGCGCATCTTCTCCCAGTGGATGCCGTCGGGGGAGGCGAATGCGAGCAGCGGGCCGTAGGCGAGCGCCTTGTAGCGCTGGGAGTCCGGCGCATCGGGGTTCGCGTCCTTGAAGGGCGCGAAGTTGTGGGTGCCCTCGCCGGTCCAGATGACGTTGTTCTCGGAGGTCCCCTTGACCTCGAACAAGCCGAGTGAGGGCTTCGTCCACTCGATGCCGTCGGGGCTCTCGGCGTAGCAGGTGACGTCGTCGCGGTCGTCCTGGTCCTGCCAGCCGCGGTAGTACATGCGAAAGCGGTCGTCGTCCTTGAACACGGTCACATAGCCGCTGATGGGGCCCTCCCAGGGCGCGTCGAACGCGAGCACCACCTCCCGGGGCGTGGGGTGGTGCAGCCGGAGGGCGACGCCGGTCATCTCGGCGATCAGTTCGTCGTCCACGAACGGCTCGAGCCTGGACCCGATGTCTATCACGGCAACCTCCTGCGGGCCGGCGCCCGCCAGCGCGGCTCCGGCCGGGACGGTCGCGGGCGCGGCGGCGAGCCCCACGCGAGCACGGATGCTCCCCCCCCGAGGGCCCGGCCCCGCGGCCGCGGCATCGGTGAGTAGTTTCGGTGCCACCGGGGCCTGATTCCTTCCGGGCCCGCGGATCCGCCCCCATGGGCCCGCCGAACCGGGTCGGTCCTGAACCTTCCGCCCGCACCGGAAAGGTCGGGCCGGGCTGCAGGTCAAACAATAGAGAGCAGCGGCGCCGGGCGTCGGGCGCGGAGGCGGACGCGATGCGGGTGGAAGTCCATTTCCCCAAGATAGCGAGGTTCGACCGGCCGTTGGAGCCGGTCACCTTCGGGGTGCCGTTTCCCCAGGGGGCGCTGCCCGAGGCCGGTCTGGCGGTGCTGCGCGACGGCGAGCAAGCGGCGCCGGCGCAGTTCAGCGACACGGGCCGGTGGCCGGACGGGAGCGTCCGCTGGCTGCTGGTGCACGCGCTGGTGGACCTGCCGGGCAACCAGGCGCGGGATCTCGCGCTCGAGGTCGCCTCGGAGCCGCCCACGCCGCCGCTCTTCTCCGTGCAGGCGGAGCGGACGGACCAGGGCGTGCTCGTGGACACGGGGGCGCTGCGGTTCCGCATCCCCGCCGACGGGGGGAGGCTCTTCGAGGAGATCGCCCTGGACGGCAAGCCCGTGCTGGGGGATGCCGCGACCTCGGGGTTCACGGTCACGGTGGGCGAGGAGGCCTACTCGACGGCGCACGACGCGCCCAGCATCGAGATCGAGGAGGCCGGCCCCATCCGCGCGGTGGTGCGGCTGGACGGCAAGCACCGCAGTGCCCAGGGGGCGGGGCTGCTGGATTACCGGGTGCGCGTGATCGCCTGGGCGGGGAAGCCATACGTCGAGGTCGCCTACCAGTTCGTGCACGCCGAAGAGGCGGAGGCGCTGGAGGTCCGGCGCATCCACCTGGAGGTGACGCCCCAGGCGTCGGGGCCCGTCGAGGTTGTGGCGGGCGAGGGGTACTACAAGACGCGCCTCCAGCAGAACGAGACGGGCGTGGAGTTGATATCGGACGCCGAGAAGATCCTCTTCGAGTCGGTGGAGCACCACACCGACTGCTACTACGGGACCTTCTGGGCCGACTGGCGCGGGCCGGAGGGGGGCTTCGCGCTGACGGTGCGCCAGGCGCAGCAGAACTTCCCGAAGCGGCTGGCCGCGGCGCCGGAGCGGATGACGCTGGAGATCTGGCCCGAGTCGGCGGCGCCGCTGACCCTGCGCCAGGGCGTGGCGAAGACGCATCGCATGCTGTTCCACTTCCACGGGGCGCAGGTTCCGCTGGGCGAGATCAGCGTGCGGAGCCTGCAGTTTCGGATCCCGGACCACCCGACGCTCCCGGCCGAGTGGCATGCCCAGAGCGGGGTGTGGGACGACGTCTTCACCACCGAGACGCACGCGCGCATGGAGGCGCTCATCCTCGACACCATTGACTCGCGCGTGTCGGCGCTGGGCATGCTCCACTACGGCGACGACCCCGGCTGGGGCTACACCGCGCAGGGCCGGGGCCGCGGCGCGATCGTCTGGAACAACCTGGAGTACGATCTGCCGCACCATCTCTTCCTGCACTACGCGCGCGACGGGCAGCGCCGGCACTTCGAGGCGGCGCGCAACGCGGCCCAGCACTGGCTGGACGTGGACTTCTGCCACCACAGCGCCGACCCGCTGCGGCAGGGGGGGCTGATCATCCACAGCGCCGACCACGTGACCGGCGGCGTGACCGTGTCGCACGAGTGGGTGGAGGGGCTGCTGGAGTACTACCACTTCACCGGGCTGCGCGACGCCTGGGAGGCGGGGCTGGCCGTGGGGGAGAACATTATCCGCCGGGTGGAGGCCTCGCGGATGCTGGAGCGGGCGGGAAGTTACTCGGTGCGGGAGTTGGGGTGGGCGCTCTACGCGATGATGGCGCTCTACCGGGAGACGCACGAGGAGCGCTACCTGGACCTGGCGCGGCGGATGGTGGAGGGCTTCCTGGCGTGGGGCGAGAGCGAGGGCGGGCTCTACTCGCCCTACACCGATCACATCACCGCCCTCAAGCCCTTCATGATCTCCCTCTCGCTCAACGCGCTCAAGCACTACCACCGGGCGACCGGCGATGCGCGGGCGGCGGAGTTGATCGTGCGCGAGACCGACCGCATGATCGAGCAGGCGCGGAGCCCGGCGGGGATCTTCTTCTACAAGGAACTGCCCTCCCTCATGACCCAGCAGGCGACCGGGCACATGTTCGAGACGCTGGCCTACGCCTACGTGCTCACGGGCAAGCGGCGCTACCTGGAGATCGGGCTGCGGCAGTTCGAGTACCGGTACGGGGGGGCCGCCGGCGGCAGGCGGGGGAGCGAGAAGCGGATCGAGGGGGATGCCCTCTACTTCGCATCCGGCCGGAGCGCGACGGGGAGCCCGGCCATCGGGTCGAGCCTGACGGCGCTGGCGTGCCTCATGGTTCAGGCCGAGAAGGAAGGGCTGCTGGGGCCGTTCGAGTTCGCGTATTGACGGAAGTCGAGAGAAGACGGATGACTCGCGGCGGCTGCCGCGATGCAGAAGCGAAAGGAGCCAAGAGATGGCATCGAGCAAAGTGAAGGCGCACATCCTGCGTAACGTGCGCACCCCGAAGGATCCCGCACCACCCGGCCAGAAGCGCGACTACCACTGGCTGCAGGAGAACGACCCGTGGGCGAGCCAGTTGATCGCGTTCACCTCCGTGCTCTTCGAGCCGGTGGAGGGGCTGATCTACTGCGGGCTGACATCGCTCAACGCGGACGTGCTCTACACCTTCGACCGCAACACCCACAAGTTCGAGTGCATGAACTACCTGGATGTCGAGGGGAGCGAGCGCTACGACGTGAAGATCCACCGCTCGTTCGCGATGGACGACGACGGCACCATCTACGCCGCCACCGCAGGGCTGCAGTCCCACGACCTGCGGCTCAAGGCCAAGGGCGGCAAGGTGCTCAAGATAGATCCCAAGACGAAGGCGATCGAGGTGCTCGGAATCCCGATCCCCCACGACTACATCCAGACCATCGCGCTGGACAAGGGGCGCAAGGTCATCTACTGCAACACGTATCCCATTCCCCAGATGGGCATGTTCGACCTCAAGACCCGCGAGTCCACCTACCTGGGAATCGGCTCCATGGGCCACCGCGCGTTCTGCGACCAGGACGGCAACGTGTGGGGATCGTTCGAGGACAGCAAGCGCCTCTTCAAGTACAACCCCGACGACGGCTTCACCCACTTCGATGCCACGCGCCCCGAGATGAGCCGCCAGATCGTCAACTGGGGGACGGCGATCCCGGCGCCGGACGAGCGCGCCGTCTACATGGGCACCATGGGCGGCGGCCTGTGGCGCCTCGACCCCGACACCGCCGAGATCGCCTACCTGGGCAAGCCGCTGGCGGACGACCGGATCGAGGGGCTGGTGTTCGGCAAGGACGGCATCCTGTACGGCTGCGGGGGCTGGAACTACAGCGGGCTGTTCGCGTATGACCGCGAGGCGAAGCACTTCTACGACCTGGGGCCGATCTTCGACCCGGAGATCAACGAGCGGTGCATCATCCCCCACGACATCTGCATGGCGGACGACGGTACGATCTTCACGGGCGAGACGGACAACACGGAGCGCTCGTGCTACCTGTGGGAGTGCCACGTCGAGTTGTAGGCGGCCCATGCGGGCGTGGATGTCGTGGAGCGGAGGCAAGGACGCGGCCTGGGCGCTGCACGAGGCGCGGCGGCCGGGTGAGGTCGAGATCGTCGGGCTGCTGACGACGATCACCGAGCCGTACGGGCGCGTCTCGATGCACGGCGTGCGCGAGGAGTTGGTGCGGGCGCAGGCCGATGCGCTCGGCCTGCCATTGCGGCGGGTGCTGATCCCGGCGCCGTGCTCGAACGAGACGTACGATGAGCGGATGCGCGCGGCGCTGGAGGAGGCGCTGTCCGAGGGCGTCGCGTGCATGGTGATCGGGGACGTGTTCCTGGAGGATCTGCGCGCCTACCGCGAGCAGCGGCTGGCGGAGGTGGGGATGGGCGCGCGGTTTCCTCTCTGGGGCCGCAACACGACGGCGCTGGCGCGCGAGATGATCGCAGGGGGCCTGCGCGCCACGGTGACCTGCCTCGACCCGCGGGTCGTGCCGCGCGAGCTGGCGGGGCACGCGTATGACGAGGCGTTTCTGGCGGCCCTGCCCCAAGGCGCGGACCCCTGCGGCGAGAACGGCGAATTCCACACGTTCGCTTCTGACGGTCCCATGTTCCGGCGTGCGGTCGAGGTGACGGTGGGCGAGACGGTGGAGCGCGACGGGTTCGTGTTCACCGATCTGCTCGGCGGGCGTGGGCCTTGACGGCCTGATGCACGAGGCTCATGAGGACGGCGCCCAGGGCGAGCAGCCCCGCGGCGATGCCGAAGGTCCAGGCCCACCCCAGCAGGGCCTTGGCCTGGACCGCGAGGAACGGCGTGACGATGCCGCGGATGCCGTTCTGGGCCTTGTGGATCGAGACATAGCGTGGGACGCGGTCGGCGCCGGCCAGCACGATGATGGCATTCACGAAGCCCAGGTCCTGGGCGGCCAGGCCCCAGCCGTCGAAGAGGCTGACCAGCGCAACGACCCAGATGCTGGGCAGCACCGCGGCCGCCGCGAGGTAGCCGACGGGGACGAGCGTGCGCAGGGCGAGGCCGCGCGCCATGGCGCCGGTGGGGTACCGGCGGTCTATCCAGGGCCCCCAGTAGGCGTAGCCGGCCATGCGCAGCAGGAAGGCGCCGACGCTGAGCAGGCCGACCTGCATGTTGGTGGCGTGCAGCACGTCCACGAGGAGCAGGGGGTAAATCGTCTTGGCGGCCAGCAGCCCGACCCCGCAGATCATGAAGGCGATCTCGAAGTAGCGGAACCGGGCGTCGCGGACCAGGACGCGGTGCGTGTCGCGGGCGCTTTCGGCGGCGGTGAGGGGGCGCGCGCCGTCGGGTTCGGGAGCCTCGCGCACGCGGAGGAAGGGGACCTGGCCGACCATGGAGATGACCGCCGCGATCGGGAAGAGCCAGCGGAAGTCGTAGTCACCGGTCATGAGGCGGCCGGCGGCCAGCGTAGCCAGCACCATGAAGACGAAACCCTCGAACTTGGTGCGGCCGACGGCGAGGCCGCGCGCCGAGTCGGGGTAGAGGCCCGCGAGGAGGGTGACGTAGGCGGGCTCGGCGATGACGGCGACCAGCCCGGCGAAGCAGACCATGGCGACGTAGGCTGTGAGCGAGTCCGTGAAGAGAGGGACGAAGAAGGCGAAGCGGGCGAGCAGGATGGGGACGATCACCCACGGCTTCTTGGCGCGCGAGCGCATGCGGCCGGCCCAGCAGAGGGAGGCGATGTGGCCGACGAACGGGACGGCCACCATGAGCGAGATGAGCAGCGGGTCGGCACCCAGGCGGCGCGCGGTCACGAGGAGAAAGGGCGCGGTGAGTCCGGCGAACGTGTTGTTGGCAATGACGCGGAGGGTGTCGCAGCGATAGGTGGAACGGAGGGGTTCAGGTATCGTGCGGTCCAAGAGCACGGTTGGTCTCGCGTCCGGCGCGAGGGGGGCTTCACATTGTGTTCGTCCGCAGGGCGGCGTAGTCCTGCGGGCGAGGCGGGCGTGGATGTCGTTCCCGCGGCATAGGAATGCAGGAGGCGAGCGCGAAGGCACGGGCATCAGCGGGCGCGGAAGGAGGGAGAGCGATGGCACTGGAGCAGGTGAAGGAGATACTGGACCAAGTGGCGCACGCGGCGCGCGTGGACACGGTGTTCGGGGAGTCGCGCGACATCGCGGGCAAGACGGTGATCCCTGTCGCCAAGGTGGCATACGGCGGCGGGGGCGGAGGCGGGCAGGGCAAGGACAAGGAGAGCCAGGAAGGAACTGGCGGAGGGGGCGGGTTGGGCGTGAGGGTGACGCCCATCGGGGTGCTGGTGGTGACGGAGGAGGCGGAGCGCTGGGTGCCGATCGTGGACAGGACGAAGGTGATCGTGGCGGGATGCCTGGTGGCGGGCATGGCGCTGTGGACCGCCAAGAAGATCGGGACGAGGCGGAAGAAGTAGCCCGGATCATCCATGATCCGGGCTGGGGGGACACAGATCCCGGGATTCCTCCTGCTCCGGGGGGAGCGTCCCCGGGAAAGCAGCGCATGTGCGGGCGGCAGGACGCACACGGGCGCGTGAAGACCACAGGTGGGACGTAACATTTCGAGCGGGGGCTTCGACTCTTAGTCGGAGGATGTCGTGGCGGCGAGGCGACCCGACGGCGAGTTGGTGGCGGAGTCCCTCGCCGGAAGCCACACGGCTTTCGGCGAGTTGGTCGCGCGCTACGAGGATGCCGTGTTGGGCATCGCCCTGGCGCGGCTGAGCGGCGCCGAAGAGGCCCGGGATGCAGCCCAGGAGGCATTCATCAAAGCCTATCTCAACCTCGCGTCGCTTCGCGATTCCGCCTCGTTCGGGAGTTGGATCTGTCGCATCGCGGAGGGCACCGCGCTCGACTTCGCGCGGCGGACACGGCGTGAGATGCCCTTGGAGAGCGACTTCTCTGCGGCGCCTGCGGCGCATGAGGCGGCGGAAAGCGACGTCGGTGTCCAGATGCGCGAAGCCCTCAGCCGGTTGAGCGAACCGACGCGGCGCGCGCTCATCCTCCACTACGTCAGCGGCTGTGCCCACGCCGAGGTGGCCGGCGTCCTTGGCACCACGCCCGGCGCGGTGAGGACGCGGCTAAGCCGCGCCAAGGCCCGGCTGCGAAGGGAGATGGTCGCGATGGTGGAGGACTCGGTCAAAGCCACGATAGCCGTCTTCACGTGTTTGATCCGGGTTCACAGCAAGCGGAGTTCATTTGCTGCGGGCACAGCCAGCACGATAGGTCCCGCGGAACGGCGAGGGGTGGCCGAATACACCTACGACGCCTGCTGCCTGGATGGCGACCTCGCGGGTGAGCCCGGATGGACGGCGCGGCAGAAGGAAGCCGCAGGCGGCGTGTTGCGCTACTACCTGGATGATGCCATTGAGAAGAAGGCGAACGGCTTGACCGTCGCGCTCGAGGGAGGCGGCCTGAGGATCGGGTACGTGACGGGAGGCGCTCGTCACTGGGGATGGGGGATGACATCGGGTCTGCAGTGGCCTCACCTGCGCAGACGATTGGTGCGCTTGGCGACCATCCGGCTCCAGGGCCGGCAGGGCAACGGCTCCTATGTGCACCGACGTGGGGATCGGGCGTACCGGGTCAGAGTTGCCCTGTCGGCCAGTTCGGCACGCATCGCCATACGCAAAGCCAGACGGCGCGGGGCGGACGCATCGGCGGCCGGCCCGGCCAAGGATGCCGTGAGCCGGATCATCGAGACGATCCTGGAGCAGGCGCTGCGGGATGACGCGAAGGCGGTCAGAATCGCGGTGGGTCGGGGCGGCTCGCGGATCGAGGCGCGGCTGCTGATGGGAGGGGAGTGGCAGGACCTGATGCGGCTCGGCGCGGAGATCAAGTTGCCAGGAAGAAGGAGAGGGAGCCGCGGGTCGCCGGTGGAGCACCCGCTCTGGCACCCGCTGCGGGAACGCTTAGCGGAGATGGCCGGCATCGTGCCTCGTGCAGGAGCGAGGCGCCAGACCGGGCACTTCGGATTTCGGTTCTCCGGAAAGGATCACCGGCTGAAGACGGCCATGACGAAGAGCGGCATCCGGATCGAGTTGGGCTGCCAGGAGTAGGCAAGGCTGGCAGGAGCAAGCCGCCTGCCCCGCGCGGAGGAGGGGCGGCCCATCACGCAGTTGGCGCGGCGCTAGCGGCGGCGCGTGGTGATGAGGAGGGCCGCGAGCCAGAAGGCGAGCGCGGTGAGCGAGATGGCCAGGCCCCGGCGGTAGGCGGTCGCGTGGTAGCGGAAGGTGACGGTGTGATCGCCGGCGGGCAGGTGGACGGCGCGCTGGCAGAGGTTGGCGCGATGGATGCGCGCCGGCTTGCCGTTGACGTCGGCGCGCCAGCCGGGATACCAGGTGTCGGCCAGGACGAGCCAGGCGGGGCCGGAGACGTGGGCCTCGACCACGACGCGGGTGGGCTCGTCGGCGGTGATGCGCGCCGTGCCCTCGCCGCCCCAGCCCAGGCGCTCGACTTCGCGCAGGGAGGCCGACAGCAGGACGGTGCGGGCAGGGTCCCACGTGCCGGCGGCGAGTTCGGCGAGGACGGCGTCGTCGGGGCCGACGCGCGGCTGGGAGGCGATGCGCGCCCGCGGCAGCGCGGTGGGGTTGACGTAGAGTTCGGCCCAGCCGACGCGGCCCGCCGGAAACACGTCCCCGCGCAGGGCGGCGAATGAGAGCACGGTGCCGACGCTCCAGGCGTCGAGGAGGCGCTGCAAGGGAGGGCCGACGGCGATCTCGGCGCCCAGGCCGGCCGTCATGAGTCGGCGCACCAGGCCCGGCTGCAGCGAACTGCCCCACACCCGCGCGGGCCCCAGGGGGGTGAGGTCGGCGTAGCCGGCAGGTGAGGCGAAGCCGTAGAGGGCATTGCTGTTGGGCTGCAGGAGGGCGCGCTGCTCGACGTAGGGGGAGAGGTCGCCCTGCCACCCGCCGGCGCCGCGGTAGGCGGTCTGGAAGGATTCCTCGGCGGCCAGGCTGTAGACGCGCAGGCCGGAGGTGTGGTGCGAGAGGGCCTCGGCGGTGGCGGGCGGACGCGCCCACTCGCTGATGGGGACGACGGGAACCTGGCGACGCTGCAGGTGCCAGAGGTCCAGGAATGTCACTCCGATGACCGCCGCCAGGACGAGGGCGCGCCGCCAGCCGCGGAGGCGCGACAGGAGCGCGGTGAGCGCCGCGGCGGCCAGCACGCAGAGCGCGAGGATCGCCCAGAGCAGGAAGCGCTGGGAGAACCGAAACGCGACGAAGCCGGGGAGCACTCTGCGGGCGAAGTCGAAGAGGGGGGTGTGGGGACCGAGAGCGAGCACGACCGCGGCCGCCAGGCCCACCGCGAGGAGCGGCACGATGCGGGCGCGCCGCCATAGGACCGGGATGGCGGCCAGGCCGGCAAGCAGGGGGAACAGGCCGAGGTAGGCGCAGTTCTCCCAGAAGACGCGGCCGGCGTAGGTGTCGCGGCCGGGGTCGCCGTTCCAGTAGGGGTAGAGGAACATGCGCAGGTCGCGCAGGGGGAGGGCGCCGAAGGCGGCGGTCTCGGCGCTCAAGCCGCGGGCGCGCTCCGAGACGCGGGCGAGTTCGGCCATGGGGAGGATCTGCACGGCGGCCAGGGCCGCGCCCAGCAGGAGGGAGCCGACGGCCCAGGCGGCGTGGGTCAGCGCGACGCGGCGCGAGAACGGGGGGCGCTCGCGCGCGCCGATGCCGGCCGGGCCGTGCAGCACGGTGAGCCGCAGCGCGAGGTAGCCCGCCAGCCCGACCAGTGTGACGTAAACGACCGGCAACCCGCCGGCGAAGACCTGCAGCGCGAAGGCGGGCGCGAGCCAGAGCCAGTAGGCGCGGCGGCCGGTGCGCAGGGCCGCCTCGATGACGGCGAGCATGGCGGGCAGCAGGAGGGCGGCGTTGATGAGGTTGGGGTGGCGCAGGTGGCCGATGAAGAAGCCGCTCAAGCTGAAGGCGATGCCCGCCACCAGGCACGCGCCCCGCGCCAGCCCGAGCGTGCGGCCGTAGAGGTACGTGAAGAGAGCGGCCAGCCAGAACGTGAGGATGAACTGCAAGTCGAGCGCCGCCGGCCAGGGCAGGACGACGAAGAGCCAGTTGAGCGGGAAGAACGTCCCGGCCGCGGCGTCGGCGAGGAGCGGGTAGCCGGCGTAGACGAGGGGCGTCCAGAAGGGCAGATGGCCGGCGCGCAGCGCGTCGGCCATGAGGACGCGGAAAGGCACGTGGGCGTAGTGCAGATCGCTGGTGAAGAGGTCGTTCGGGACGGGGACGGCGCGCATGACGGCCATCGGCCAGAACATCACCACGATGAGCCCCAGAAGGATCAGCGCGGCGGCGAGGTCGCGCACACCCAGCGGGGGATCGAGCGCGGAGACGCGATGGCGGGCGGCGGCCATGGCGCCGGAGTCTTCGACGGCGGGCGGGGCGGCACCTACCGCGCGTCAGGCGCGCAGGTGGGCGTCGAGGAAGGCGAGCAGGCGGGCGAAGATGGCGTCGGGGCCGGGGTCGGTGGCGGGCGCGTCCACGGGCAGGAAGACGTGGTTGCCGTGGCGCACGCGGATGTATTCGAAGGGCACGCCGGCCGCGCCCAGGTGAGCGGCGAAGCGGTCGGCCTGCTCGATGGGCACGGCGGAATCGCGCTCGCCGTGAACGAGCAGGAAGGGGGGCGCGCCGGCGGCGACGTGGTGGATGGGGCTGGCCCGGCGCCGCGCGAGGAGGGGATCCTCCGCGCCGGAGGGCTTCACGAACTGGGGGATGACCTCGGCGAGTATGGGCGTGGCGTCGGCGGTGAGATCGAACGGCCCGCAGTAGCAGACCGCACAGCGAATGGCGCTCGAGACGTGGGGCCAGCCGCCGTCGCCCTCGAAATCGCCCGGGGTGAGGGCGACCATGGCGGCGAGGTGGGCGCCGGCGGAGGCGCCCATGGCGGCGATGCGGGCGGGGTCGGCGCTGCAGTCTGCGGCGTGGGCGCGCAGCCAGCGGACGGCGCACTTGGAGTCTTCGAGAGCGGCCGGGAACGGGCCCTCGAACGACTTGCGATAGTTGATCGAGGCGGAGAGGTAGCCGTGCGAGGCGAGCCGGGCGCCCTGGTCGCGGAAGCCCTCCTTCTCGCCGCCGCACCAGCCGCCGCCGTGGATGAAGACGACCGCGGGCAGAGGGCCGCGCGGGGAGCCGGCGGGGCGGTAGAGATCGAGCGTGAGATCGTACTCGCCGCCGCGGCCGAAGGTGATGTCGGTGGCGGCGACGACGGGGGCCGCCAGGCCCTCGACCTGGATGGGGCCGAATCCGGTGATGCCGCTGGCGCGTTCGGTCATCTGCGTCACCCGGGCGCGATCTCACGTTTTGACGCCGCGCGCCGCCGAACCTCTTGGGCGCCCAGCCGAGGGCCCATTCGGCGAACTCAGGGTAGACGGCTGTGCCACAAGGAGCGCCAGAGGGCCGCCGCAGGGGCACGGCGAATAGTTGCGGCGCGAGGAGAGAACGATGGCGCGAGGGACTAAGGCACTGGCGGCGGATGTCAGGCGGCGCCTGAAGGCGCTGGTGGATCCGAAGTTCCGGCTGGGCGCGCGCGGCTACTTCAAGCACGAGGTGAAGATCCTCGGCGTGCGGTCGGCGGAGGCGCAGGCCGTCGGGCGGAGTATGCGCCGGGAGTTGAAGGCGGCGAAGGACCTGCCGGGCGCGATGGCCCTGGCCGAGGCCTTGCTCGAGACCGGCGTCCTGGAGGAGGGCGCCGTCGCCATCACCATCATGGAGGGGTTCCGGCGCCAGTTGACAACGGCCCACTACGCCGTCTTCGACCAGTGGGTCGGCTACTGCACGAACTGGGCGATCACGGACACGCTGTGCGGCAAGTTGATCGGCCCGGTGATGCGCGACCACGGGCCGCCGCTCCCGCGGCTGCTGCGGTGGACGAAGTCGAGGGACCGCTGGCGGCGCAGGGGTGCCGCCGTGTGCCTGATCCCGTCCGTGCGGCGCGGGCTGCATCACGACGCGGCGTTCGAGGTGGCCGAGCGGCTCATGCTCGACGAGGACGAGATGGTGCGCAAGGGCGTGGGCTGGCTGCTGAAGGTGACGGCGGACGCCGACCGGCAGCGCGTGATCGCCTACCTCCTGCAGTGGAAGGACCGCACCTCCCGGCTGGTGCTGCGCTATGCGTGCGAGAAGATGACGCCCGCCCAGCGCAGGCGGGTGCTGGGCTGAGGGCGGGATTCCTCACTTCTTTCCGAATGACAGGACACGCGAGACGGAGATATGGGAATGACGCAGCGTGAGCGCTATCGGGAGTCGCTGCTTTTCGGCAAGCCGGACAAGGTCTACCTGGCGCCGGGCGGGCCGCGCGAGTCCACGCTGGCCGCGTGGCGGCGGCAGGGGCTCGGGGCGGACGAGAAGTGGGCCGAGGTGCTCAACCTCCCGCGCGGCGGCGAGGGCGTCGGCGTCAGTTTCCGGTTCATGCCCGAGTTCGAGGAGGAGATCCTCGAGGTCCGCGACGGCCACAAGATCATCCGCGACTTCATGGGCGCGATCGTGGAGATAGACGACAAGTACGACTTCTCCTACATCCGCTCGGCGCGCGACTTCGTGACCCGCAAGTGGCACAAGTTCCCGGTGGAATCGCGCGCCGACTTCGAGCAGATGGAGACCCGGTTCGACCCCACGACGCCCGGGCGCCTGCCGGAGGACTTCGAGCAGCGGGCGGCGCGCTGGAAGGAGCGCGACTACCCGCTGACCTTCGGCTTCAACGGCCCGTTCTGGCAGTTGCGGGAGTGGTGCGGGTTCGAGGGGCTGTGCGTGCTCATGGCGGACGACCCGGAGTTCGTGGACGAGATGTGCGCCTTCTGGACGGAGTTCGTCTCGCAGACCATGGCGCCGGTGCTGGCGGCGGTCGAGGTGGAC
>Ga0180434_10005534_pt1 | contig 14835 bp, 19 predicted proteins | sample SS_ome_7_FD_132453 | JGI IMG/M metagenome (GOLD analysis project Ga0180434, IMG submission 132453) | Hypersaline lake sediment archaeal communities from the Salton Sea, California, USA - SS_1_D_2 metaG | ecosystem: Environmental > Aquatic > Non-marine Saline and Alkaline > Hypersaline >...
ACAGGATGATTTCGGGCAGGCAAGTGAAGTTGACTTCGTCATCGCGGTTGACCGGGGTGAACAGCCCCATCTCGAAGGGACAGTGAAGCCCCCGAAATCCGGGGCAGGCACTTGACGACCCGTAGATCCGGTCTGGCCACGAGTACGGATCGATCGATATTTTCTAGTTGGGCATCGTCCACGGCAACTACACCGCTAGCCCCGATTCCTTCTCAATGTCGTCGACCATCTGGGTGATCGTCACCGCCGTGAACCCATGGTCGGTGGTGATTGCCATGGTCGGTCCGGGCTGCTTCAGCGGTCGGCCCTGCCGCGCGATTGAAGGGATCAGGGCACCCAGGCTCACGAATTTCACCTCGCGATGGTTGACATAATCGAGAACCCAGATCAGGGCGTCTCTGGCCGCGGAGAGTCCCGTGGACATTTCCTCGTCGCGTAGGGAATCGAAATCAGTTCACCCCGCCACAGGCGACCGGCGATCGGCACCTGGATCGGGCCCAGCACCGTGCAGGTCGGCTGGATGGCTGGCGGCTCTTGTTGATACCGCCGGCTCCAAAAGGTCATCTGGGCACGATCGATTTCCCACGTCTTGCAGTGCAACACCTCCTTGTTAAAGGTGGTAACCAGGGTGGTGGCAATCGACGCGGCATAGTCCTGCTGCCAATAGCCGGCGTCATGGCTGTCCTCCGCGGCCCGCTTGACAGCCAGCGTGACGTCGGCAGCAGTATTGTGTTCGGTGAGTTTTCCGGCAGACACGGATTCCGGCAGGGATGCTTCCAGTGGCTGCGTGATGATGACCTCATTGCCATCCCAGGCTGCCACCATGCAGGCAACAAACTGGTCCTGGCTGAACTCGAAATCAGCCCCCACCAAGGGCCGCGATGCCGCGGCGAGCAGTCTCAGGTCGATCGCATCGGCAAGATGCAGGAAGTCCATCAGGCGGTAGCTGTCGGCGTCGTCTCTCGCTCACGGGTTTTCATTCTCGGTATTCGCTGGGGACTGATCCAGCGGGTCACTGGGGTGTTGCATTGGTGTGACTGCGTCGAGGCCACGGAGGCGCTCCAACGAATCGACGACTCCTTCTCCATTGCCTCGTAGGCGAGCCTGAAGGTCCTTGCCCTGATCACTTTGTCGAGATACCTGAGCCATTCCACTTTGCCGAAACGGTTCTCCTCTGCCATGGTGCCGATGACGGCAAAGGCCATCTCGTCTTCGGTGCGATCACCGAGGAAAACCGTCTGCTCCGGGCCGGGTGGATGCCTTGGATTGCCGGCGGAGTTGTCGAAGATCCTCTCCACATGCAACGTGGAGCCTTTCTTCATGGGGTACGGTTCCTGTGGCAGGTAACGGTGCTGCCAGTTGATGCCGTAATTCGTGACCTCGAGCAGTAGGGGCCGCTCCGGTGAGCCAGCCGGCTGGTGCCAGGCACGAAACTCCTTGCCAAGCCGGTCCATGTGAGGAGAAATCAGCCACAGCAAACAATCATTCGGCACCTCACAGGGGCCGGTTGTCTTGAAATCGGGTTCACCCTTTGGAATGAGCTTGAAAGTGGTGTCGATGATGCCGCCCGTGGAATAAAGCCGGGGAGGCCTCTTGTCGAGCCAGATGCCGAGTCGTGAGGACTCGTCGAACTCGGGCCGCTCCGTTCGCGGGTAGTGAATCTGAACACAGATATCACACTGCGAGGGAATCACCAGCCTGGCCTCGTCTGGATATTTGAGGGCCTCGACTGCAGTCACCGATCCTAAGAAGGTGCCGCAGGGATTGTCTTGGTTCCACATGATTTTCGCAGGGTCGGGAATGAATCCCAGGCCCATTCCCGAGTTGTATCCCGGCCCGTTGTCCTCGTCATCCGTGTTCCGCGGGCGTGGTGTGCCCAGCCGCGGTTGCGCATCCAACAGAAGGCGCGTGCCATCGTAGAAGTCCACGGCATGGTGAACCGCCCGCTGATTGCCCGGGATGAACTCGGCCCTCTCGAGGTAGAGGTTTTGTTTGTTGCCCGGGTGAAACACGATGGTGCGGTTGTCCTCATCGCCCTGGGCGGCGAGATGGGTGGTTTCCGGCAACGTGAACACGAAATCGGGCGGGCGGGAGTCGTGCCATTCGACCGGGTCATCGAACACGAGCGGCGGGGCGAGTTGGTCGGATCAGCTCGAGGGCAACTCTCATCTGCTCAGCGGCCGAAGAGGGCGATCTCAGTGGGAGTGAGTAACAAGTCGTTCTTAAGCAGGATCCCAACGCTCACGGGCCAGGGAGGCATTCGCCGATCTGCGGTGTAGCTCTTGATATCAGCAGCCCGCCAACTCCTGAGCAGAAGTGGCGGGCTCCCGGATTGCGAGCCGGTAGGCGGAAACAGTACATCACGATGTTGCTCAAAAGACGCCTCCTATTCGGCAACCTCCATGTGATACACGAACTTTGATGACCCGCCGAGCGGCCTAATCCCCTCCGTGACCGCGTCGATCCGCAGCACGCTGAGCGTCAGAGGTTGATTGCCGGGAGAGATTTTCTGAAGTCCTTGGGTGAAACAGGTTTTGGGGGCCGCCGGCCGTAAAGCAGGTCTTCTTTTGCCCTGCCCTGAAGATCAGAGCGGCAGGTCACTCTCCGTGGGCAACCGCCCAGCCGGTCGCGGCCGCTTGCGCGACAGCCGGCACGACCTCCGGCTACCGATCCCCGGCAGGTTCTGCCGACTGCCGTGCGGTGCGGTCGGCCATCTGCTGGGCAAAGTCACGGGCTCGCTGTAGGTCCTCTGCGTCGGGGTGGCGTCTGTTCAGGCCGCCGGCAAGCCAGAGCGGCCCCCAGGTGTCGAAACCCCGGCAGGTGAACTCGTCCAGCACGTCAAAGCCTTTCTGGGTGAGGGCTACCCGCAGGGGCCGATGCCAGAAGCGTGCCAGGATCGGCAGGCCGGAGGTGCTGAAGATGAAGACGGCCGGCTTGGGCTGGAAACTCTCCGGCAGATCCCGCACCCATCTCCAGAGTTCGTGATGAACCTGGCCGTAGTAGACGCCCGAGCCGATGCCCAGCAGCCGGCAACTGGCCAGACGCTCGGAGGGGCAGTCTGCCGGTGCCAGACAAGCGGCCCCCAGTACCTCGGCCATCGCCCAGGCAACCCTGGCTGTGTTCTGGTGATGGACCGACTTGAAGACGAGCAGCGGCGTTGATGGAGCCTTGGGCAACCCGGCCGCGGCAGCGTGCGCTCGTTCTGAGATTTCCTGCATGTACGCAGGCCACGAGGCGTAGCCCCCGGGCGGGTCGGTCTGGGCTTGGCCGTAGCCATCCGGCGGCGACTGGCAGCCCTGAAACTCTTCGGCGTTTTCGGGTGTTGCCCAAGTGGACGAATGCTTTCCCGAATTCGCGGGAAGAAGCCAAGGGGGCATTTTTTCAGGGACATTGAGTGGAGTCATCGCAGCAGCCTCGTCCAACTATAGCGGCTTTGCCAGTCGCGAGCCCCGCGTGGCCAATGTCCAGTTGTCTTCGTCAATCGCTAATGCTCGGCCATGGAGGCATCCCTGTGATCGGCTAAAACTTGCATGCTGAGGCGATCTCACCGCGACACCCAGGAACTATCTGTCATGACCGACCCGCTGCTGCACACCTGGTCCCTCAACCTCGGCTATGCCACCCGCCTCGTGGCGGACATTCCAGCTGAGAAGATGGCTTTTCAGCCGGCTCCGGCGATGAACCATGCTGCCTGGGTGCTGGGGCACCTCGCCTGTACGGCCGATATGCTTGGCGGTCTGCTTGGGCATGATCCGGTCTGTCCGCCGGACTGGGCCAGCCTGTTCGACTGGAACTCGACGCCCACTAGTGACGCCAACTGCTATCCGTCAAAGGCGGTTCTGCTACAGGCCCTCACAGATGCCCATGCCCAGATCGCGGCGGCCCTGCCGGGTATTCCTGCCGCGCGGTGGTCGGAAAGCACTCCGCTTGAAGCGGTCCGCGGCTTTCTGCCGACGCAGGGTGACTGCTTCGTATTCGTGATGGCGGCCCACGAAAACATGCACCTCGGGCAGCTCTCTGCCTGGCGACGGGTGCAGGGCCTGGGACGGGTGTGAAGCCAGCTGTGGCAGACTGTTGTGACGCCCATTCCTTCACAGGTTGGACTGCCAGCAAGCCCAGCCGAGGCTTTTCCCCCATGGGGTTCTTCAAGGAATTGAATACGCCCCTCATCTAGGAAATTCCGAGAGGTACATCCCCGGCCGGATGCAAGCGAGACATGCCGTTCTCGAAGCAGCACGCAGGCTGCCGAACAGCTTTTGAAGGTCGATGAGTCTTTTGGGTGTGCGTTTTTCATGCCTCACGCAATCTGCATCTTTGCGGAACCGTCCAATCACTAAAATCTGTGACGTGCGGAAAGCACCATTGCCCTACGTGCAACCGATAAGCACGGCAATGCCCTCCAACATCCCGCCGCCTGACGAGAGAGTCGGTCGCCCGACCCGCGGCACCATCGACTGGCTTACGTGTCTGCCTGCTTGATCCACACCATGTCCGACACCCTTTCGCCGAATGGCAACTGACGCCGAGCGGCGACACATGGAGAGAGATATGCGTCTCACGCGCCCATCGGTCTATTTCCGTCTCGGCCTCGGCAACGCGTTCTGCTGCCTGTTGGCCCTGACAGTATGTTTCGGCTGCAACCATGATTCTCCGGCTGACCTCAACATATCCGCCGGCAAAGAGCCTTCTGCCACCACCGTGACCATCGATGCGGTTTGGTCCAGCCGGCCACCGACTGCCGCAGCCAGACTCCCTCCGGTCTACGGCGACTGTGTCGATCTACTGGCTGACGGTCTGCTACTCGCCTGTGGTGAGAAGCCGAGTTGGCGTTCAAGCATTGTCATCTGCTACGAGCAGCAACTCACGGCAGTCCAAGCCAGGGTTCTGGTCGATACGTCCGACGATCTCTTCTTGCCCAAGCTCCGGACGCTCACTCCCGGGGCTGCCCGGGCCTTGGGGCAAAGCAATGGCATTCTCAGCCTGCCGGCAGTGAAGTCTCTGGGGCCTGCCGCGGCCGCGGGGCTCGCTGGCCGACGGGAAAGCCTCATGCTCAGCGGCCTGACTGAACTCACCGCCGAGGCCGCGGTGGGCCTGGCCCGTTCTGCCGGACCGCTCAGGTTGGATGGACTTCACTCGCTTGGCCCCGGTGTGGCGGCTGCACTCGCTGACCACGTCGGCCACCTCTGCCTCAACGGAGTCGGCCAGCTTTCAGAAACTGATGCGATCGCCCTGGCTCGCCATCAGGGTGACATCTGCCTGAACGGCATCCATACTCTGCCTGCCGAGGCAGCAGAGGCGGTCGCCAGACTGAGGTATGGCCTGCACTTAAACGGCCTCGCTGACATCTCAGTTCCGGCTGCTGCTGCCCTTGCCGGCCACCGCGGCTGGACCCTCGGACTCAACCGCCTCCACGCCGACCAGTTGCCACCCCAAGTGGCTGCATTACTCAGTCGCAGGGCTGGACGGTGGACCACCATGGTTCGAGTGCCGGAAGGTCTGCCGGAATAGACCCAGTTGGGGGCATCACCCTAGCTGTCCGCTGAAAAAGCCAACCATGGCAATGCTGCTGGTTACCATCGGTTCGGCCTTGCTTTCTCGACTGAAGGCTTGACGTTCATCCTCCCTCTCCCCGCCGAAGAGGCAGGCGAGTCGAGCCTCTCCCAATGCAGCGTGTCTCCACCCCGAACAGCTTTTCGAGTTTCCGGTGGATCCTGATCCTGTCGCGCCGGCTTCATGATCCCGGTCGTGGGCATGATTGCAGACGGCGGCGAGAAACCTCAGCAGCCCCCCAATCTGCTCTATTGTTTCCGGGCTCGCGGTCATATTCAGCTGAGGAGAAGCCATGCAGGTCGTATCGACGTTGATTGTGTTGTCTTTATGTAGCCAGGCCGCGGTCCAGGAGGTCAGCCAACGCCCGCTCTTCAATTTTGCAGCGGCTGAAGCTGCCCGTGAATGGCAGGTGGTGAATGATGGCGTGATGGGCGGGGTGTCAGACGGTCGCTTCAGGATCACCGACGTTGGCACGATGGAGTTCTTCGGCACGCTGTCGTTGCAGAACAACGGCGGCTTCGCATCAGTCCGGAGCAAGCCGGCGAATGTAGCGATCCAAACCGGTGACGTGATCGTGGTGCGGGTGAAGGGTGATGGCCGGCAATATGTCCTGAACCTCTACACGAAGAGCCGGCGAATGGCTTTTTCATACCGAGCCCCCCTACCAACGAAACAAGGTGAATGGACTGAGGTCCGCGTCCCGATCGATGAGTTCATCCCGACAGCGTTTGGCCGACGGGTTCAGGGGATGGGGCCTGTGCAGCCCGATCAGATAGTTGGCATCGGCTTCATGCTCAGCGACAAAAAGCCGGGGCCGTTCAGGCTGGAGGTCGAGTCGGTACGCATCTGGCCAGACGAAAAATAGACCGGAGCAGCGTTGCCTTCCGCCGCCTGCGACACGTGCAATACGGTCCCGCACCGTCTTGCCTTCCATCAGACCAGCCCTGTGCGGCCGGATCATGTTGTAGTCCTGCCGCCATCGTTCGCTGGGTACTTTGGCCTCGAGCAGCGTGTCGAACGACTTTCCGCCTCAGGCACTCGTCTCGCAGTTTGCCGTTAAAACTCTCGACGTAGCCGTTCTTCCAGGGCGAACCCGGCTCGATGTACAGCGTCATCACGCCGACCCGTCCCAGCCATTCGCGAACGCACTTTGCAGTGAACACGCAACCCTGTCGCTCCGAATGTCCTCTGGCACACCCCTCGGCACGAACAGGTCGATCAGCCGCTCCTGGGCATCTCCGCCCGTGAGCCTCTTGGCAGCATCGATCACCAAGCACGCCCTTGTGTACTCGTCCACCTCAGCTGCCAATGTCCTAAGCCCTTGCCGGTCACAAAGACAACGGTGGCAAGAAGAATGACCAGACGCGTCAAGGCTGAGGCTTCACGTACTCGATTGTAGCGGGGCAGTTTTCAAACGCGGTCGGGTGAATGGTTTTCACGCTGGCCGGGATAGTGATCGTTTGCAAACTGCTACAGCCCCAGAAATTGCCGCCGTCAATTTCCTCGAGCCCTTCGTTCAAAATGATGCGCTCCAGCCTCGGGCAATCGACAAATGTCTGAGCCTCGAGTTTCTTGACCCCTGGGGGAATGACGATTTGTTGCAGTTTCGTACACCGATAAAAGGCCATCTGTCCGATGAATGCGACGCCCTTCGGGAGATCTATGGACGAGAGATTCAGGCAGTGATGAAAGGCCATTCGTCCCACATGGTGGATCTTGGAATTCAGCCCGACTGGTGCAGAGCGTCCTTCGGGACAACGAAGAATCGCGGTGATATCCTTGTCGTAGAGCAGGCCGTCGATGCTTGTGAAAATCCGATTGGCCGGAGCCACTCCGATCGTTTTCAAGGTTGGGCATGCATAGATGGCGTTGCCGAAATGGGTAACGCTGGCGGGGAGGAAGATCTCCGTGAGGGCACACCCGGTGAACGCCCCGTCCCGAATCGTCGTAACCCCGTTCGGAATGGTGAATGTCCTGAGCCAATGACAGTCTCGGAAAGCACTGTCCTCGATTGTCCTGATCGTGTTGGGTACGATAACCTCCGTGAAATCCTTGCTTTGTTTGAACGCCTCTTGGCCGATGATGGTGACCGGTCTGGCCTCAATCGTGTCGGGGATCTTCACGACGGTACTTGACCCGGCGAACCCAGTGATCTTCACCTCATCACGGACAATCTCGTATCGAAAGTCGCCGGCTGGATTGGGCGGCCTGTTCTCGGGGAATGACCTCACGACGGGCGCTGGAGGAGCAGGTGGCCGTGAAGACAGAACCGCCACCGTGAGCAAAGTCGGGAGTGCCACGAGAAGAGCGATCCAAGGCCATGGAATGCCTCCGCGTCGACTCGATGCCACTCGTCTCAGTTCCGCCGCAAACTGGGCAACTGATGCCTGACGCTGGTGCGGGCTCTTGGACAGGGCCTTCTGGCAGATCCGTCTGACATCACCGGGAAAACCTGCCGGCCATGCTGGCAACTTGGCGAGGATGATTTCCTTGCGAAGAACATTCGGTTCGCTGGAGGAATAAGGAATCCGTCCGGTCATGACCTCGTAGAGAACGACTCCGAGACTGTAGATATCGCTCCTTTGGTCGGACGGCTTGCCTTCCAGTTGCTCCGGGGCCATATACCGGAGAGTTCCGAGACTGGGAGCAAACGAGCCAGTCTTGTTCGCAGAATGAGCGATTCCGAAGTCGGCCAGAAGTGCCCGGCCATGGTGGTCAATCAGGATATTTGCGGGCTTGATGTCGCGATGAATGACCCCGTTGAGATGAGCGTATTCGAGAGCCTCAGAGATTTCTGACACCCAGCGAAGAGCTTGTTCTCGCGGCACTGTCCCCGAACCCAATTTGTCAGCGAGGGACCCGTCCTCCACATACTCGGTGACGATGAAACAGGTGCCGTTTTCAACGCCCACATCATGGACTGGGACGATGCTGTCATGCTTGAGGCGGGCGACTCTTCGTGCCTCGGCCAAGAAATCTTCGTGAGAACCGAGTTTGCTCGGCTTCGGAATTTTGACCGCTACCGTCCGCTGGAGTTCCCTGTCGTAGGCACGGAAGACTTGGGCGAAGCCGCCCTCAGCGATGAGTTCATCAAGCTGGAATCTGTTGGCGAGGGTACAAGCAACCGGCGTAGGCTTCGGCGGCTCATCGCCGGCAGAATCATCATCCAGGGGCTTATCCAGCCAAGCGATTTCTTTGAGAGCCTTGATTCGTCGTTCAAGTTGCGGAATCAGTTCGGGATGATCTTTGGCCAATTCACTGGCGGATGTGTCCTGGCCACGGTCGTACAGTTCTTCCCAACGGAGGAGCAGTTCGGCCAGCAGTTCTTTAACCCGATCCACCAGAGAGTTCCTCGTGCAACTTGAGTTTGGCTTCCTGCCAGCGCCGTTTAATCGTTCGCTCCGACACTCCTAGGATGACGGATGCCTCTTCCTGGGTCAGTCCCTCATAAAAAAGAAGATTGACGACTTCTTTCTGCTCCTCAGGCAATCTGTCGACATATGCGTGGAACTCACCCCACATACAAATGTCGTCGGGCTCGTCAGCTTTGTTTGCGAGGACCCCGCCCAATTCGTCTGACGGCTGATGGTCAGTGTGGTGGTTGGCTCCGCGGCCTTCTGGACCGAAATGATGCTTTTTGAGATCAAGAAGTTCCCGCCTGATCTGGACACCGGCCAAGTTGAAGAAATGCCGTACCGACTCCACCTGCATGCTGGCGAGAGACCGGTGCAATCGGATAAGAGAATTTTGAAAAACATCGTCCGTCGTCTCCCATCGCTTAAGGCCGGGAAATCCACGGAACATCTTTCTGGTGAGTTTCAGGAGCCGGTCACAGGAATGATCCAAGAGCAGGGTTTTTGCGCGGTCGTCGCCGGTCTTGGCGAGATCTATCAGCCCTTGGAGTTGGGTGTCTGAACCGACTGTCATTGCTGGCCTTCTTGGAAGTGATCACGGACCCTCGTGGCCATGATACCCCTCCATAGAAGAGTCTCATAGGGAATGCGAAGGCACCCCGGAAAACAGGCCAGAAAGATTTTTGTCCCCTACGGGGGGGAAGTGTCGCAAGCCGAGAGAGAACAGGAAAGGTTCTCCTCAGGAGCAGAAGGCTTATGGGCAAATACTACTTCCAGACCCCATCACCTGAACTCGGGTCAATCGCGAAACGTCTGGTTGTGTGGTTTAAGCAGCACGAATATGACGTGGACTCCACTCAAGACGATCAGGTGCATTTCATTCAGGCCGCGAAGACCGGCAAATTGCGAACGCTTACAGGGACGAATATCGCGTTCAAGATCACGCTCTCGCCGTCTGATACCACTGACGAATTCATTTGCGATATGACGACCGGCCAATGGACTGCCAACCTTGCTGGTGCGGGAATGACGGCTCTCTTCACGGGAGGTATCACGCTCCTCACCGGCGCCATGGGGGCAGCATGGACTTACAAGGTAGAGCGGGATGTCGTGGAGTTCATGGAGAAAACACTCAAGTTTCGGAAAATGCGATCAGACACGATAGCGTCACCTTCTTCGCCAGAGACGTCAGTCCCTCCGCCGCTCCAAGCTGTCACGCCACCGCCTATGCCTCACTCACCATCAGAACAGGCCGCAGCCCAAGTGCGGTTGGAAATTCAGAAACTCGAGGAGGCACATCGTGCGGGAATACTGACCGCCGAGGAAGTCGCCACTAAAACGCGGGAAGTCACCGCCAAGCAATTGGAGTATGAGATTCAAATTGTTGTCGCGGAGAAGACAACGAAACTTCAGGAAGCGATGGACGCGGAAATCATTAGCAAAGACGAATACGAAAAGAAAGTCGCTGGCCTAGTCGATTCGGTACGGGCAAGCATGACCCAGGAAAAAGCAACGGCTGTACGAGCCGAGCGAGTGGCCAAGCTGAAGGATGCACGGGAAGCGGGGATTCTCTCCGATGATGAGTATGAGGCAAAAGTGGCCGCCCTTGATTAGGGTTGACAAAGAAAACAAAGGTGCGTGTGGTGTTGCGCAGGTCGTGAAGGTTCATGCAGCCCCAAACGCCGCTCTTACCAGAGCTTACCCGGGACATCCATCAGTGTTCACCTTGTGCCGCGCCGTCGCTTTGGCCGGCTATATAACATTCGGATTGTGGGAGTGATGAAAGCCATGGCAGTGATGTGGTATTACGCCAAGGGTGCCCAGCAGGGAGGGCCGGTCTCCGGGGATCGTATTGGCTCTCTGTTGGCGACCGGTAAACTCTCACCATCAGACATGGCGTGGCGGGAAGGGATGCCCGGATGGGCAGCAATTGACGCTATTCCAGAGTTGAATACCAAGGAGGGAGCAGAACCAACACCATCCTCACTCGGACACCCGCTGGTCGCGGAAAGCGTCGGATACGCTCCGCGAGCGAAAGCATTTCTGCTGGATGTTGTGATTATGTGCCTGCCAGCAGTCATTCTGAGTGAAATCCTCGTGCTCCCGCTCGCATTGCTAATTGGGGATGACTCTCCATTAGTCCGCCGCGTGGATGCCGCGGTGGGCTTTGCGTTCTGGCCAGCGTACTTTGGAGCGTTCGAGTCGTCGCGGTGGCAGGCTAGCGTCGGAAAGCGGATTCTTGGCCTCAAGGTGACGGACGACGAAGGTTGCCGTGCCACGGGGCAGGCGGCGACCTGGAGGTATTTGTGTCTCGCCCTGACCGGCGGACTGGGGGCTCTTCCTTTGTTTTGGTCGCCTGATCACCTCGGTCTACAGGACAAGTGGAGCCGTACCCGGGTGGTACGAAACTAAGACTTCGACTGGGCGCAGCGGCATCCGGAGACGCGTGGGTATCACGATGACGAGGGCCGCCCCTCATTCCAAGAGCCTGGAGCGGGGCTTCCGGAGCGAACGGGCCATGACGCTCGCTGTTGCCGAGATGGAGGTCAAGGGCGTGAGCACACGAAAGGTAACGGCAGGTGTTGAGAAGCTTTGTAAGCTCGAGGTGGTGTCAACGCAGGTGAGTCGGGTGGCGGCCGAACTTGACGAGCAGTTGAGTGCCTAGAGAAACAGGCCACTCGGCGAAGTCACCTCCCTCTTCCTCGATGCCAGAAACGAAAAAGTCCGGCATGGCGGGGCCGTGGTGCCTTGTGCCGTCCTCACGGCCATCGGCGTTACGCCAGAGGGAAACGCTCGGTTCTCGGCTGCCCACCGCCACATCGCAGAAAACCTAGCTGTCCGTGGAAAAAGCCCTGCATGGCCGTCTCCCGCGAATGCGGGTGAACGATGGTCCACTTGGGCAACCCCCAAAAACGCCGAGGGTTTTCGGGGTTGCCGGACGCCGCTGCCTGCGGCGGCAGACTTTATCGACAGTCTGCTAGGACGACCAATGGTGTCAAACGTCTCAAAAAAGAAATCAAACGCCGCACCCGCGTCGCCACGCTGTTCCCCAATGAGGCTTCGTTGCTGAGACTCGTCTCAGCCGTGCTCGGTGAGATCAGCGATGAATGGGAGTTCCAGCGGACCTACCCGACCATGGAAACCAGATGGTCCACCACCACAAACCCGCAGTGACAGAAAAAGGGTCACGCTATTCCGTCAGCAGGCCACAATTGAAACAAATACCCGGGCCGAACCAGACTGCCAGGGCGTGCAGCAAGACGTCCGGCAGAAGGTGCCGGGGCCCCGCATCAAGGCCGGTGGATAAACTCTCCCGAGGGCCAGCCGGGGTTTTCGGCCGGGCCGCTAACAGGTACTTGCAAACTCCATAAATCTGTCATGATGAAATGCTAGAGCGTCGCACTCGGCGGTGAACCGGATTTCCGGGACCGCGTAACTTTCATCTCCGTCGACGCGGAGATGTCGTGGCGTACTGAATCATGCTGCTCGTCGACACATTCGTCGGCCCGAGTGCCATTGAAGGGGTCGGTGTCTTCGCTGCCGAGCCCATCATGGCCGGACAGTTCATCTACCGATTCGACCCCTGCTTCGATCGACTCATCTCGCGGGCCGAACTTGCATCGTACCCGGCCTCGATCCGCCGGTTCGTGGATCGTTACACCTACCCTCATCCGACCGACCGGCTGATGCTCGTGCTTGATGTCGATAACGGGCGGCATATGAACCACTCGCACGAACCGAACACTGACTTCCGCGACGCGACCTTTGGTTACGCCATCCGGGATATTGCGTCGGGTGAAGAGATCACCTGCAACTACGCGGACTTCGAGCCTGAATTCGCGATGCTGCCCTCACTTGTGAACGCGTTCAATCGGCATGCGTACGTGGAAGTAGAGCAACGCTTGCATTGGCCGGCGGCCGGTGATCAGGTTGCAGTGATCCGCCCTGAAGGCTTTGGTCGTGTCGTCACGGCCGAACCGAAAGATCAGGCGGGTGAATAGGTGGGCAGACTGAATCGTGAAAAAGCCCGCGCGGGCTTTTTCGCTGACTGATGAGTCAGCGGACCGGTCCCACCGAAAACTGCGGCTACGCTCGATCGGCAGATAGACTCGCGGAATTATTGGTCACCCTCGACGCGAGCTCCGAACGCCATTGGTCAATCATGCCTTCGTCACGAAACAGCCTCGGTTTTCTCGGCTATCTTTTGTGCATTCTGCCGCTGGCCTATTACCCGCTGTCCTTATGGACTGCTGCTGAGGTGATTCTGAGCAGCACCGCCGAGGCGGCCGCCAATCGACGGGCGGCAGCGGCAACGACGGCTGAGGCGAAGAGCAGCTACGCCCGCCAGTGGGTGCTCGAAAAAGTCACATTCGGCTACTTCGATGGGGCCAGCCTAGCGGAAGCCGACTATGAACAAGCTGTCGCCATCGCTGCCGAGGCGCACCACCGGACGGTGCGATTCGGCTGGGCACTCGCTGGCCTGACCGTCGCCTTCATGGTATTCGCCGGCCTCGCCACCAGCTGGCAGACCCGCGGGGAAAACCGCTGGCGATACGTCGTTCGGCATGCCACGGCAGCATCACTGATTCTGTTTGTGGTCGGCGTCACCGCGACAGCGGTTTCGTTGGTCGCGTACAGCGACGTGCCGGTGCTGGGTCGGGTGATTTTTAAATATGAGTCAAAGGGAATTGCCGAGGCGATTGGCCGGCTCTTCGACTCGGGCAATGTGGTCTTGGGCGGGCTCATCATGCTGTTCTCGGTCATCATTCCGCTGGTCAAAGTCGCGCTGTTGCTGGCGGCCAGTACGACCTCGCGCGGCTGGCACGATGCGGCGATCCACGGAATCCACACCTTCGGCAAATGGTCGATGGCCGATGTTTTCGTGGTGGCGGTCTTGCTGGCGATCTTTGCCGTCGGCAGTGATGCGACCACCGACGCCCATGCCGGGCCGGGGCTCTATTTCTTCGCTGGCTACTGCCTGCTGTCGATTGCCGCCGGGACCGCCCTGGCAAAAAGCAGGCAGAGGCCGCCGATACCGGCTTTTCTTGAGTGGCGGCTGTGGCGAAACAACTCCGGTGATCACAGTCAGGAAGCCGCAGTTGTGGCTGTCGAGGGGAATGTTGTCCGTGTGGTAACCCGCCAGGGCGGTCGCGGCCGCATCGAACTGGCAGCTCTTTCCGACGCTGATCGGTCGTATGTGGAAGCCTGGCGGCAGGCTGCCTCTGAACCCGTCTTTGAAGCAGATGACTGACCAGGCGGCAGCGGCTCTCAGGCTGCCGTATCGTCTTCGGCCCGCACCGCCAGACAGTGCGGCGGGTAGTACCACGGTGCAGGTCGCAGAACTGGCCTGCGGCCTCGTTTCCGGCAGGTGGCATGGCGGTGGCGTTTGCCCTTCAGCAGGTTCAACGTTACAGCGAGGGTAAGAACGCGGTAAAGGCTGCAGTCCCCCGAACGAGCAGGGCGGACGCAAAGCTCGGCACCACCAAACTCCCGCCTTTCATCCACTGGTGGATCGGTATCCTCCTAGTCGTCTTCTCAGACAGCCGAAGGGCAGGTTTCTCGACCATCATTTGCTGAGAGGCGAAGTCTCTCCCCGCGGGGCTCCCGCGCCTGCTGTCGGCTCAGGGGAGTGCGGCGAGCAGCGGCAGTCGCTCGCGGCTCGACACCACCACGCCGCCAGGCCGCTCGACCGTGACCGCAAAGGCGGTGGCCCGGCCGATCGGGAGTCGGGGATCGATCCTCACCAGCACGTCACCCGCAGCGGTCTGCGGCACGTCAAACACGCCGCCATCCACGGGAAAAGGCCCGGTTCGCTCCGCGTCGAAGATCCAGAGCTGATAGGGGGCCTGGGACGGGTCGTTGGCCGCCAAGCCCCGAAACCGCATAAAGCCCTGCTGGCGGGCAGCACTCCAGACGACGTCGCCCAGTCCGC